>OFFK01000851.1_pt1 | contig 24418 bp, 21 predicted proteins | sample 1521361 | NCBI WGS metagenome assembly OFFK01 (sample SAMEA3504096, study PRJEB24116) | mouse gut metagenome | biome: mouse gut; feature: mouse-associated habitat; material: faeces | place: Denmark | collected 2011 | reverse complement strand
GCCCTTTGGAAAAAGCGGCACACATTTCTTTCGCCCTTAACTAAATGACATTGGTTCACAAATACAATCTCATTGTGTTTCTTCTGTCCGGCCATATTATTTTAAAGTCCTTTCCAGTATTTTCTGCAATTTATCCCTGTCCCCCCGGGGCAGCAGGCCATGTTCATCGTCACATTTTATCAGACGTTCCAGAAGCTCCCTGTCATATCTCTCCCTGAACTGGCTGACTGCCTGTTCGTCAATGCTTGCTTTTTCTCTCACAAAGCACAGTATCTCATGCAGCTTCATTGCCTCCATGCAATCTTTTTCCCCGGCCTGTCCCCCTCTTTTGGCAGTTTCCGCTTTCTTGCATTCAATGGTGAGCCCGGTAAACTCTCCAAGCACCTGTTCAAATCCCTCTGCATACAGCCTCTCCGCCAGAAGAACCGAGGGCAGATTTTCCGCCTGGGCCAGCAGACAGTTCAGCAGGGCGTCCTGAAAATATGATCCCAAGATGTTATCCATGCCGGACAGCTTACCCACCTGCCAATAAATCCACTCCACACAGGCTTCCGCCCACTCCCTGTCCGGATCGTCCCCGTCTTTCTCCACCGCCTTGCAGCCGCAGCTAAACTCTCCGTCCTTGTAGCCGAACTCCAGAATAATATCCTCCAGAGACTTGGAAAATTCCTCCTGAATTTTTTCAATCCCCAGCAGGGTCTCATAGAATTCTCTCAAAGAATAAACTGCCCTGGGTTCTCCCCGGTCGGGCAGGCGCCTGCGTGTGTTGTCATTCTCAAATTCTATAATGGCCAGGTTCCTGCTGTGGTATCCCCCCTGGAGAACACGGATGTACTGGGTTCTGTGGATCTCAGATAGGATATGCTCATGAGAGCTCAGCAGCACCGCCGCCTTGTCCGGCTCCTGCGACACAAAACGGTTCATCTCCGCCAACAGGCCATTGTCCAGCTCCCGGTTCTTCCATATCCAGAAACCCTCCCCCCGGTTCTCCGCCATGTGCTGCAGGGAATCCCACATCACCATCACATCACAGTTTTCCTGACGGAAATATCTGTCCACCTGCCTTTCCAGGTCAAAAGTCTGCATTCGGTTTTTTAAACCATTGCTGGAAAAAGACATCATCCTGGGTTCCCGGTACAGCATGAAATTATCTGCTATGATAATCATGTCAAACTCTTCCATGATCTTTTCCATATGATATTTACTCTTCTCCCAGTATCCCCTTCTGTCAAAACGGAAACATACCAGGTCTTCCCCGCCGATGCTGTCCCACAGCTCTGACATTTCCTTCTTCAGCTCTTCCTCCTTGGCAGAGAGAATCAGAAATTCCACCCTTCCTATATTACACCAGGGCTCCTGCGAAAACTGCAGAATCCTGTTCACAAGCTGCACAAGTCCCCCCAGCCTGCTGACGTCGATAACGGCTATTTTAATGTAAGTGAGAAGGGGATGCCGCACTATGTAATCCAGCACCGGCCTGGATATCATGCGGAAATCCACCGCAGAGTAGATGACGCCGGCTCTGTTGTCCCGAAAGACCACCTTCCCGCTCTTCCAGACCGTATTGTGATCTACAGCATACGCTTTTCCGTCTATCTGAATATATTCTATGGGAAACTGTTTTCCGGCCTCCCTGATAATCTCCATTCTGATCTGGTCTTTTACTCCGTCCCTTCCCTCTTCCTGCTGCTGCTCCACCATATACCGATACATTCGTTCCACGCCCATATGGTATAGCACACAGACAGGATGGTAAAAGGGCATTTCAATCTCTCCGTCCCCAAATCTGCAGAACAGAGTCTGAAGCATCTGGATCAGAGAAGTTCCGGCAACCACAGAGCAGATCCTGCCCTCCCTTAAGATAAACGAAAGCAGTTCCAGGTACTGCCTGGTGTACGCCGCCCCACTGTCGCAGAGTTTGTTCAGACAGACCGGCGTGGCCTTGGCTATGGTTTCCCATTCCTGCTGAAAAAGTTCCTGCAACGTTTGAAACCGACATTGGAGCTCCTGAATCCAGTTTTCCTCCAGATTCATCTCATTGATCGCCTTTTCCATCCTCCTGCACTGCTCTTTAAAGTGCTCCAGCTCTTCCTCATCGCATTTATACCATGGGGGCTCCTGTTCCTCCTCAGAGTCTTCCTTTCCCCTGTTTTCCATCCATTCCCCCTCAATCTCAGAAATGGTTTTTCCTGATTCCACACAGAGATAATACTGGTAGGAGCAGTCATAGGAGACCTCCTCTGTCTCTCCGGACCGGGCGGTCTTGGTTCCTGTTCCCTTGGAGGGCGCTTTCAGGTACGTTTCCACCTGGTCAAAATAGACTTTCTTGAAAATGCTCTCAATATTTCCGGCGGCAAGCCCCTGGGTGATGGCCCTCTCCACTTTGGGATCGGTAATTTTATTCTCCATAACCGCCTTTGTCAGCCGGCTCTCCACAACCGTATACCTGGAGGCCCGCAAAATACGTCCTGTCTCACCTTTTTTCGGAATACCTTCTTTTTCCCCCCTCTTCCACATGCCCAGCAGGGGAAGATTCCGGTTCAGCTCTTCCGGTGACAGAATATTGGCAAAGCTCCCGGAGCCCGGGCCTTTCCTCTGCCGCGAAACAGGGGCGGATCCCCTCCGCGCCCCCTTGGTTTCCATGGATTTTTTCAGATAGTTTAACAAGGCGCTCAGGGTGATCTCACTCTGTTCCAAGATCACTTCCAGAAAGCTGCGAACCTCCGAATGTAGAAATACATCCAAAGCCGCCTGTAAACAATCCCACAGTATTTTACGTTTTTCTGCCAGTATGGGATACTCGTTAAAGTCCTTCAGCGAATCAATCTGCTTCACTCCTTCTCCCGACAGCAGAACGATTTTGGACACATCCACCGTGTTCCGTATTTTGACCGCCTGGGCATAATTGTGATTGCTCACGATAATCACACGGTATTCTGTCAGCCCGGAGGTGTCCAGCCCCTCCAGCAGTTCCTCCTCCACATCGCACAGGGAAAGGAAAAATTCTTCCTTCCCCTCCGTGAGCAGCCTCACATAGCAGTCAACATATTTTACAAACTCTTCCTGCCATTTGCTCATATCAGCTTAAATCCTCCCTTTTCCTCCGGAAGCGTCACAATAAACCCGCTGTCGGAAAGTTTGATCAGGCAGTTTGCGCTGTTCAGGGTATCCAGAAACGCCTGTTTATTCTTCCATAATTCCTGAGCGGACAAGAGGGGCTTATAGGTCTTTAAGTATTTTTCATTCTTGCTGGTCTTAGAAATGATAATGTGATACCGGTCTGCCAGATCTTCCATAAAATTATCCAGGTAGTCGTACCGGCTCTTCTTCCTTGCCAGATAAAGGCGCACGTAAAATTCCGCCAGCCCTTCCGCCATGGCAAAATACTTGAAGTTCACATTGGTTTTGGGATATACCATGTCAATCTGTTTTCCGCTGCTGGAAAGAATGGAGGACATCTTCTGCAAATTGGACCCCTGCTTTTTCCCAATCAAGTCCAGATAGCGCATGACGAACTCCTTCATTGTCATCTCTTTCTCTTCCCCATCCCCTATGCCAAATCCCTTCAGCAACACTTCATAGTCCATTTTCTTCCTGTTCTTCTCCCTGCCAGAGAGATCGGCCATAAAGCCCTCAAAAGATTTTTCCTCCAGCCAGAGATCCTCGTTATGGGCGGACAGCCAGAAGGATTCTTTTTTTCCCACATAAGCCTCCAGCACCTCCCCGTAGGAGACTTTCATCATTTCAGGAAACACCTCCCGCAGCCTGGCATAGTTATAGCTGCAGGCCCTGTGGATATCCCCGTTGAGCCTGTCATCCAGAGGTTTTCCCTTGCAGAGCATGCTGGCGCTGGGTCCCTTGCGCACCAGTATGTACTGAAGCACATAGCTTGTGAGAAGCACTGACAGATACTGATACTTTCGGTAAAAATCCAGTTCCGTGAAGAATCTGCTGGTCAGAAGGGCATTCAGATCCTGGTTCAGGGACTCTCCCAGGGCCCGCATTCTTTTTTTCTCGGCGGGTTTGAGCATGTCCCAGAAGTCATCCCTCTCCCCCTTCACATCCCGCTTCCGCAGACGAATCTCTTCCTTCTCCTGGAATAGAACCTTCCAGATATTGTTGGCCCCGGAATGGCCGTGAAAGATATAGTTCTCCAGTTTCTGCTGCATATCCTCATAGCTAAATTTGTCATCCAGTGCCTGCAGATGAAACAGCATATGGCGCAGAGTAGGGCTTCTCTCCATAAGCATCTCCTGCGTGAGAGGAAAATAAAAATGGTGATCCTCCTTTAAACGATTGTTCTCCTGGTGTATGGTCTCATCCCCCAGATATCGCCGTAAAAAACGGTTAAAGGATTTCTCCAGCTCTTTTTGATTCTCCACATCCTGAGTGACAAGACTTTTCTTCTCCTCAAACCAGGCATAGCTGTACAGCTCCACCTGTCCCCCGGTCTGTTCAAAGTATTCCAGCAGAAAGTTGTTGGCCAGCAGATATTTGGGGGTCTCCGGCGCGGAGATCCCCACAAAGGCGGCAACCTTGTCGTTGGCTTTACTCTTTGGCATGTCAGTCTCCTTTTCTGATCAGAATATTCTGGGCCACATCTCCGGTAAAAGGGTCTGTATTTGAGTGAATGCTCAGATAAAAATCACTGTATTTACCCAGTTCATCGTCAAAACACACCTTCACTGTATCATAAGCGTTTTCTTTTACAGAGAGTATTTTGCGATAATAGGCATTTACCGCATATTTTTCCTGGCTCATGCCGTTTCGGTTCATAAAGAAATCATAGCTGCACCGCATGAGATAGCGAAATTGATGATAATCAATCAAAAGGCTGATCAGCTCCCTCTGTCCGCTTTTCTCCACATATAGATAGCTGAGATAAAATTTATTCCAGAACACATCCTCCTGGGGCCTTTCCCCGCCGATCTGCAGATCATACCGGTGCCAGATCATGCTGATATCCTGGGCAACCAGAAATTCCATCCGGATCTTTTTGTCGAAAATTGCCGGGGTATCCGTCACCGTAATGCCTGTGTCCTGTTTTCCCTGGCTGCTCATTTTGTTGATGCCTTTTTTCAGTTGCAGCAGCAGGGGATTCTGATCTGTGGCTGTATCATAACTGTATGGGGGCTCATGGATGTGCTCCAACACCTGCCGAAATTCCTTCAGATACTCCACATGAAGCTTTCCATAGGAATCCTGCTCCGCGTCAAAAAAAGCTCTGCGCAATCCATTCCGATACGCTTCCCTGTCGGAAGCCCTCCCATCTCCGCCTCTCTCCAGTCCGGGATCCATCCAGGAAATTTTGCGCAGCAGTATGTCCTGGCTCTCCTCAAAGATATGATAGTAAAGCATCCTCTCTCCGCTATCCGGCCGGGACCTGCGCTCTTCACAGTCCTGACCGAAGGTAACTGTATACGCCAGCAGGGACAGCAGTTCCCGGAAGGTAATATGCCCCCCTGTGAGATAAACCGAATCACAGAGGATCCTCATGGCCCTGATTCCGGAAGCGGACAGAAGCTTCTCTATGTTCTGTCTGTAGACACACGTTCCATAACAGGGGCATTCCGTATTGGCGCAGGGGTCCTCATAGTCCAGAAACTCCTTTACAATATTTTCAAAAAGCTCTTTATTGCCGGCCAGGTTGCGGTTTTCAAAATTACAGATGTATACATCCTCCCGCTTCCTGGTCAGTTCCTCCATAAAATCCAGGGAAAACTTCAGGATGGCCTGGGTGAACACCCCCACATTGGCTAGTACAATTAATTTCTCGGAAGATTCTCCCTCCAACACACCTTTCAGGCGGGCTATCCACTCCTCTTTCTCTCTCTCCTGCAGGGCCGAGAAATCCTCACATGGCTGCGCAAACCCCTTTTGCTGCAATAAGCTTCGGAGATTCCACATTATCCGGGATTTTCCATCCCCAGCCTCCCCGGTGAGGATAATCACTTTGAGTTTTTCTATATTGTCCCTGATATATTTTTCTTCCAGAAGCTGCACATTGAAATGTCTGTCCGTATTTCTCTCATCCATCATAAATCCATGGGATTGATACTGACTGCAATACCGCACTAACACTCCCACCTTCTCCTGCAGTGTCATCTTCATGTCCCTCCAGCACCCTTATCAAAGCTTTTCGTATACCAACAGTCTCCCAAGCACCCGTATACCTGTTTCCAGACTTATTTATCACATAGATCCATAACTAATATACCACGTTTCCAGTTCTTTTCCTACCTCTAATTTCCAAATCTCGTCCCCCGCCGCACACTGAACCTTTTAAAAAAGGAAGCCCGGAATCATATCCGGGCTTCCTCCTGCAGAAGGCTCTCCAGCCTCTGCTCCATCTTCATAAACCATGCCATACCCCTGCAGCCGTCAAAACATGCCCTGCCCAGCTCTCCCTTCAGAAGGCGGACCACCTGCCGGTTATCCGAAGGCGCCCCCTGCACATGCCAGTTTTTTACCAGTGGGTGGGGCAGGTCATGTTCCTCCACGGACATGGACTTCCGGGCACACTCCAGAGCCCGGTTCAGCTCATATTCCACCGTCTCCTCCCTGCCGCCGAGAGCGATCTCGTCCTCCGCGATACACTTGTGCATAATGCACATCAGCTCCAGTTCCTCAAACCCCATGTCGTCTCCAGGGTAGACCACTTCATAAAGCTTCGCCACCGCCTTTTCAACCGCCTGAATGTAACCTGGCCCCCCTGGCGTATTCCTGCCGCCGCAAAGTCCCAGGGTCATATAGCACAGCCTGTTAAACATCCAGTAATTTGCTGAGGAAAACTGTTCCGCCAGGTCTTTTCCGTCCTCCAGAATCTGCATCCGCAGAACCTCCCGGGCATGCATAAGCAGATGGGCCTTTGCCGCCCAGCGCTCTGCCATAACTCTGTCTCCGCTTTCCGCGCAGGTGCGGGCAATCTGCTCAATGGCCTGTCCTTTGTAATAGCTGTCCCCTTCACTGTTGCAGATCTCCATCCCCAGTTCAAGAATCTCCTTCTGATATTTTACCTTGTCCGTATCAAAGCAGGCGGACATAAGCATCTCCTTGACTTCTATGCTGTTGGGAAGCTTATGGTAAGCCTCCCGCCAGAGGGAAAGCACCTGCTCCCTCTTCCCGCTGCGGAACAGCTCACAGGCCCTGGCCTGATAGTCCTGGAACATTTTCTCCTTGTCAATCTTCTCCACCTGAAGCAGTTCGTCAATGGTAATGCCGAAAAACCGCGCAATATCCGGCAGCAGTTTGCGTTCTCCCACTTGCTCACTGCCTGAAACGAAACATTCAAATACTGCGCCAGCCTCTCCTGAGACACATTTTTTTCTTTTCTCAAACTTCTCAGCCTCTCGGCCAGATTCATCTCCATATGCCTTCTTTCCTTTCCTGTACACTGCAGCTGCGTTTGAAAGCAGACGAGAAGTCTGTTTCCCGGCTGTTTCTTACCTTTCCATTGTACAGGAACATGGGCCCGCCTGCCATAACCTGATGTTTGAGTCCCAGTAGAGCAGCTCAACCGCCTGTGGAACTGTATCAGGCGCAGATTCCTATGCCGGTGCGGAGAATCTCTATTGGGGCATATACTCCTTACGCCGTTATAAAACTCACCACTCCCATATCGTTTTCCCTCAGCCTTTGCAGATTTTCCTCCAGGCTTCCCTCCTGCAGTTCCACAGAATACCGAAACTCCCCGAAACCGGACAGATCCATCTTAAAATTGGTCTCCCAGGTATTGTTCATAATCCAGCTGTAAACAGGGCGGCGGTTGTTCTCCTCCTTATTGTCGCACAGCAGAATGGGATGGTGTTTCATTTCACCCATGTACAGCAGGGGGGTATCATAAGTGTTGATCAGGATTCCCCCATCTGCCCCCTGGTACAGCAGCCCCTCATCCGCAATGTAGTACTCCATGTTGGTGCCCGGCAGCTGGTCCACCCCCGGCCGCATGGCTGCTCTGCCGTTATGGATGTGAATGCTGCTGCCTGGAAGATCCAGGCACAGGGGCAGGTAAACGCTCTCAATGTCCTCGCTGAGTGTTTTGGCGATCCGACAGGTAAACTCCAGCCTGGGCAGATGCCGGTACAGTTTCAGGATAACGCTGCTGTGAAGAGTTCCCTCCAGATCAAAGACCAGCTCCACCCTGTCAAACACAGGACCGTGATCCAGAATCTTAATGTCCTGCAGCCGCCCCTGACACTGGACCCCGTGCAGCCCTCTCACATTCCGCCCCAGATGGGCCCGCTCTGCATATACACCTTTGCGAATTTCCGTCTTCTCATATATGGGGGTAAACACTTTTTCCAACCCCTTCTTCAGCAGCTCCGCCTCTTTCTTTTTGTGCCGGAAAGAAGTGATGCCCTCCCCCACCTGGTAACAGATCCGAAACCATTCATTTTCCAAACGGTAGGGAAGCTGATAACTCTCCCTGTCATAATCGTTCACAATATCCCGCACTCTCTCTGCCCCCACCCAGGCCGTGCGGGTGTACAGTCCCTGATCCGGCGCCGGCTGCTCCTCATAGGTGAAAATTTTCTCCTCCTTTGGCTCAAACTCCGCCAGAAAACTCACCAGCACTCCCCTGGGGTGGGAGGAAAGCTGTGTCGGCAAAATCACCCCCGTCTCTTTGTCCGCCACCTTCACTCCGGACAGTCCCATGGTCTCCACATAGAATTCCACAGGAAATACCCCCTGCCTGCCGCTGGTGGAGACGGCCTTCACCTCACCGCCGTTGTTGTAATAGCACAGAATATCCCCCAGCAGGCGGAACTGCTCGCTTCTGCGCAGAGCCGCCGCCTCATGAGCCTTGGAGGCATAGCTGGTCTTGCGGATATCCAGATTTGTCACCATGGTCTCATAGGGGCTGCCGATGGTGGCGGAGTGCCCCCAGGTGTGTTCTGCGTAGAGAAGGGCATTGTCCTCCCCGGTCCGGACAAGTTCCTCATTCCTCACACCTGTCTTTTCCTCCAGGCAGTCGCAGATATGGGAAATGCGCAGAGCCTCCTTGTAATGCTTCACCGCGTAGGGGGTGCTGCCCACACCATTGCCCCACCAGTCATTGATGGCTCCCCGGTACACAGGCGCATCTGCGGTTTTGTCCCTGATCAGATCATAGAGTTCCTGCAGTGTCACCATGCGCAGCGCCACTTCCCCGCCGAAACGCTGGTTGAAGGCGTTTATGGTGGCGATGATAGCAGGGTTTGCCGGGGCATTGTCAGAGAAGACGCCGCTGACACTGGTAATATAAAAATCGTAGGCGTAACCGCTCTCCTCATGCTCCCCAATGCTGTTCAGGAGCCTGGTGTGCAGGGTCTCCAGGGCCGTGGCCTCCTCCTCTTTCCCGAAATAATTTTCCGTCATGAAATTCACGTTCTTGCTGAGCACAATGCCCAGGGAATTTCCCAGATTGTAGTGCTCCCCGTTCCACACCAGCAGCCTCTTTCCCTCATGGTTCTCCCAGAAATAAGGTTTCTGATTCTGGTACAGGGGATACATGCCATGGTGGGTGTGAATGTTGGTATACAGAAATTCCACGCCGCTGCGGATCAGCACGTCCCGGGCTCCCAGGGAAATCCCGTTGATATCCGCATTCATGGCCGTTTTCACAGGAAAGCCCTGACCGGTAAAAATCGCCTGCATCTCTGAAGTCTTATGCTCCAGCATTCCCACATCCGCCAGATCCGTAAAATTCAGATAGGTGGCAGAGATTCCTATGTTTCCCCTTTTAACCAGGTCAAAAAAATCTGCCTTCTCCGCTTCCGAAGCACTCTCCAGAAACCGTTCCACGCAGAGATAGGTTTCACAGTTCCACTTGAACTCCTTCTCCTGACTGCCTGTCTCATAGCCCCTCTTCACGATGGAGATCACATTTTTAATATTGTGAACCTGGTTATAGATAACCTGCTCCTGCAGGTCGGTATAGCCAATGTCCGTGTGAGAGTGATGTACAATGTACACATCCTTGATCCGCTTTCCCATGATCCTGTTCCTTCTCTTTACTGCATTATCATCTTGCCGCCTTGTTTACTTATTTTCCTATTATAATGTACTGTACTTTTATATTGTTTTATCTGTTGATTTCTATCTGAAAGCTGCTCCGGCTGGCAGGATAATAGCTCTCCGTGTACTCTATTGTCCGGCCAGCCTGTGTGTACCCCCGGGATGTGATAAAGGCCGCAGGTTCAAAGGGCGTGATCCCCAGGCCCGCCGCCACCTCTGCCGGAGGCATGACCACCTCCAGTTTACGGGAGGCGTGCACTACCGACAACCCTCTGCTGTCCAGAGCCTCATAAAAAGAAGTGTCCGTAAAATCCAGCTGCGGCATCTCCGGAAAAAGCTTCAGGGGCACATACAGCGTGGTATACACCACCGGGGCATTGGAATACAGATTCTCCAGATGACGTATCCTCACCAGACGTGTTACCATATCGCCCGCACTGATTTTCAGAGCGTCTCCCACCTGCTCCCCGGCCTTTTCTGTCTGAAGGCACACCACCTTTGTGCGCAGAATGCGGCTTTTCTTTCGGCTCTCCTCCCTGTACCCTGTGACAAAGCTGGTGGATTCATGTACAAGCTTGGGCTGGGCCACAAAGGTCCCGCTGCCTTTCACCCGCACCAGACGCCCCTCCCTGACCAGCAGATCCAGAGCCTGTCTCACGGTGGGACGGCTGACCTCCTGGGACTGGGCCAACTCATTTTCTGTGGGAATCCTGCTCCCTTCCGGGTACAGCCCATCGGCGATCTGTCCCCGGATCTGTTCCGCTATCTGAATGTAACGTGACTGCATAGCCCTGCCTCCCTGTCCAAATACGAATCATACGCCCCTTCTCTCAAACTCTCCTGCAAGAGGTACCTCCTGCGTTCATCATATCAGGGTCCGCTGTATTTGTAAATACAAATTTTTAATTTTAATATAGATATTTACATATCACTTCAGCCTAATAGAAATGAACCAACACATTATGACAGCCGCGCTGAACCAGTCTGCCCCCATGGAATACTGCAATATCCTGACAAAATCGGCAAGAAGACAATCTATGCGAAATGAATACAGCAGTTTTATTGCGTATTCTGCCATATTCGGCTGAGAAGCGCTGCTGTACAGGTCGCTGTTCTTTATCGTCTGCAATAATATTCTACAGGACTTCACTTACAACATCCACCCGGCCAGAACCACACTCATCACCGTCCCCGCCAGGGTAGCCAGCAGCGCTCCGGCCAGGGTGAACCGGGTCTTCGTCACCTTCGCCGCCAGAAAGTACACGCTCATGGTGTAGAACACGGTCTCGGTGCAGCTCATTAATATGGATGTCAATATCCCTGCATAGGAATCCGGCCCGGATGTGCGGAAGACGTCCAGCACCAGCCCTGTGGCCGCGGAGGAGGAGAACAGCTTCACCACCAAAAGCGGCAGCAGCTGGGCAGGCAGCCCCACTGCGGCGGCAGCTGGACCCAGAAGCGTCCCCAGCATCTCGAAGAAACCGGACGCCCGCAGCATTCCCACCGCCACCAGCAGACCGATAAGAGTAGGCACAATATCCACAACGATTTTCAGGCCGTCCGTTGCCCCCTTCAGAAAGGTTTCATATACTTTTACCCTGGAAACAAAGCCATAGCCTACGATAAAAAAAATCAGGATTGGGATTACAATATCCGAAAGATGAGCCAACGCGTTCATACCGCTTTTCCTCCCCTGTCTTTGATCTTGCAATACACGATTGCCACCAGTGTACTCACCAAAGTAGCCGCTATGGCAGGCGCAATGATGGCCGTTGGATTGGCGCTGCCGTACTGGCTACGGTAGGCGATCATGTTCACTGGAATCAGCTGCAGGGAGGAAATGTTGAGAATTAAGAAAATGCACATCTCATTGCTGGCCCGCCTGCCTGTGCCCTTTTCCTGGCTGCCCCGTCCCGCAGCCCCCTGATGCCGAAAGCCTTCTCCCGCCCCGGAGCCTCTTAAGCTCCTTCCTGCCGTCGTCTGGACATAAATCTGTTCCCGGATATCCCTGTCCCTGCGGGAATTCTCGCCCAGGATATTCCCTCCTCCGCGAATATCCTCTCCTCCGTATTCCGCCTCCAGGTACTCCGGATTCCCCCTCTGGGCCTCCAGCTTCGCCAGCTCCTCCATGGCTTTTAAGCCCGCCGGGGTGCAGGCCCAGCCCAGTCCCAACACGTTGGCGATCACATTCGTAGCTATGTATCCTTCCGCCGGATGCCCCTTGGGAATCCGTGGAAACAGGAAACGCAGAAGAGGTGCAATTCCCCTGGTCAGTTTCTCCACCAGCCCCGCCCTCTGTGCTATTTCCATCAACCCCATCCATAGAGCCACTACCCCTGCCATCGTGATACATAGGGAAACCGCCTCCCCTGCACTGTCCAGCGCCGCATTCGTCACCTCGCTCATATTTCCCGAAAACGCCCCATAGATTACTGCCAGCAGTATCATGACCGCCCATATCATGTTCAACATTATCTTTACCTGCAATTATTTTCACTCTATCTTATGACCTGAAAATACCTTACATTCCAATTCACGCCCCCAATTCTTCCGGATAAGCATACAAAATGCCCCGCAGCCGGCATACGACTCGGTGCGGGGCAAAAGCATAATGTGCAAAACCTGGGTTACGGCACCTCTGGTTCCCTGCAAACCCGGAAAGAAACCACTTCCGTGCTTACAGTGTCCCCTGGGTAAACAGCCCCTTCACATGGGCTACCTCTTCCTCCGTGGCCTTGCTGGCCGGCACATAATAGGATTTCTCCCTGGCCAGCTGGTACAACTCCTCCTGGGACTGCTCACAGGCATTGCGGATCTGCTTCAGTGTCTGCTTCAGCTCTTTGTTCTCAGACTGCGCTATCATCCCAGCATAACGGGTCAGTTCGCCATTGATACCGGCGAGGGTATCTGCTACCATCATTTTTTCCTGCATCATCCTTTTTACCTCTCATTCTGAAATTCTTACCACATCGTATTATATTTTTGTCTTAAAATGTTCCTTCCGCTCCTGAAGCCTGCCTGCTGCCGTGTTCTCTCCCAACGCCTGGCTGCAAAATCCCGCTTACCCAAGGAACTTCATAAGCTGCTGCTTATTGTCCATAGCCGATTTGGCGCCTTTCTCAAAAAACTGTTTGATCTGAGGATCCTTGGCTTCCTGCGCATATGCCTGCATTTTGCAGTGCATGGTGTCATATCCGCCGATTAAATGGCGAAGGTTCTGTAAATCAAGTTCTGAAATATTGCTCATGTCCATACCTCCTGTTTTTCATGGCAACAGAAAGTCCGGAAATCGAACTTTCCATCATGGGATTACGAGGTTATTATCTGCTTACAGGGAAAAATATATACGGATACCTTTTAGAAAAATCATGTCAAACACGGATAAAATCATAGAAAAAAACTGGAATCACTGCTAATTTTTACCAACATATATCAATGCGGAGCCATCGTCAGATCTGGTGCCTGACCACCCCATATTCATCGTCTCTGCGGAAATAGGGACATTCCCACCTGCCTCCCGTCAGAAAGCGGTACATCTCGTCCTCGTCCAGGTTCACCAGGCAGCTATAGCATTCATATTCCTCATCATACACATAATTGACACATATGTCACAATTGCTCATCCGTCCCTCTCCTGTTCCGTTTTACTGCCGCGGGCCCGCAGTTCTTTGTAATCTCTCTTTGCCCGACAGCTCACAGACAGATCAACTTCTGAAATACAAATCCGAAGCCGCGCCTTCACCGCTGCCGCAGGCTGAAACTTTCTGCTCACTTATTTAAATATGCGTAAATTTCCCGCTTACCCACGCCTCTGTCCCTTGCCACCTGCTTCATTGCCGTTTTATGATCCATTCCCCGGCCTTCATAATACGCCATGTGTTCTTCGATGGACATGGACTCCCAGGAAGCGATTTCCTCCCTGCGCAGTTCCTGAAAACTTTTTCCCTCCAGCACCAGCACATATTCCCCCCTGGGCGCCTCCATCCTGTAATATTCCAGCGCCTGCTCCAAGGTTGTGGGCATTACATTTTCGAATTTTTTGGTCAGTTCCCTGCAGAGGGTTATTCGCCGGTTTCCGAGACAGCCATACAATTCCTCCAGCGTTCCCACCAGATGATGGGGCGCCTCATAGAGAATCATGGTGCGGCTCTCCCGCCCCAACTCCTCCAGGACCGTTCTCCTCTCCTTCTTGTCCGCAGGCAAGAAACCTTCAAAACAAAAACGCCTGGTAGACAGTCCCGACAGCGTCAAAGCGGTAATGCAGGCGCAGGGACCGGGCAGGCTGGTAACCGGCACATGATGCTCATGGCACATGCGAACAAGTACCTCCCCCGGATCGGAAATTGCAGGCGTACCCGCATCCGTAATCAGGGCTATCTGCTTTCCCTCCAACAACTGGCCTGCCAACTGCTCCGCCTTCTCTACTTTATTATACTCATGGTAACTGGTCATAGGCGTATGAATATCAAAATGGTTCAACAGCCTGATACTGTTGCGTGTATCTTCAGCCGCAATAACATCTACCATCCGCAGTGTCTCAATCACCCGCGGCGTCATATCCTGAAGGTTTCCGATTGGTGTCGCACACAAATATAAAATACCTGCCATGCCTCTCCCCCACAAATGTCCTATAAGAATTTTCCAATAACCGAAATCTAAAGCAGACTATCCTTTCCAATTCTTTTAATACCCATACACGTCCCGTATCTCCGGCGTATACACCCCCGGCTCCCGGAAAATAATCAGCGGCTTCTCCACCGTCATCCTCGGCCTTCCGCCCCGCACCGCCTCCAGCAGCACCATATTAGGTTCCTTATCCGCATATGGATACACAAGCTGCATCCTTTTCGGCTCCAATTTGTAATACGTCATTGTAGTAATAATCTCCGCCAGCCTGAAGGGCCTGTGTACAAGGTAAAAGTGCCCTCCGGGCTTCAGAAGCTTCGCCGCCTGCCCCGCCACATCTTCAAAGGTACACAGGATTTCATGCCGTGCAATCGCCTTGGGTGCTTCCGGATTTACAATCCCGTGTTTTCCTATCATATAGGGCGGATTACAGGTTATACAGTCAAAAGAAGCAGACCTGAAATAATGCTCTGCTTCTCTAATATCACCGGTTACAATATCAATTTTATCCGAAAGGCCGTTCAATGCCACGCTCCTGCATGCCATATCTGCGCTGTCCGCCTGAATTTCAAGCCCTGTCAGATGACGGCAATGATATTTTGCCTCCATGAGAATCGGAATGATCCCGGTCCCCGTTCCCATGTCCAGCAAAATGTCTTCTCTCCCTGCCCGGGCAAATCCTGTCAGGAGTACCGCATCCATTCCAAAGCAGAATTTGTCCGGGTTCTGAATGATGCGGTATCCGTTGCGCTGCAGTTCGTCCAGACGCTCATTCTCTTTCAGCGTGACTGTTTCCTGCCTGCGCCCTTCCCTCCTGGGATTCTCTGTTTTCATGCCTGTTTCTGTTGTCGTATCGGTTTCTTCTGCCCTGGAAATCATTATTCTCCTGCTGTCCGTTCCGCCGCCCTCTGTTGTCCTGACGCCCCCGGCCGTCACGGCGGTTTTTTCCGTTCTGCTGTCCCGCCTGCCTTGTTTCGTCCTCCCACTGTTCCGTCCGCATGGAATTCCTGTCAGAGCGCTGGCCGGACTGTCTCTGTCCTCCGTTATAACGCGGAGCCGGCTGTCTGCGATACTCCTCCCCATGCTGTCCCTGGGAATGTCTGCCCCGGCCCTCATCACGCCTGTCAGGCTGCTCCTGCGCATTCGCTTCCGCCGGTGCCTGGCTGTCTCCTCTGCCGGCGTTCTGCCTGCGGCCATCCTCACGGCCCTGCCTTCGTTGCTCTTCCGGGTTCTGCCTGCGGCTGTCCTCGCCCTTTACGCCCTGATTTTTCTGCCTGTCGCCCTGGTTCTGCCTGCATCTGCCGCCCTGGCGCTTCTCTTCCTCAGCGCTGCCCGCCTGTTGTCCCTTCTGCCATTCTTCCTCTTCCAGGCGCTCCAGCTCCTCAAGCTCTTCCCTGGACAGCTCCATCTTCTCTTTCTTGCTGTGTTTACGCCTGAAATGCAGCTTTTCTACCGGATACTCCTTAATTTCCTTCTCGTCCCCGGCATCTACCACCACCTTCACCAGCTGGCGCAGAACATTGACACTCTGCACCTCGCCCTTCAGCCCGCCTTCGATGGTGACATAGTCTCCGATATTGGGAAGCCGTCTGTTTAACTCCTCGTAAGTCTCTTCCTCGTTTTTCAGGCAGCACATCAGCCTGCCGCACACACCCGATATCTTGGCCGGGTTCAGGGACAGATTCTGCTCCTTGGCCATTTTGATGGAAACGGGGACAAAATCAGCCAGATAGCTGTGGCAGCACAGAACCCTGCCGCATATGCCGATTCCCCCCACCAGCTTCGTCTCGTCTCTCACGCCTATCTGCCGAAGTTCTATCCGGGTCTTGAATCCCCCCGCCAAATCCTTTACCAGCTCCCGAAAATCAATTCTTCCGTCGGCCGTAAAATAAAAGAGAACTTTGTTATTGTCAAAGGTATATTCCGCGTCAATCAGCTTCATATCCAACCCATGGCTGCGGATCTTTTCCTGGCAGATCCGGAAAGCTTCCTTCTCCTTCTCCCGGTTGGCCGCCTCCTGCTCCATGTCCCGCCGGTTGGCAATGCGGATAACCGGCTTCAGCGGCTGAACCACCTTCTCCTCGTCCACCTCCGTAATCTCCGCAACCACCGTTCCGAACTCAATTCCCCGAGCGGTCTCCACAATGACATGTTCGTCCCGTTTTATCTCAAACTGCAAAGGATCAAAAAAGTAAATCTTGCCCGCCGTGCGGAATCTCACGCCTATCACTCTAACCATCTATATACCTCACCGGCGTATAACGCCTCTTCAAATAAATGAAAAATTCCAAATCTCCCGCGCCTGTTCATTTCACGGCGCCAAGTGTCCGAACCCATACTACATAACAGCCGGCAGCGTCGTATGTTACGCTGTCAGCTGTCATTTTAACACATTTATTCGGAAAAAACCATAGTTAATAATGGAATTATACGCCCCTTCTCTCACCGCCGCTGTTTTCCTGGATTGTCAGCATCAGAAGCTCCATCACCAGTTCAAAGTTGACATTGGAGTCCAGACGCCGCTTCGCCGTATCCAGCGCTTCTATGATATTCTCGATACCCTCATAGCTGCTGCGCTGGGCAGTCCTGCGCAACGCCTGCAATTCCTCCCTGAAAATCAGGTGATTTACATCGCTTGTGGCTTTAAAAAGCAGTGCATCCCGGTACCAAATGGCGCATATATCCAAATAATCGTTTATTTCCATCTTGTATTCCGTAATTTTCTTCACTGCCATGACGATCTCGTTTAAGTCCATATCCTGTATGTACTTCAGCAGGGACAGGGCCTCCGCCTTAATCTTCTCAAAGTCTTCGCTGGAAGCCAGGGCCTTCGCTTTTCCGATATTTCCCCTTGCAAAGGCAGCGCATACCTCCGCCTGATAATCCGGAACATGAAGCTGTCCGCAGAGATATTGCTTTACCTGGTCATCCGGCACGGCTTTCATATTCAGCACCACACTGCGGCTTAATATTGTGGGCAGAAGGCTGTTCACATTTGCGGTCAGCAGCAGAATTACCACATATTCCGGCGGCTCCTCCAGGGTCTTCAGCAGGGCATTCTGTGCCTGCGCCGTCATCTTCTCCGCCTCGTTAATGATATATACCTTTCGTTCGCTTTCATAAGGCTTCACCGCTACATCGGTGTTCACCTGTTCCCTGATATCATCCACACTGATGGTATTGGGTTTCTCGTGAACTACCCGAATAATGTCCGGATGATTGCCTGACTGGGCCTTTCGGCAGGAACCGCACTTCTGGCAGGGCTTCTCCCCCTCCCCTTTACACTGCAGCGCCATGGCAAAAACTCTGGCGATAAATTCTTTTCCGGAAGATTTCTCCCCGTTGACGATATAGGCATGTGAAATCCTGCCCGTAGAAAGCGCGCCGCGCAAATGCTCCTTAATCTGCTCCTGCCCTATAATGTCCTGAAATCCTGCCATGTCAGCCCCCTCTTTTTGTATTTTAATAACGGCTCGGACAAGCTGGTTTACGTGAAAATATCCAGCAATAACCCCCTGATCTCCCCGATGGTATTTAAAATCGCCAGGTTATCCTGCTCGTCCTTCATCAGTTCCTGTGCAAGCTGATCCAGATTTTCGTCTATCAGCCGGATGATACCGTACACCCTGTGGCGCCCCCGCCTGTCCAGGAAATTTTCCCTGGAAAAAGAATGGGAATGGGTTACCACCTCATTCATGAAATCCTTCACCAGTCTGCGATAATGCCACATATCCCGTACATCCCGGCGCTTGTAAAGCCGCTCTCCCTGCATGGTGATTTCTTCCATGAGGTTCTGCAGCCGCGCCTGCAGCTCCGCTCCCTCTACGTGGCTGGCAAGCATAAATTTAAAGCTGCCGTCTGTAGGCTGTGTACTTTGTACCGGTTCCACCGGAGCAGGCTGACTGACCTTCCCCACCTTGATTTCCATATGCTGCCCTTCTTTCCCCGCAGATTATTTCTTCACGGCGCCCGCTGAAGCCGTCACGCGACCTCCACCACATGAATCATATTGGTGGTTCCGGCCTTCCCCAGAGGTACTCCGGCCGTAATGACAACTACATCGCCTGTCTTTACATAACCCGCCTTCTTTGCCTCTGCCACCGCATCCTCAAACAGCGCGTCCGCGGTATCTTCCTCCTGAATGATAAGCGGATTCACTCCCCACAGGATATTCAGCCTCCGATATACCCTCTCCCTGACGGTACAGCCGATAACGGGACTCTCGGGCTTAAACCTTGAAATCGCTTCCGCGGTAAAGCCGGACAGGGTAACCGTAATGATTGCGGCAGCATGCAGATCCCTGGCCGCGGTACAGGTCGCGTACGCAATCGCGGTGGTAATGTCCGCTTCCTCCCCATGGTTCTCCCGCTTCATCCTGAATCCGTAGTCAATATCTTTTTCGGCACCTTCGGCGATTTTCGCCATCGTTTTTACCGCTTCCACAGGATATTTTCCGGCGGCACTCTCCCCTGAAAGCATGATTGCAGTGGTTCCGTCATAAATCGCATTGGCAATATCCGTAGCCTCCGCCCTGGTAGGCCTGGGATTCTTGATCATGGATTCCAGCATCTGCGTTGCGGTGATAACACATTTTCCTTTGGCATTTGCCATCTGGATCATCTTCTTCTGCAGCACGGGCACTTCCTCCAGGGGAATTTCCACCCCCATATCGCCTCTGGCCACCATGATGCCGTCCGATACCTCCAAAATCTCCTCCAGGTTCTGGATGCCCTGCATATTCTCTATCTTGGCAATAATTTTCATGTCACTGCCGTGGGCTTCCAGGATGCTGCGTATCTCCAACACATCCTCCTTACACCTGACAAAGGATGCCGCCAGAAGTTCATACCCCATCTCGATACCGAAAAGGATATCACTTCTGTCCACTTCGCTGATATAAGGCATGGACAGGACTGCACCGGGTACATTGACCCCCTTATGGTTGGACACGGCGCCGCCGTTTACCACGCGGCATACAATCTCTTCCCCCGTGATTTCCTCCACCGTCATCTCAATCAGTCCGTCATCAATGAGAATGGTGGTTCCCACACTGATGTCATTCTTCAGATTCTTATATGAAATCGCCGCCTTCTCGGACGTACCCAAGATTTCCCTGGTAGTCAGCACGAACTGCTGTCCCGAAACCAGTTCTGCCCTGCCCCCTTCAAAGTCACGCAGGCGGATCTCCGGTCCTTTTGTGTCCAGCATGGCAGCGATGGGAAGCTTCAGTTCCGCACTTGCCTGCCTGACCTTTTCCAATTTAATTTTCTGTTCTTCATGTGTGCCATGTGAAAAGTTAAATCTTGCCACGTTCATTCCCGCCAGCATCAGTTCCCGCAGCCGCTCCACGGTATCGCTTGCCGGCCCGATGGTGCATATGATTTTCGTTTTCCTCATTTCCTGTTCCTCTTTTCTTTTTATTAACTAAAATATACTGTCACTGTCCACATACCTCAAAATATCGGCTCTCTGCTTTACGCCTGTATTACCTTGACAAAAGCGCTTCCGTTAAAAAATCCGTCTCCCGCTTCCGCCCGAAGCCCCTGAACCGTAAGCCCTGCCTCCAGATCCCGCAAAATCTCCCGGCTTATTTCCTCAGTTATCCGTTCGCCCGGCACCAGAAGCGGTACTCCCGGCGGATAGAGACTCACAAACTCCGCCGCATATCTCCCAACACTGTCCTCAATAACAACCTCTTCCGCTTCCCTGTCCCAGGCTTCCCACAAGGAAATCGCCTCCTCTTCCGGCAAAAATCCCCATTTCCACGGTTCCCGGCCCTGTTCTCCGGAGCTGCATACGGACACTTCCGGAATCGATTCATCCGCATTTCGTCCCGTCACCCGGTGGTCTATCTCCAACAAGGCCTCCGTCATCCTTCGGTAAGCCTCCTCGCCGTCATTCACCGTAAACATGGCAAGAACAAAATCCCTTGACGACATTTCTGTCTGCAAATGATATTCATTTAATAAAATATCGGAAAGCTTTTTCCCGGTAATTCCTGTCTCTCTTACGGAGACAACAAGCTTCCCCACATCCTGTTCCCGGCTGCTGCCGGGCAGAAATTTCAAATATCGGCACCGGGACAAGGCTTCCAGCATTTTTTCATAACGCGCCCGAAACAGGCCGAATGCCGTCTTCCCCTGTCGCCGTACATATTCCAACGCATTATCGATACCTGCCATCAGCAGGTATGACGGGCTGCTTGTCTGATAAATGTGCAGAAAACGCCGAAGGCTGTCCCTGCTCACCAGTTTTCCGTTCACATGGAGCAGGGCTGTCTGCGTCAATGCCGGAAGCGTCTTGTGTACGCTGTGAATCACCAGATCGGCCCCCGCCCGGCAGCTGTTCGGCGGAAAACCTTCTGCCAGCCCCAGATGCGCGCCATGGGCTTCGTCCACGATTAACGGGATTCCCTTCTCATGGGCAACTTCGGCTATCGCCGAAATGTCCGCTATCCTTCCTTCATATGTGGGCGATACGATCAAAACCGCCTGAATGCCAGGTTCCGCTTCCAAAGCACCGTAAACCTGCTCCGGCGTCACAGCATCCCATATGCCATACGCCTCCAGGAAGCCGGGATACAGATAACTTATTTTCAGATGGCGTAAATACGCGGCATGGTATGCCGACTTATGGCAGTTCCGCGCCATCAGGATATGCCCGCCAAAGGGAACGGTACTGCTGACCGCGCCGAGTATGCCGCAGGTACTCCCGTTAACCAGATAATAGCTTTCCTCCGCTCCATACAGACCGGCGGCCGCTTTCTGCAGTTCCATCAATATGCCTTCCGGCTGATGCAGATTGTCAAAGCCTTCTATTTCCGTAATATCCATTCTGTACATGGCTTCCGGAAGCTGCCCCCACTTCTGCCGCTTATGCCCCGGCATATGGTATGGATATATGTCTCCTTCCGCATACGCGGAAAGTTTCTCGTACAAGTGTTCCAACTTTATCCTTCCCTCAGCTTCTCAAGAATCGCACCGTGCCCCCTGTGCATATGCAGCGTCTCCAGAAGCGAACACCACTTGTCGGCTGCCGAAACAATCCATGCTTCTCTGCATCCGGGCGGTATCACCGTCAGGGGCCACATGTGCTTTCTGATGATATCTTTCTCACGTTCAGTCAGATGATACTCCTTCAGTGCGTTCCTGAGCGCTACTCCCGGATGGTAAAACCCGTGCAGCCTGTGCGGATTCTCATCATCCGGTATATGCCAGTCGTACAGAAAATAGTCATGCAGCAGAGCGCCCCTGATCAGCTCCCTTTTGCTGCACCGTATATGCAGCTTCTCACTCAATGCAATACTGTACCTGGCTACATTCAATACATGGGAATTTACTGTCACATCGCCATGTTGAATATATGCTTTTGTTCGATTAAAATTTTTTGACCTCAGAATATCCGAAGCACTCGCCTCAATCTGCCGCTGTCTTTCCCGATAACAGTTCAATTTCTGCTGCCATTTCCATGCTTGGCGTTTTGTGCGCTGTCTCAACATTCTCTGTGCCATCTTCTTTTCCTGTTCTGCTCCTCTTTTCTAATAATTTATGCACGGTCGTTTCTGCCGGCCGTTTTCAAGACTGTCCGGACCGGTAACCCGCACTTGCGGTCCTCCGGTACTGCGCCGTCGTCGGCACACATGTCCGCCGCAGCGCCTCCCCCTCCGCCTTGTCCCGGTGCGGGCGTCAAACGCTGCTTACTCGAAAATACATGCAATGGTACGCTACCCCTCTGCCGGGGTTTCCGGTACTGACGGCTGTTCCGGCACAGGCTCCGGCGTAGCTTCCGGTGTGGGTTCCGCCGTAGGTTCCGGTGTCGGCTCCGATGTGGGTTCCGGTGTCGGCTCAGGTGTGGGTTCCGCCGTAGGCTCCGGTGTAACTACCGGTGTGGGTTCCGGTGTAACCACCGGCGTGGGTTCCGGTGTTGCTATCGGTATCGGTTCCGCCGGCGCCTCCGGTGTCGGCTCGGGGACAGGTTCCTCCGGCGGCGTCCATTCAGGCTCGTCCGGAGCTTCCCAACCTTCTCCTCCCTCCTCCGGTATACCTTCTTCCGGTGCCGGTGTACCGTTTTGCCCGATATAAGGCGCTCCCTCATAATAATAGCAGACAACCGGGAATCCTTCCGAGACATATTCATATATCTCTGCAGCCTTACTCGGCGGCAGATTAATACATCCGTGAGAACCGTTTGTCACGAAAATCTGCCCGCCGAAAGAGCCTCTCCATTTGGCATCATGCATACCGTAATTGCCGTAGAACGGCATCCAATAACTGACCGGCGTCCTGTAGGTAGCACCTTTCAGTACGGCATCCCTGGTCTTGTAGGATAAACCAAAGATTCCTTCCGGCGTCACACAATCGTAAGTGGAAGTCATAGTGCCTGACACAAAATCCGTCTCCAAAACGATTTCCCCATCCTGATAGAGATACAGATGCTGGTTGGTCAGGTCTGCTTCCACATAGGAGCTGCCGATATCATTTGCGCCTTTCTGCCTGGCAGTAATACTGTATGCAGGTTCCTTTTTCGTGGAACTTCCCTGATAAATCAACTCCACCAGTTCCCTGGCTTCATTCTCGGTATCTGTCTTCCATCCATAATTCCGACTGTTCAGAGTAAGCTCTACCCCCAGCGTAGTGGTAAAGCTTTTCTTCCTCCCGTATGTATCATATTGGGACGCCTGTTCTTTTACAAATGCCGTGACCTTCTCTTCGTCTAGGACAGGTTTACCGTTCTCCAGAGAGATCCATTCATGAAGCGTCCTATAATCCAAATCCACCGTTGTTCCGTTCCAATCATATGTGACCTTCGTTCCCAGCCATTTATTTACCGTATCCACCGTCTCCGTGAGCTTCCTGTCATCCTGCTTCACGGAAGCTTCCGTATAGCAGGCGCCCTCCTCCAGGTCGACATTCTGTGCCTGCCTCTTAACGGCATCCGCAATCAGTTCAACCGCTTTTTCCACATCCATCTCCGTGCCGGCTGTCTCCGGTATAATCTCATAGGTTCCTGCCTCTTCGGAATAGTCGCTGATATATGCGTTTTTCACCTTAACCATATTTCCCTTTTTACAGGCATCCCAAGACTGTACCGCTTCTCTCAGCAATTCCTCGTCAAAAAAGATTCCCTGCTCCAGCACATAAGAAACGCCGTTTTTCAAATAAGCCCAAATCCACTTAAACGCTTCCTGCTGAGCCATAAAATGCTCCACCGCAGCCCTCGTGTCCCCAAAATTCAGCCGAATGTCATTAGCCGTGATACTTCCGAGTGCCACTCCGGATTCACCTGTTTTATAATCTCTGCCCGTAACCTCCAATACATAGTCCTGGCTCTTCACATCCAGGAGGTTGATGACGGACTCTGTCTCCATATTGCTGCAGTCAATTCCGTTAATACTGGTATTCGGAAAAAAATGGGTCCGATAATACAGGGCCGCCCTGTAATAACCAAATACGGCTAACGCAATTAAAATCAAAAGGACCAGAAAAGCACCTGCCATGATAATTCTTTTCTTCTTACTTTTTCCCGCTTTTGTTTCCTGCCTTCCCCCTCCTCCGGCTTCATTTGCTTTGAGATTCATATTCTTCTTTGTCTGCTTCTCTTCCATCGCTCCACTCCAAACAATATAATTGCCTGTACAGGCATACGCAAAGATTATAACACATTTTACAATAAAAAAATAGCACTAAAAGACTATTTTATAGCTTTTAATGCTTCCTTTTATTTCTAATCCTCTTTTGAATGAAAAATGCCCAGAACCGGAATCGAACCAGTGACACGAGGATTTTCAGTCCTCTGC
>OFFK01000837.1_pt1 | contig 24696 bp, 25 predicted proteins | sample 1521361 | NCBI WGS metagenome assembly OFFK01 (sample SAMEA3504096, study PRJEB24116) | mouse gut metagenome | biome: mouse gut; feature: mouse-associated habitat; material: faeces | place: Denmark | collected 2011 | reverse complement strand
ATCGTTCAGAGGAATTATATGAAAATGCGCTGAAAGCGTTTCGACGGTACAGTGGAGAGGAGGATTTGGATGAAGAAGACTTATAGCGAGTTAATCCGAATTCCAACTTTTGAGGAACGATATCAGTATCTCAGACTTTGTGGAAAAGTTGCAGAAGAAACTTTTGGTTTTAAACGTTGGCTTAATCAGGAATTCTATCATTCCGACGAATGGATAAGATTCAGAAACAAAATCATCATTCGAGATAATGGGTGTGATTTGGCTTTAGAGGGATTTGAGATTTTTGGGTCGATTATCATTCACCACATCAATCCTATAACCTATGAAGATATTCTGAATCGGAATCCATGCGTGTTTGATCCAGACAACGTTGTGTCTACAAAACTTTCAACCCACAACGCAATTCACTATGGAGACGAAACTCCAATCCCCCATATTCCAGTTGAACGAACAAAAAACGATACCTGTCCATGGAGACATTAAGGAGGAAACAGATTATGGAATCTAAAGAAATGACTGCAACACAGAAAGAGCCTGTAATCGGTCTGGTGAGTAATTGTGCGAATCTCAGAATCCGTAAAGAACCGGATGACAAGGCTGAGGTTCTTGGTACGATTCCGGTCAATACGGAAGTTATGGTTGACAAGGATAAATCTATCGGCGAGTTCTACAAGGTTTATACCGATTCCGGTTTGGAAGGCTTTTGTATGAAACAGTTCATCACGGTTTAAGTAAAAAGGAGGACCGCGATGGAAAAGAACATACCAAGCATACTGACATCAATTAAAAAGTTGCTCGGAATCGCAGAAGAATACCAGGTATATGATGCTGACCTTATTATGCACATCAACTCTGTGTTTTCAATTTTAACTCAGCTTGGTGTCGGTCCTGCTGATGGATTTTCCATTGAAGACGATGACACTTTATGGACCGATTTCATTCCTGAGAAATCCAAGATTGAATTCATAAAGTCCTATATGCATTTGAAGGTTAAACTTCTCTTTGATCCACCACTTGCGTCTGCGGTTATCGAATGCATGAACCAGCAGATAAAAGAACTTGAGTGGCGTATTCTTGTTGCGGCCGATCCGAGTGGAGAGGAGGAATATCAAAATGGATAATAGTTTATCTCATCATGGCGTTCTCGGAATGAAATGGGGCGTTCGGCGTTACCAGAATGGGGACGGAACCCTTACGGTTCAGGGTAAGAAAAGATATGACCGGGATGTAAGAGACAATTTGGCAAAAAAGAAAGATTCAAGAATCGACACCAGCAATCCTGATCCTAAGCGTTGGGTAAAGGAAGATATGGAGCGTTCAAAAAGAACGATAGATGCCGGCGCAGATTTAGTAAGAGAAGCAAAAAAACTGGAGCGTGAAAGCAGTCCGAAGTCGACCAAACCGAAAATGGATCTTTCGAAGATGACCGATAAAGAAATGAGAGAACAGATTAACAGGGAACTGTTAGAGCAGCAGTATAACAAACTTTTTGGGAAAGAAATGCAGCCAAATGTTTCAAAAGGGCGTGAGTACGTCAGAAATACGTTAGAAGTCGTTGGCGATGTTTTAACCGTTGGAAGTTCGGCTCTTGCCATTGCTTTGGCTATCAAGGAACTAAAAGGGTAGGTGAGTAAATTATGGCATTGTCGAACACTGCCGTTCCGAAGTATTACGGCGCGTTCAGGGATGCCGTAATTCGCGGAGAAATACCTGTCTGCCGTGAAATCGAGATGGAGATGAACCGGATTGATGAACTTATCGCAGATCGTGGGATTTATTATGACGACCGTCCGGTTGAGGGGTGGATTGCATATTGCGAAGAGGAACTCACTTTAACCGATGGCGCCAATCTTGTTATGCTTGACACATTCAAACTTTGGGGTGAGCAGATATTTGGTTGGTACTACTTCGAGGAGAGGGAAGTATGGGAACCGAACCCAAATGGTCCCGGTGGGCATTTTGTAGTGAAAACTATCAAGAAGCGGCTTATCAATAAACAGTATTTGATTGTTGGGCGAGGAGCCGCCAAATCTTTGTATGATTCCTGCATCCAATCCTATTTCGAAAACATTGACACTTCTACCACTCACCAGATAACAACTGCTCCGACTATGAAACAGGCGGAGGAAGTAATACAGCCAATAAAAACAGCCATCACAAGAGCCAAAGGCCCGCTATTTCGATTCCTTACGGAAGGTTCTTTACAAAATACCACGGGTTCCAAAGCGAACCGCGTAAAGCTTGCCTCAACCAAAAAGGGAATCGAAAACTTTTTCACGGGTTCTCTGATAGAGGTTCGTCCGATGTCTATCGATAAACTTCAAGGCTTGAGGACTAAAGTATCGACAATCGACGAATGGCTGTCCGGTGACGTAAGGGAAGACGTGGTCGGAGCCATTGAGCAAGGCGCTTCAAAACTTGACGATTATCTTATCATTGCGACCAGCTCTGAAGGAACTGTCCGAAACGGCAGCGGCGATACAATCAAAATGGAATTGATGAAAATCCTAAAGGGCGAATACCCGGCAATTAACACGTCCATTTGGTGGTATAAGCTCGATTCCATTGATGAGATTTCAGAGCCTAACAAATGGCTGAAAGCTAACCCTAACCTTGGAAAAACCGTTACGTTTGAAGTATATCAGCGAGATGTGGAAAGAGCCGAGAACGCCCCAGCCGCCAGGAATGATATTTTGGCAAAGCGGTTCGGGCTACCAATGGAAGGTTATACCTATTACTTTACTTATGAGGAAACTTTGAAATATCGTAAGCGTGATTTTTCTGGTATGCCTTGTTCTATGGGCGGCGATTTATCAAGAGGCGACGACTTCTGTGATTTTACCTTTATGTTCCCTTTGCCAAATGGGACATTCGGAATCAAAACCAGAGCGTATATTTCGGACCTGACATTTCGGAAACTTCCTTCTGCAATGCGCAGCAAGTATGAGCAATTCATATCGGAAGGCAGCCTGATTGTCATGGAAGGAACTGTTTTGGATATGATGCAGGTATATGAAGATCTGGATAATCATGTGGCTGAACGAGGCTACGATGTTCGTTGTTTCGGGTATGACCCTTATAACGCCAAAGAGTTTGTTGAAAGATGGGCATCTGAAAACGGATCATTTGGTATCGAAAAGGTAATACAGGGGGCAAAAACAGAATCCGTTCCTTTGGGAGAGTTAAAGAAACTTTCAGAGGAGCGGATGCTTTTATTTGACGAAGAACTAATGTCTTTCTGTATGGGCAACTGCATTACTATCACAGACACTAATGGGAACCGAAAGCTTTACAAAAAGCGTGGCGACCAAAAGATTGATGCCGTGGCAGCTATGATGGATGCCTACATTGCTTACAAACTGAACAGAGATGCGTTTGAGTAAAGGAGGTGAGCGCGTTTGTCAGAGATGATGGAACATCATGGGATTTTGGGACAGAAATGGGGCGTTCGCCGAACCCCTGCTCAACTCGGAAATCTCAGTAAGAAAGATGCGAATTGGGTCAAGAAGAAAAGCGAGAAGATTACAGAGCAGGCTCGCCGAAAATCTTCAAAAGAAATGAGCCAATACGCGAATGCAATACTTCGAACTCCCGGCGCTGTAAATAAATCCGGAAAATTGAGTTCATCGGCAATCAATGCCTATAACAAGAAAATGGCTGAACTTATGAGCCAGTCAGCTTCAAAGATTCGGTCTCCGTCCGGAAAGGTCGTCCAGTTCGTAGCAAAACGCGGGGAAATCGGCGTTATGATGGCGCTCGCCGATGAAGGTTATAACATGGCGCAGCTTCGAAATGGTGTATGGGCTTCTGGGCGGGTTGCTTACAAAAAGACAGTGCTGGATAAGGCGTAGGGAGGTGATGAGAAAAATGGATGTAGCGATTGGTTCCAGGTTTAGACATGCCTGGAATGCTTTCCGAAGTAACGGTCAGCAAAACTATTACCGCGATATCGGAACCGGATATTCTTACCGGCCAGACCGTCCCCGCCTTACCAGAGGAAATGAGAGGTCTATTGTCACTTCCGTATATAATCGTATCGCATTGGATGCGGCTGCGATTAACATTCAGCATGTCCGTTTGGATGATAATGAACGGTTTCTTGAGGTTATAAAGTCCGGTTTGAACAATTGTCTTTCTTTGGAAGCCAATATAGATCAGACCGGGCGTTCTTTTATTCAGGATGTCGTCATGTCGATGCTGGACGAAGGATGCGTGGCTATTGTGCCTACCGATACCGATGATGATCCGGAAGATGGAGTAGCGGGTTCATTTGACATCGACAAGATGCGAACCGGAAAAATTCTCGAATGGTATCCAAAGCATATTCGTGTTCAGGTTTACAACGAGAATACTGGTTTAAAAGAAGACATCCTCATGCCAAAGGAAGCAGTTGCGATTATTGAAAATCCGCTGTATGCAGTTATCAATGAACCAAATTCCACAATGCAGCGGTTAATCCGGAAGTTGAATCTTTTGGACGTTGTCGATGAGCAAAGCAGTTCCGGAAAACTGGATTTAATTATCCAGCTCCCGTATGTCATCAAGACAGAAGCAAGGCGTCAACAGGCCGAAAAACGGCGTAAAGATATCGAACAGCAATTGTCGGGTTCTAAGTATGGTATTGCTTATACCGATGGTACCGAGCATATCACTCAGTTGAATCGTTCTGTCGGGAACAATCTAATGACCCAGATTGAATACTTAACGAGTATGCTATACAGCCAGTTAGGAATCACTCAGAGTATATTAGACGGTACCGCCGATGAAACGACGATGCTCAATTACTATAACCGGACAATTGAGCCGATTGTTTCTGCTATTGTTGATGAAATGAAGCGAAAGTTTCTGACAAAAACTGCACGCTCTCAAAAGCAGTCAATCATGTTCTTTAGAGATCCGTTCAAGTTGGTTCCTGTTACCGAGTTGGCTGAGATTTCTGATAAGTTGACCCGCAACGAGATTGCAACTTCAAATGAGATGCGGCAGACGATTGGGTGGAAACCATCGAAAGACCCGAAAGCGGATGAACTTCGGAATAAGAATCTTAACCAGACAGAAGCAGAGGTCAAATCTGGAAATTCGACAACGACCGATGAAGAAGTTTCAACTGGTGAAAGTGAGCAAGATCGCATTGTAAATGAATTGTTGGATAGTCTTGAAGCTGAAATAGAAAAGATAATCGGCGATTACATTTCTGATGACGAGGAAGAGGAGGGTGATTCGTAGATGGACAATGATCTTCAGCATTATGCTTCTCCCTATTATGACCCTCAAAAAGCTCACGAATATTATATGCGAACCAGAGAACTGAAGGGACGACGTTCGGCTACTAAGCTTTCGGATGAGGGAAAGAAAGTCTGGTCCTATACCAAAAATGAAATCAAAGCCGAGAAGAAGGCTAAGGTTGAGGAGGAACAGGAAAAGCGAAAACAAACTATAACAGCGCTTAGAGAAAGAGCATCGGCTACAAGAGAACAAATTTCCGCACGCCTGAGGGAATTGAACGATGCTTTAACCAAAAGGGCATCTCGTAAAAAGGAGTCAATAGATTCGGATAAAAAATCTGATTTAGAAGACATCGAAAAAACTTCAACGGCAGCGAAGGAAAGGATAACGTCCAAAACTAATTCTGCTATAGAACGTCTTATGGCCGAAAAGATTCCGGACAGTTTGCCAAAAGCAGAACGGGCAAAGCGGATAGCTGAGCGTAACGAGAAAATCGCTAAGTTGCGTTCGGATTCGAAAGCGGCAAAATCAAAGGTAAGCGAAGAATCTCAGTCCAGTAAAGAAGATGTTCGCTCTGATGCCACTATGAAAAAGCAGCGGGTGTCGGAACAAACAAAAGAAGAACGGGCGGATAATTCTGCAAATGCTTCAGCCGAGCGAAAGCAGGTTGCTAATGAGCTGAAGTCAGCAATCTCCGCGGCCAGAGAAGCATATAAAGCAGCAAAGGAGTCTTTGGATTCTTCTTATGAGGAAATCTATCAAAGAGAATTTGATAAGATTGCTGCTGAGATGCCGAAGATATCCAAGCGCAAAGGTAAATCATCAAAGAAAAAGAAGTAAGGAGGAAATTTCAAAATGGCGAAATATGATTTCAGTGGCTGGGCCACAAGAAATGATTTACAGTGCGCCGACGGAAGAATTATCCGTAAGAATGCTTTTAAACAGCAGGATGGCGAGACTGTAAGCCTGGTTTGGAACCACCAGCATGATTCCCAGGATAATGTTTTGGGACATGCGTTGCTGGAAAATAGGGACGATGGTGTTTATGCCTACTGCACCTTCAATGATACTGAATCCGGTCAGACTGCTAAAAAGCTGGTTCAGCATGGAGATGTCGTCTCTTTGTCTATCGCAGCAAATCAGTTGAAACAGATGGGAAAAGATGTCGTTCACGGTATTATCCGTGAGGTTAGCCTCGTTTTGGCCGGCGCAAATCCCGGAGCCTACATCGATACGGTTATGAATCACGGCGTTGCCGTTGAGGACGAGCTGATCATTAACTACAACGAGAACATCATGCTCTATCATTCGGATGATGAGGACGAACCCAAAGACAAGAAGCCGGATGATAAAGGCGAATCTAAGGATAAGAAACCGGACGATAAACCGTCGGATGACGATGAGACTGTCGGCGAAGTCTTTGACCGGATTTGTAAGAAGCTCGATGAAAAAGAGCAGAATGTGGTTCTGGCTATGGTCGGTATGGCTCTCGGTGAAAACGGGGAGCAGAAAGATAACAATGACGATTCTAAAGGAGGAAACGAAGATATGAAACATAATGTGTTTGACAACAAGGGCGAGACTCAGGACAATGTTCTCTCTCATGCGGCTCAGAGCGAAATTCTGGAGCTTGCCAAATCCAGCAACGTTGGTTCTCTGAAGCTTGCTATGAAAATCTACAGTGAGGAGCACGGACTCCAGCACGCTGACATCAGCGGTTTTGTTCAGACTGGCAACGGAAACATCACCACTATGTTCCCGGAGTATGTTGAGGCTCATCCCAGTCGCACTCCCGAACTCATCACCAATGATATGGGATGGGTTGATGCTATCATGGCCAAGACTCAGAAAATCCCTCACGGGCGGGTTCGCACTTCTCATGTAGACATTCGGAACATCGATGCGCTGGCTGCTAAGGGTTATCAGAAAGGAAAAGAGAAGAAGATTACCGGTAACTATGAGCTGGTAAGACGTACCACCGACCCTCAGACCGTATATGTTACTTCTGAGCTTCATCGTGATGATGTGGTGGACATCGAAGATTTCGATTATGTTCAGTTCCAGTACAGCATCGACCAGATTTCTTTGAAGGAAACTCTGGCTGTTGCTACTATGCTGGGTGATGAGCGTCCCAACAGCGATCCTGAGAAAATCTTCCCCGATAAGATCCGACCTATCTGGACTGATGACGAGCTGTATACCATCCACAAGGATGTGGACTTTGCTGCTATGGCTAAGGAACTTCAGGGCGCCAATACTGAGCAGTATTTCGGTGAAAGCTTCATCTATGCGGAAGCTATGGTTACAGCTCTGCGCAAAGCCCGCAAGGACTTCCGCGGTACCGGCAAGCCTGATCTGTTCATTACTACCGATATGCACAACACCATGATTCTCGCCCGTGACCGTAACGGCCGTCGTATTTACGAGACCGATACTGAACTGGCTGCGGCGCTGGGTGTTGCCAATATTTATGAGGTTACTCAGTTCGAGGGAAAGGTTCGTACCGATGCCACTGGAGCTAAGCATACGCTTCACGCAATTTGTGTGAATATGGCTGACTATGGTTACGGTGCCTCCAAGGGCGGTGATGTGACGCATTTCACCGATTTCGATATCAAGTTCAATCAGCTTCAGTCACTGCTGGAAACGAGGAAGTCCGGTCAGCTTACCAGAATCAAATCAGCCATCGTTATTGAGGAGCTGGTTAAATCTACTTCTTCCGGGAGCGAGTCTACAACTCCTTCTGTGAGCGAGTCTACAACTCCTTCTGTGAGCGGCTAAGCAATCCGTTGGAGGTGAAAATTCAAAATGGCGAAATTTTACGGACCAATCGGCTACGCTGAAATGGTGGAAACAAGGCCCGGCGTGTGGGACGAGAAGATTACAGAGCATATGTACTTTGGCGACCTGACCCGAAACACGCGCAGGCTTCAAAGCACCGAAACACTCAACGATGACATCAACATCGCAAATGAGATTAGTATTGTCGCCGATCCGTTTGCCAATGAGAATTTTCATGCTATGCGGTACGTTGGGTTTATGGGCGCGAAATGGAAAATTTCCAACGTGGAAGTACAGTATCCGAGATTGATACTTACGGTGGGAGGTGTTTATAATGAGCAGGCGTCTGAAACTACATAATATTTTATGTGAGATTTTGGGTTGTCCGAATGAAGGTCTCGACTGTCGCGCTTATTTTCAGCCTCCCACTTCTGTTAAGATGAAATACCCCGCCATTGTATACGGTCTTGAAGACATTGATAAGAAGTATGCAAATGACGGGGTTTATTTATCTCAACGAAAATATTTGGTGACAGTCATTGACAAAGACCCGGATAGCCCGATTGTAGGTAAAGTGGCTGCTTTGCCGCTTTGCGGCTATAACCGGCATTACGAAAAAGACAATCTGAATCATGATGTCTTTGAAATATTCTTTTAAAGGAGGAACAAATCTATGAAACTTGTTTGGGATAAAACTGGCGAGCGTCTGTATGAGACCGGTGTCGATCATGGCGTTCTTTACCCTATTCAGACTGGTGGCGTTTACAATAAAGGCGTTGCGTGGAATGGTCTGAGTGCTGTGTCGGAAAGCCCTTCCGGAGCGGAGGCTTCTCCGATTTACGCGGACAATATTAAGTATCTGAATCTCATGTCGGCGGAGGAATTCGGAGCTACTATCGAGGCGTATATGTATCCGGATGAATTTGCGGAGTGCGATGGTTCCGTGGAAGTTGTGCCCGGCATGTTTGCGGGACAGCAGTCCAGAAAGACGTTCGGTCTCTCTTACCGGACGATTCTGGGCAACGATGTTGACAACAATGACTATGGCTATAAGCTGCATCTGATTTACGGTGCTTTGGCGGCTCCGTCCGAGAAAGGCTATTCCACCATCAATGACAGCCCGGAACCGATCACGCTTTCCTGGGAGATCAGTACGACTCCGGTGGCTATCAATACGGTCATCGACGGCAAGAAGCTGAAACCGACGGCGTGTCTTACGTTCGACTCCACCAAGTTCGATGCCAAGTTCATGGCCAAGCTGGAGGAAATCCTTTATGGCACGGAACCTACTACTGAGGGTGGAGACGATGGTGTCGATGCAAGACTGCCGCTGCCGGATGAAATCCTGAAGCTTTATCAGGAAACTACCCAGATTGCGGGTTAATTTACAATCGCACATATAAACAGACAAGGGAGCCGTTTCAGTGTAAAAGCTGGCGGCTCTTTTTTTTATTGAAAGGAGAAAAATTATCATGTTAAAGAAAGCAATTACCTATACGGATTATAACGGTACGGAGCGTACCGAAGATCATTACTTCAACCTTTCCGAAGCGGAGTGTATGGAGATGGAAATGGGAACTACCGGCGGGCTGTCCGAGATGATTCGGAGAATTGTGGCTGCACAGGATACCCCGGCCATTATCAAGATTTTCAAAGAACTGATTCTTAAAGCCTACGGTGAAAAGAGTCCGGATGGAAAACGGTTTATCAAGTCTGACGAGCTGTCCAAGGCTTTTTCTGAAACGGAGGCTTATTCTGTCCTGTTCATGGAGCTGGCAACCAATGCGGATGCAGCGGCAAAGTTTGTGAACGGCATCGTCCCGAATTCCAGACAGGGTGTAGCGGCACCGGCGTTGGCTCCGGTAACAAATTAAATCTGAAAGCAAGAGGAGGTGGAGGGAATGTTGCGAATTACAATACCTGCTGGCGAGGAGCAATGGGATGAAATAAATCAGATGTTTATCTATCCCAAAGAGCAAACATTGCAGTTGGAGCATTCCCTTGTCTCCCTTTCAAAATGGGAATCCAAATGGTGCAAGCCTTTCCTTACAAAGCAGGAAAAGACGCTTGAGGAAACTTTGGATTATGTGCAATGTATGACACTCACGCAAAATGTGAATCCGGAAGTGTACAACTACCTGACAACATCTTGTATCGACCAGATTAACCGGTATATTGACGCTCCGATGACTGCCACACGTTTTACGGAGGAAAAGGCAGTAAAAGCCAGCCGGGAACAGGTTACGGCAGAGATTATTTACTACTGGATGATTGCTTTGAATATTCCGTTTGAGTGTCAAAAGTGGCATCTGAACCGGCTTCTTACTCTTATTAAGGTGTGCAACATCAAAAATTCGCCGCCTAAAAAGAGAAGCAGAAGGGAAATCATGAAACGCAACGCTGCTTTGAATGCGGCACGAAGAAAACAATTAAATTCAAAGGGGTGATAATCATGTTTAAAAAACGCGGAATAGATATCTCAACCTGGCAAGGAAATATTGATGCTGGGAAGGTTAAGAATAGCGGGATCGAGTTTGTAATTCTCAGAGAGGGCTACAGACAGACAGCGGATTCCAGATTCTTTGAGAATGCAAGGAAATGCAAGGAAGTGGGGCTTACCGTTATGGGTGTGTACCACTTTTCTTATGCACTCAATGCTGAACAGGCGAAGCAGGAAGCGCAATCATGTATCGCGAATCTCCAGAAAGCCGGCCTCGGCAAAGACACTATCGTGTTCTTCGACTTCGAGTATGACACAGTCACAAAGGCAGCGGCTTCCGGCGTGACACTTGGGAGAGCTGAATGCAACGCACATACGAAAGCTTTCTGTGAAACGGTGGAATCTTTCGGATATAAGGCCGGGATTTATTTTAACATCGATTACTACCGGAACTGGTATGACCACGATCTGCTTGACAAATATGTCAAGTGGCTTGCCGATTGGAGCGGCGATGCTGATTATTCCTGCTCTTTCCATCAATACAGCAGTAAGGGCAGCGTTCCGGGAATCAGTGGAAATGTTGACATGAACTACTACTTTGTAGAAGAAAGCGGCACAGTTGTAACTGGGGTAACGGCAAATGCTGTGCTGGATGTTGCCCGTGGCTGGCTTGGCTATTCCGAAGCAAACGGGAAGTTCAAAGAGATTTTGGATACTTACAATTCCCACAAGCCGCTTGCTCGCGGTTATGCAATAAAGACTACCGACGAATGGTGCGACGCATTCGTATCCGCCTGTGCAATTAAGGCGGGAGCTGTTGACCTGATTGGGACCGAAGTGGGCTGCGAAAAGCACATCGAAATCTTCGAGGAAAAAGGCATCTGGATTGAGGACGGATCTGTGAAGCCTGAGGTCGGCGACGTAATTCTGTTCAACTGGGACGATTCCACACAGCCGAATGATGGTTATGCCGACCATATTGGTTATGTGGAACAGGTCTACGGTGACACAATTGTCTGTATCGAGGGTAATAAGGGCGAAAGGGTTGACCGCCGTACTATCAATGTCGGCTGGGGGTATATCCGTGGGTTCGCCCGTCCGAAGTATGCAGCCGGCACTTCAACCGTTGTTTCTCCGGAAACGAAGAAGACCATAGATGAGATTGCCAACGAGGTGATTCATGGAGCTTGGGGTAACGGCGATGCTCGTAAAAATTCCCTTACTGCGGCTGGTTACAATTACGCTGAGGTTCAGGGGCGTGTAAACGCTATCCTTTCCGGAAAGGCTGGGGTTTCCAAGAAGTCCGTAGACGAAGTGGCGCGGGAAGTGATTGCCGGGAAATGGGGTAACGGAGATGCCCGCAAAGAGGCGCTAACCAAGGCCGGCTACAACTACAGTGAGATCCAGAACCGCGTCAACGCTCTCGTCTCTTCTTCCAAGAAATCGGTTGATGCTGTGGCCCGTGAAGTCATACAGGGAAAATGGGGCGTCGGTGAAGATCGGAAGAACCGGCTGAAAAAGGCCGGCTATGACTATTCCGCAGTTCAGAGCCGGGTAAATGCGCTTATGTAGAGGAGAATTTCATATGATAACGTTCAGACAAAAGGGCGACTTCTCTAAATTGACAAGGTATTTAGAGAGGGCAAAAGAGGTTGTTAAACTCGGAGACCTTGATAAGTACGGTCGAGAGGGAGTAGCCGCCCTTGCGTCTGCAACACCTGTCGATTCCGGAAAAACCGCCAGTTCGTGGCGATACGAGATTAACAATAAAAGCGGGTCAGTAACGATTTCGTTTTATAACTCAAACATTCAAAATGGAGTTCCAATTGCCATCATTCTGCAATACGGGCATGGAACAAGAAACGGCGGCTGGGTACAGGGTCGAGATTATATCAATCCTGCTATCCAGCCTATTTTTGACAAAATCGCAAATGAAGCATGGAGGGAGGTTACGAAGCTATGAGCAAGACCGTTGACGAAAGAGTTGTCGAAATGCGGTTCGATAACAAACAGTTCGAGCAGAATGTCCAGACCAGCCTCTCGACGCTTGACAAGCTGAAGCGCAGTCTAAATTTAGACGGTGCTGCAAAGGGCCTGGAGGATGTGAACTCCGCGGCAAAAAACTGCAATATGTCCGGGCTTACCAGTGCAGTGGAAACGGTTCATGCCAAATTCTCAGCATTTGAAGTCATGGCTGTAACCGCTCTCGCTAACATTACCAATTCGGTTATCAATACCGGAAAGCAGATGCTTCATTCGCTTACTATAGAACCGATTTCCCAGGGATTTGAAGAATACGAACTGAAGATGGGTTCGATTCAGACAATCATGATGAGTACCGGTGCTTCTTTGGAAGAAGTAAACGGATATCTTCAGGAGTTGAATACATATTCGGATAAAACGATTTATTCGTTTCAGGATATGACTTCAAACATCGGTAAATTCACAAATGCCGGAGTCAAGCTGGAAGATGCTGTAATGGCGATTCAGGGTATATCAAATGAAGCCGCCATTTCTGGTGCAAACGCGAATGAAGCTTCCAGAGCTATGTATAACTTCGCGCAGGCTTTATCGGCGGGTTATGTAAAGCTGATTGACTGGAAATCCATTGAAAACGCAAATATGGCGACCGTGGAATTCAAGACACAGCTTTTGGAAGCAGCTGTTGCAGCCGGAACAGTGGAAAAGACCGCGGATGGGATGTACCGTGTTTTAACGGAGAATAATCAGGGTTCCACTATGGACGAGGCAATCAACGCCACGAAGAATTTCAACGATAGTTTGCAGTATCAGTGGATGACGACGGATGTTCTTGTCAATACCTTGCGGGACTATGCTGATGAAACAACGGAAATCGGTAAGAAGGCTTTTGCTGCTGCCCAGGAAGTAAAAACTTTTACTCAGTTGATGGACACGCTGAAAGAAGCGGTTGGTTCCGGCTGGGCTATGACATGGGAGATTCTGTTCGGTGACTTCGAGGAAGCGAAAACGCTGTGGACAAGCTTGAGCAACGCAATCGGCGGGTTCATCGATGCTCAGTCGGATGCCCGCAATTCCATGTTGCAAGGCTGGAAAGATATGGGCGGGCGTACCGCTTTGATTGAGGCAGCTAAAAATGCTTTTGAGGGTCTCGCCAGTGTTGTTAAACCAATATCCGAAGGATTTCGTGAAATATTTCCGCCTATTACTTCTGAGCGGCTTTACAATCTTACGGTTGGATTGAAAGAGTTCACTTCTCATTTGAAGCTTGGCGAATCCGCATCCAAAAATCTGAAAAATACCTTCAAAGGACTGTTTGCGGTTCTGGATATTGTGAAACAGGCTTTTTCGGCGGTATTCAATGCGATTGTTCCCTTATTTGGAGGATTGGATGATCTTGGCGGCGGAATTCTGACCGTGACCGGAGGTATTGGCGAATGGCTTGTGGCTCTTGATGAATTTATCAAGAAAAATGATATTTTTAACAAGGCAATTCAAGGCGTTATTGGATTTGTTGGAAAAGCCGCCGGAGCGTTCAAAGATTTTGCGGCAGAAATAAAAGACAGATTCAACCTTCCGGATTTGGACGAGATAAAAGAATCACTCAAAGATTTCCTGAATCTGGTCAAAGAGAAAATCAAGCTTCCGGGGTTGGAGTTAATTCACGCTACTCTTGAACGGATTCACGAACGGATGTCTCATGTTGGAGAGTCCGCAGGAAACATGAAAAACGGAGTTCTCAATGCTATTGAAGCGATGGGAAATGCGTTGGCAAACTGCAAGTTTTTACAGCTACTTCAGGCTTTATGGAATGGCGTTAAAGCGATTGGCGGAGGGATTGCAAAGGCTCTTAGCGGTTTGGCTGATACATTGATTGAAAAAGTAAGCAACGCCGATTTCAGCGGTGCCATTGACTTACTGAACGGTCTTTCTATTGGCGGAATTGCGCTCGCTGTAACTAAATTCTTGAAAAGCTTTACCGAACCGCTTGAAGGTTTGCAGGGGATTTTGGACGGAGTGACCGGCATTCTTGATGGTGTCAGGGGCTGTTTTGAAGCATATCAAACGCAATTGAAAGCGGGTACCTTGCTTAAAATTGCAACGGCAATAGGAATTTTGGCGGCTTCTATTGTGGTCATTTCTTTGATTGACAGCGAGAAGCTTTCGGCATCGCTTGGTGCGATGACTGTTATGTTCGCCGATTTAATTGGTGCGATGGCGGTATTCAACAAACTTGGCGGATTTACCGGGAAAGGTTCTACAAAGCTGATCGTGTTTGCTGGAGCTGTCCTCATTCTTTCCAGCGCAGTCAAAAAGTTAGCAGATTTAAGTTGGGAGCAGTTGGCAAAAGGTTTGGTTGGTGTCGGAGTATTGCTTGCCGAGCTCGATGCTTTTATGGCTACCGCAAAATTTAGCAAGAAAGCCACTTCTACAGCAACGGGTATGGTGATTCTTGCAGCGGCCGTCAAAATCCTTGCTTCCGTTGTAAAAGATCTTGCAGATTTGGAATGGGAGCAGTTGGGAAAAGGTTTAGTTGGAGTAGGTGTACTGCTTGCCGAAGTAGACATTTTCTTGAACACGGCAAAGTTTGGCGGAAAAGCAATAAGTACAGCAACGGGTATGGTAATTCTTGCAGCGGCGATGAAGATTCTTGCCTCTGTTTGCAAAGACTTTGGCGAGATGAAATGGGAAGAAATCGGGAAAGGTCTTACCAGTGTTGGCATACTGCTTGCCGAAGTCGCAGCATTTACCAATCTTACAGGGAATGCGAAACATGTGATTTCTTCCGGTCTTGCTTTGATAGAGATTGCAGCGGCGATGAAGATATTTGCTTCGGCAATGTCGGATTTCGCTCAGTTTTCATGGGAGCAGATTGGGAAGGGTTTAACGGCCATGGGCGGTGCTTTAGCGGAAGTTGCCATTGCTACAAAACTGATGCCGAAGAATATGGTCGGTATTGGAACTGGGCTGGTTATCGTTGGAGCAGCGCTTGAAATTGTAGCGCATTCTCTTGGTAAGATGGGGAATTTCTCATGGGAGCAGATCGCGAAAGGTCTTGTGACTATGGGCGTTGCTTTAACAGAACTTGCGGTTGGTTTGAACTTTATGAAAGGTACTCTTAGCGGTTCTGCTGCTATGCTTGTAGCTGCGGCTGCTTTGGCAGTATTGACGCCGGTTCTTTCTGTTCTTGGTGCTATGAGTTGGGTATCCATCGCAAAGGGCTTGGTTACCATTGCCGGGGCTTTTACCGTTCTTGGTGTTGCTGGAGCCGTTCTTACTCCACTCGTACCGACAATTTTGGGATTAAGCGGTGCTTTTGCTCTTATCGGCGTTGGGGTCCTTGCCATCGGAGCCGGACTTTTGGCAGCCGGAACGGGGTTATCCGCTTTGGCGGTAGGTTTTACGGCTTTGGCTGCGGCTGGAGCTGCTGGGGCAACTGCTATTGTTGCATCTCTGACGGTTATTATTACAGGAGTAGCAGCGCTGATTCCTGCTGTGCTTGAGAAAATCGGAGAAGGTATTATCGCATTCTGCCGCGTAATTGCGGAGAGCGCGCCTGCCATTGGTGAGGCTATCAAGGCTGTTGTTTTGTCACTGCTTGATGTTCTCTTGGAATGTGTTCCTCAGATTGCGGATGGCGCACTTGCGTTAATCGCCGCAGTGTTAGAAGCACTTGTGAAATATACGCCGTCAATTGTTGATTCTATCTTCCAGTTCCTGATTAAAGTGTTGGAGGGGATCGCAAAAAATCTGCCGGAGCTTATCAAGGTTGCCATAGATGTTCTTATGGCATTCTTCTCTGGCATTGTTGATGCGCTTAGCGGTATCGATGTGGATACACTGGTGAAAGGCATTGCTGGCATCGGTCTGCTTTCAGCAATTATGTTGGCGTTAAGCGCGGTTGCCTCTTTGGTTCCGGGCGCGATGGCTGGTGTGTTGGGAATGGGTGTTGTTATCGCAGAGCTGGCGCTTGTGCTGGCGGCTATTGGTGCATTGGCACAGATTCCTGGACTGTCCTGGCTGATTGGCGAAGGCGGAAAATTGCTGGAAGGCATTGGTACCGCAATCGGTCAATTTATTGGCGGTATTGTCGGTGGATTTATGAGCGGCGTGTCCAGTCAGTTCCCACAAATCGGAGCGGATTTGTCAGCATTTATGACGAATATTCAGCCGTTTATTGAGGGCGCATCTAAAATAGAGCCTTCTATGATGGATGGAGTGAAAGCGCTTGCTGAGACAATTCTCATTCTGACAGCGGCTGATATTTTACAGGGCTTGACATCTTGGTTGACTGGCGGATCATCGTTATCTGGGTTTGCAGAAGAACTTGTTCCGTTCGGAAAGGCGATGAAGGACTTTTCGATAGAAATTGCTGGTATGGATGCCGGTCTCGTGGCAAATGCTGCAACTGCCGGAAAAACACTGGCAGAGATGGCTTCTACGCTGCCAAATTCGGGGGGCGTTATTGGTTTCTTTACTGGCGAAAACGACATGAAGGAATTTGGCGAGCAACTTGTTCCCTTTGGTGAGGCAATGATGGCGTTTGGTGCTTCCATAGCAGGACTTGATGCAAACGCCGTTACGGAAGCGGCTATTGCAGGAAAAGCAATGACCGAAATGGCTTCTACAATTCCGAATACAGGAGGCGTGGTAAGTTTCTTTGCCGGTGACAACGATATGAAGGCGTTCGGCGAGCAATTGATTCCGTTCGGCGAGGCTATGATGGATTTTTCAACGGCTGTAAAGGGATTGGATGCTGACGCTATCGTCAATTCAGCAACGGCTGGTAAAGCCTTAGTAGAGTTGGCAAAGACAGTTCCAAACAGTGGCGGAGTAGTTGGGTTCTTCGCTGGCGAAAATGATATGGATATGTTCGGCGAACAGCTTGTTCCGTTTGGAAAGGCTATGAAATCTTACTCCGATGCAATATCAGGAATAGATGTAGATGCTATAACAAACTCAGCAACAGCCGGAAAGTCTCTGGTCGAGTTAGCAAACACACTTCCAAATACCGGTGGTGTTGTAAGCTGGTTTACGGGAGACAATGATATTGGCGCATTTGGCGAGAGCTTAGTGCTGTTCGGCGAGAACTTTTCGAAATACTCGGACTACATGAAGAACGTTGATGCAGGTATCGTAACATCAACTACAAACGCTGCGACTTCCATTGTTGAGCTTCAAAAGAGTTTGCCGAAAGAAGGTGGCTGGTTCTCCGATGATAAAACGCTTGCCGATTTTGGTAAGGACATGAGTTCTTTTGGCTCATATTTCAGTTCTTACTATGGCTATATCAGCGGTATTGATACTGGTCTGTTATCTAGTGTAATCACACAGACAAATAGACTGGTTGATATGGCAACAGGTATGGCCGGATTGGATACAAGTGGAATGACATCCTTCGGCTCTGCATTGACAAAGCTTGGAGAAGCTGGAATTACTGGTTTTATCAACGCGTTTAATAACGCAAATTCAAAGGTAACGGCAGCGGCTTCTAATATGCTGACAACATTCGTCAATGCTGCAAATGCCAAGAAAACAACGTTGACAACAACATTCACGACACTGGTTCAGGCGGTTCTTACAGCTATCAATGCAAAGCAGCGAGATTTTCAGACTGCCGGCTCTACCCTTATGGTGAAATTTATTGCCGGGGTGAAAACCCAGGATAACAGTGCCCGAAGTACCTTTACGAACATTATCAGCGGTTGCTTGACGGCGATTAAGAACAAATATTCGGAATTTCAGTCAGTTGGAACACAGACAATGGTGAGATTTATCGCAGGTGTTCGAGCAAAGGATACGGATGCCAGAAACACATTTATCAACATCATCAGCGGTTGTTTGACTGCGATTAAGAATAAGTATTCGGAGTTTCAAAGCGCTGGCGAACAGTGTATGGTGAAATTCATCGCCGGGGTAAGGAGTAAGGATGCAGATGCAAAGAGTGCATTTACCTCTGGTCTTGGCGGGGCTATCTCCGGGATTAGGGATTACTACGGGCAATTCTACGATGCGGGTTCCTATCTCGTGGATGGATTTGCAAAAGGTATCAGTGAAAATACATACAAAGCTGAGGCGAAAGCGAGAGCTATGGCGGCTGCGGCTGCTAGGGCTGCGGAGGAAGAACTTGACGAACACTCTCCTTCAAAGGTTGGTTATCGGATTGGCGATTTCTTCGGCGTGGCGTTTGTAAATGCGATTGGCGATTACACCGAGAAAGCATACAAAGCCGGCTCCGGGATGGCGAAAGCCGCAAGAACGGGACTTGGTAACGCAATCTCCAAGGTCAAAGATTTCATTGACAGCGACATTGATACTCAGCCGACCATTCGTCCGGTTCTTGACTTGTCGAATGTGGAAGCCGGAACGAGCAGATTGAACGCAATGTTCAGCAGAACGCAGGCGATGTCCATCAGTACAGGCATGAATCGGCAGGATACCGCAGATGTTCAAAATGGAGAAAATTCTCCGAATGAAGGTAGTACGTTTAACTTTAATCAGTATAACTATTCGCCTAAGGCACTGTCGAGAGTTGAGATTTATCGGCAGACAAAGAATCAATTCTCGGCGATGGAAAGGATGGTGAAAGCGTGATTAAGTCAATCACCGTGACAAACTATCTTGGCGATAGTATTAAGTTGGTACTTGCGAGGCCGGAGGAATCCGGTTTCGTAGTTACCTCCGTAACCGGTCTGGGGTCTGGAAAAGCGAACATCAATACCACCGAAATTGCTACAACCGATGGAGATTTGTTCAATTCTGCCAGACTCCAGAAACGGAACATAGTTATTTCTTTGAAGTATCTATGGAAAGATTCGATCGAGGATGTGCGTCAGTTATCGTACAAGTATTTTCCGATAAAGAAAAAACTTACGCTGCTGATTGAAACGGATAACCGTTCAGCGGAAATTGACGGGTATACCGAATCGAATGAACCGGATATATTCAGTAAAGAAGAGGGTTCGGATGTCTCTATTGTGTGTCCGAATCCTTTCTTTTATTCTGCCGGGGAAGACGGAATTAACACCACGATTTTCTATGGTGTGGAGCCGTTGTTTGAGTTTCCTTTCAGCAACGAATCCTTGTACGAATGTCTGCTGGAAATGGGTGAGATTCAGAACCAGATGGAAAAGACGGTTGTGTATAGCGGAGATGCCGAGATTGGTGTGACGATTACCATTCACGCCATCGGCGAAGCCCGCAACATCACCATATACAATACCGGAACCCGTGAGATCATGCGTATCGATACTGATAAGATGAAGGCTTTTACGGGTTCTGGAATTGTAGCAGGCGATGAAATCACTATCTGTACCGTCAAGGGGAAAAAGTCCATTACTCTTCTGCGGAACGGAAAAACAATCAATATTCTGAACTGTTTGGATAAAGCTGCCGATTGGTTTCAGCTTGCGAAAGGTGACAATGTGTTTGCTTATACGGCAGAAGAAGGAAGCAGCAACTTGCAGTTCAAGATAGAGAATCGAATCATTTACGAGGGGGTATAGCGATGGATTTGATAATTTTAAACACAAATCTGGATGCGGTCTCCATTGTGGATGTGTACGAGTCCTTTATCTGGACGGACCGGTATTACGAGTATGGCGATTTCGAGCTTTTTACATCTATGACAAGTACCATTCTCAGTTACATACGGCAAGATTACTATTTGCAGAATCGGGAATCGGAGCATTGCATGATTATTGAAAAGATAAGAATCACTTCGGATTCCGAGGACGGAAATCATATCACTGTAACCGGTAGGTCGTTGGAATCTATCTTGGACAGGAGAATTGTCTGGGGGCAACGGACCATAAGAGGAAATCTTCAAAATGGAATCCAGACGCTCCTTAACGAAAACATCATCTCCCCTTCCGACGGCAACCGCCGCATCAGCAATTTCATTTTTGAAGCATCTACGGACCCGGCAATTACAAAGCTGACAATTGATGCTCAGTATACAGGGGACAATCTATACGATGTAATAAACAAGATTTGCAGTGAACGTGATATCGGTTTCAAGATTACACTGAACGATAAAAAGCAATTCGTGTTCAAGCTCTATGCCGGTGTTGACAGGTCTTACGACCAGACTGTGAATCCGTATGTGGTCTTTTCCCCCAATTTCGAGAACATCATTAACAGCAACTATGTCGAATCAAAGTCGGCGCTGAAAAACGTTACGCTGGTTGGCGGTGAGGGAGAAGGTTCAGCCAGAAGGTACACGACGGTTGGCGGCGGAAGCGGTTTGAACCGCCGGGAACTTTTTACAGATGCAAGAGATATTTCTTCGGATGTCGGCAACGATGTCACCTTAACCGATGCTGAATATACGGCATTGCTGCAACAAAGGGGGAGAGAAAAGTTAGCGGAGAATACGGATGTCACATCGTTCGAGGGTCAAGTGGAAACCACCGTCATGTTCAAATATGGTGAAGATTTCTTCAACGGCGATGTTGTTCAGATTGCGAATGAGTATGGGCATGAAACGAAAGCCCGGATTGTGGAAATCGTTATGACCGAAGATTCCGAAGGGGCATCCGTATATCCAACATTTAAAACAACGGAAGGAGGCGATGAATAATGAGTGTTACCTATGGATTTTACAATTCCAAAAACCATGACCGAAGATATGATGCAATTCAGATGTCCCGTATTTTTGATGGGATTATCCGGGACGGTGTATTGCAGCATTACGGCACCGGCATGATGGTTAAGGAATCTGAAGGCATGATGGTGAATGTCGGAATCGGCAGAGCATGGTTTAATCACACATGGACATTGAATGACGCCCTATTGCCTCTGACCCTTCCCTTATCGGAAGTGATTCTGAACCGAATTGACGCGATCGTGCTGGAAGTTGATGCCAGGGAATCGGTGCGCGCGAATTCCATCAAGATTATCAAAGGCACCCCCGCATCCAATCCGAAAAATCCGACACTGATAAAGACGAATGACCGTTGGCAGTACCCGCTTGCCTATATCCGTGTAAATGCCGGTGTGACAGCAATCAGACAGGCAAACATCACAAACTGTGTTGGCACGTCAGCGTGCCCGTTTGTTACGGCTCCGCTTGAAAAGATGTCAATTGATGCTTTGGTAGCGCAGTGGGGAGATCAATGGAAAGCGTTCTATGGTGCTCAGACTGCTGACATGGAGTCTACAAATTCTTTCTGGAAAAATCAGTGGAGGATATGGTTTGAAGCTCAGACAACGGAGATTCAGGAAGCCTATCTGAACTGGGAACATCAGTGGGAGGAGTTTTTCAGCAGTCAAACTACGGAAATGCAGGAGACGAACGCTAATTGGAAAGCTCTTTGGAGCGGTTGGTTCTACGATTATGTGAATGCCAATACCAAAGAGTTTGCTGATTGGAAAAGTTCCATTGATAAGGATTTCCGGGACTGGTGGGATTCCATTAAGGATCTCATTGATGGCGAGGATGTTTCGGCATTCGCCAATGAACTTGTCATTCTCAACGAGCGGATAAATAAGCTTGTAGATTTTCAAAATGAGCTTACAAATACCCATTCGATTTATGACAGTCTTAACGACTCTTCGGATTCATCGGTTCTGGATGGCGATAATAAGCCGATTGAGGGAAAAAGGGTTACATTCGTTGTTAAGAAGGGTTCTGATGTCAGCGAAGAGCTCGAAGATGTGAAACGACGCTTAGCGGCTATTGAGCAGGCGTTTGACGGACTCGCCAACGAATTTACGGTTTATCAGATTCTGACCGATGGCGGTACATGGCTGTATGTGAACAATCCGGATGCAGATCAGACAGAGCAGCTCCTTGATGATAAAGGCGATGTCATCAGAGGCAAAACCATATTTGTCACGAAGTAAAGGAGGCGCCTATGTTTGATAATATCTTCGTATTTTTACAGGCGATTACAGATGCAGAGAAGAACCCGGTTATGGATAACAACGAAAATCCGATTGAGAGCCGGACTTACTCTGGTCTGTTAGCTAAATTCATGGAAGGCATACCGAAAGAATTCCAGGTGTCTGGATACCTCAGAGATAATGCAAGAAGAGGTTTATATTCTGTATTAGACTCTACTGAAGATGCTGTTAAAGACAGTGAATCCAGAGGTTTGAACGGTCGGTCTTATTCAACTGAACAAATTCTTGACAGTGGGAACAACCCGATCTCCAGTCAGGCTATATTTGTTACCGATTAAAAAGAAAGGTGGATTAAGTAATGAAAATTACAGACTACGAAAAAGTGACACAACTTCTCGCCAATAACGTCTTGCTCGTGGACGGTGACGGCGGGACAAAAACGATTCTGGCAAGAGATTTGCTTGCAGCGCTTGTTGCGGTAAGCTCGTCTCAGGACTATCTTGCCGCTATGGATGTTTCCCAGCTTACGCAGGTAAGCTCTGTTTCGGCAAGCGACCGGATTCTTCTCGCCGCTACGGACGGCAACAAGGGAATTACAGTCAATGATGCTTTCTGGGGGATTTTGGACGCTGTTATCTCTGTAGAGCAGCGCCGGAATATCTTCCGTGGAAAAAATCTTGGAACCGCTTTGACAACGGCTCAAAAAGCTCAGATTAAGGCAGGGACGTTCAAAGGATTCTTTATCGGAGATTATTGGAGCATCGGAGACCGTATCTGGAGAATTGTCGATATCAACTATTGGCTGAACTCCGGCGATACTTCCTGCACAACGCCCCATCTGGTGATTATGCCGGATCAGGTGCTCTATAACGCCAAGATGAACGAGACCAATATCACTACTGGCGGTTATGTCGGTTCTCAGATGTACACCGCAAACCTTGCCAATGCCAAGACGCTGGTAAACTCTGCATTCGGTTCGGCGAATGTCCTTACTCACAGAGAGTATCTGACAAATGCCGTGTCAAACGGATATCCGTCGGCAGGAGCATGGTATGACTCTACGGTGGAGCTGCCGAACGAGATTATGATGTATGGAAGTCTGGTGTTCACGCCGGCGGGTGATGGTTCTTTCGTTCCGAACCGTTATACCATCGACAAGACGCAGTTGGCGCTGATGAAGATGTATCCGAGGTTTATCAATCCTCACAGACAGACTCAGTGGCTGAGAGACGTCGTTTCTTCGGCTTATTTCGCTCGTGTGAGCGGCCTTGGCGATGCGGACTACATCGGCGCCTCGGGCTCTCTTGGAGTTCGTCCGGTCTTCGGTATTGTTGGTTAGCACATCTGGGGGCCTTGTGCCCCCTTAAAATTCAGTACGCAGGTGACAGAAAAACATGTTATAAGAATCTTGAAAGGAGATTTTCAAAATGGAAGAGAAAAAGTATCAGATTACCCTTGCTGATGGAACCATTCTTAGCGACCTGAAGCTGAACGGGAACAATTATATTTCCAAGGAACAGATTGCTCCCGAACTGTTTGACGGAAACTGCTCGCCGGTTGTCATCAGCGACGGCATTACCGATGAAATCCATAACGATATGGAGCTTGTACAGGTGACAGAGTCCGGCGGCGAGTATTGGTTTGTCCTTCGTGATATTACCGAAAAGGAACTCGCTACAATCAAGATGCAGTCGGACATTGAGTATGTGGCTATGATGGCTGGCATCGAGCTTTAAGAGAGGAGGATCACCATGGAACATAGCAAGAATTACGATAAAGTAAAGCGCTGGTACAGCATGAAGATGTGGAACGAGGAGCGGGTTCGTAATGCGGTGAAAACTGCCTGGATTACCCCGGCAGAGTTTAAGGAAATTACCGGGAAAGATTACGAATGAGCGTTCTGGTAAGTGACCGTAAGGAGTCCAAATTTGAGGCTATCACTTACTCGATAGAACTTCACGACATGCTCCTTGATTTCATGCAGCGGAATTTCGGGATAAAAGATTTGGATCATTTTGTAAGGGTTCGTTATGCTTATGGAAAAGACGAGGTGGAGGATTTTTCAAAATACCGATACCTTATGAACAACTTCAAAACCCGAATCGATCAGTTGGCATCACAACTAACAGGTAATGTTAGAGCTGCCAATTCTACTTATCCTACATCTATGCGTGAATATGAGCAAAGGCGCGGCTACCAGAACAACGCTATCGTGAACTGCGAACAGATCATCAAGGAGCTACAGCGTGTCGTGGAGATATTCGAGGTGGACGTAAATACCTACGGCAGATATGTTAAAGCTATCGACCGAGAAATCGGATTGATAAAGAAGTGGCGTCAGCGAGACAACAAGATCAAATCATACCTACAGGGCAATGTCTAAAACGCGTCGTTTCTTCGGCTAATTTCGCTAATGTGAACAA
>OFFK01000836.1_pt1 | contig 24706 bp, 17 predicted proteins | sample 1521361 | NCBI WGS metagenome assembly OFFK01 (sample SAMEA3504096, study PRJEB24116) | mouse gut metagenome | biome: mouse gut; feature: mouse-associated habitat; material: faeces | place: Denmark | collected 2011 | reverse complement strand
TCACGGACTTACTTCCCCGAAGGATCTCGATGATCAGGTCGATCACGTCGCAGGCCTTGATCAGTCCTTCCTGAACTTCCTTGCGTTCCAGCTCTTTTGCAAGCAAAGTCTTATATTTTCTCGTAGCCAGTTCAAACTGAAAATCCACATGATGCTCAATGATCGCTTTCAGTCCCAGCGTCTCCGGCCTGCCGTTGGCAACGGCCAGCATGTTAACGCCAAAGGTATCCTCCAGCCTGGTCTTTTTGTAGAGCATATTTTTCAGATTTTCCACATCCGCGCCCTTTTTCAGTTCCAGTACGATCCGGATGCCTTCCTTGGAGGACTGGTTTGAAATGTCCACGATATCGGTCGTCTTTTTCGTCTCCACAAGACCGGCCACATCATTGAGAAATTTTCCGATCCCGCTTCCGATCATAGTATAGGGAATCTCCGTAATGACAAGCTGTTTTTTGCCGCCTTTGAGTTCCTCGGTCTCCACCTTGCCCCGGAGCTTGATCTTTCCCTGGCCGGTCTCATAGATATTCAGCAGCTCGTCTTTATTCACGACGATCCCGCCCGTGGGGAAGTCCGGTCCTTTCACATAACGCATCAGCTGTTTGGTGCTGATCTCGTCATTTTTCATATAAGCCTTGACCGCATCGATCACCTCGCACAGATTGTGGGTAGGAATGCTGGTGGCCATCCCTACCGCGATGCCCTCTGCACCGTTGACCAGCAGGTTGGGCACACGCACCGGAAGCACCAGAGGCTCCTTCTCCGTCTCGTCAAAATTAGGGCCGAAGTCTACCACGTTTTTATCCAGGTCGGCCAGATATGCCTCCTGAGTAAACTTGGCAAGCCTGGCCTCTGTATAACGCATGGCCGCGGCCCCGTCCCCTTCGATGGAGCCAAAGTTGCCGTGCCCGTCCACGAGGATCATGCCCTTCTTAAATTCCTGAGCCAGCACCACCAGTGCCTCATAGATGGAACTGTCCCCGTGAGGATGGTATTTACCCATGGTATCCCCTACGATACGGGCGCATTTGCGGTACGGCTTATCGTAGCGTATGCCAAGTTCATACATATCGTAAAGCGTTCTTCTCTGCACCGGCTTTAAGCCGTCCCGTACGTCCGGCAGCGCCCTTGCAATAATCACGCTCATCGCATAGTCAATGTAGGACTTCTGCATCAGTTCCGAGTATTCTGTCCGGATGATCTGTTCTGTTTCTGTCATTTTTGCATTCCTTCCTATACATCCAGCTGTGCGTCCTGCGCGTGTTCATAAATAAACGCCCGGCGCGGCGGCACATCGGTTCCCATTAACATTTCGGTGACGTCGGACGCCATTCGGGCGTCTTCAATTTCCACTTTTTTCAAAATCCGGGTTTTGGGATCCAGCGTCGTCTCCCAAAGCTGATCGGCGTCCATTTCGCCTAAGCCTTTATACCTCTGTAAAGTAAAGCCGCCCTTATGGCGTTTCCGGTATTTTTCAAGCGCCGCGTCATCGTAAAGATACTCTTCTGCCCCGCGGGACGGAATCGCCTTATACAACGGCGGCATTGCAATATACACATGCCCCTCAAAGATCAGTTCCGGCATAAAGCGGTAAAATAACGTCAGCAAAAGCGTGGATATGTGCGCGCCGTCCACATCCGCGTCCGCCATAATAATAATTTTGTTATACCGAAGCTTTGTAATGTCAAAATCATTGCCGAAGCCTTCGGAAAACCCGCAGCCAAACGCATTGATCATGGTTTTGATTTCGGCGTTTGCAAGCACCTTGTCAATGCTGGCCTTCTCCACGTTTAAGATTTTTCCGCGTATTGGAAGAATCGCCTGAAAACTGCGATCCCTGGCCGATTTGGCGGAACCGCCCGCCGAATCTCCCTCGACAATAAAAATCTCGCAGGCCGAAGCGTCCCTGCTTTCGCAGTTTGCCAGCTTGCCGTTGGAATCAAATGAAAATTTCTGTTTTGTCAGAAGGTTGGTTTTGGCCCGTTCTTCGGATTTACGGATTTTAGCGGCTTTCTCGGCGCAGCCCAATACGGCTTTTAAGCTTTCCAAATTTTTGTCAAAATAAAGCGGTATCTGATCGCCGGATACCTTTCCGACAGCCCTTGCCGCGTCCTGGTTATCTAATTTGGTCTTGGTCTGCCCTTCAAAACGCGGATCCGGGTGCTTTACGGAAATCACGGCGGTCATGCCGTTTCTGACGTCCGTCCCGGTAAAGTTGGCGTCCTTTTCCTTTAATACGCCAAGTTCCCTGGCATACTGGTTTAACAGCGTTGTAAACGTTGTTTTAAACCCGGTTAAATGGCTTCCGCCTTCTGCATTGTAAATATTGTTGCAGAACCCCAGCACGTTTTCGTGAAATTCATTGGTATACTGAAACGCCGCTTCTACGGCAATCCCCTCGTTTTCCCCGCAGAAATAGACCACATCGCAGACGGCCTCGGAATTTTTGTTTAACTCCGCGACAAACCCGCGGATGCCTTCTTCTTCGTGGAATACTTTTTGCTGCGGCTCCGGCAGACGCCGGTCTTCATAAATAATTGTAAGGCCGGGGTTTAAATAGGCCATTTCGTGCAGGCGGCTTTTAATTTCCTCTCCTTTGAAGCGTATTTTTTCAAAAATTTCCGCGTCCGGCATAAAATTGATGGCCGTTCCGGTCTGTTTTGTTTTTTTGAGCCTGGGCAAAAGCCCGTCTTCCAACTCGATTACGGGAACGCCGCGTTCATAGCGGTCATGGTGGATATAGCCGTCGCGGCTTATTTGTACGTCCATAAATACGGACAGCGCGTTGACGACGGAAGAACCGACTCCGTGCAGTCCCCCGCTCGTCTTGTAAGCCGCATTATCGAATTTGCCTCCCGCATGCAGCGTCGTAAATACCACGCGCGCCGCGGAAACGCCTTTTGCATGCATCCCGACCGGAATGCCGCGCCCGTTGTCTTCTACCGTACAAGACCCGTCCGCTTCTAATGTGACGCGCACCGTATCGCAAAACCCGGCCAGATGCTCGTCTACCGCATTGTCCACAATTTCATATACCAGGTGGTTGAGCCCTTTGGACGATACGCTTCCAATATACATGCCCGGCCTTTTGCGGACGGCTTCAAGCCCTTCTAATACTGCAATGCTGCTTGCGTCATATGCGTCATGTTTCGCCATATTCTATCTCCTTTTCTTTGCCGTCCATCGCTTTACGGATACAGGCAATCCCTTCTTTCATTTCTTCCTCGGTCAGCGCGCCGTATCCCAAAAGCAGGGCGGGACGCCCTTTTTGCAGTTTGGGGGAACCTGCGCCTAAGATCCGGTATTCCTCCAAATCAAAAACGCGCACGCCTTGCGCTTTAACTTTTTTGACAAGCTGCCAAACGGCCTGCTTTGTATTCAGTTCCGCCAGCAGGTGCGTCCCGGCATGATCGCCGTAAATATGGGACACCCAGGCTTCTTTTTTGAGCAGCGCCAAAAACAGATCGTGCTTTTCTTTGTAAATCCGCCTCATTTTGTTTAAGTAGCGCTCAAAGTACCCGCCGGAAAGAAATGCCGCAAGCGCCTTTTGCTGTTCCTTGGGCACCGTAGACGCATAAAATCCGCAATTGACATAGTAGCTTTCTAATAGCGTATCCGGAAGCGCCATAAAGCTGACGCGGACAGCCGGGCTGATGCTTCTTGAAAACGTGCCTAAATAAATGACAGTCCCGTTTCTGTCGCTGCCCTGCAGGGATGGGACGGGCTTTCCGCGGTAACGAAATTCACTGTCATAGTCGTCTTCAATTAAAAAACGCCCCGTTTTTTCCCCTGCCCACTGCAGAAGTTCAAGCCGGCGCTTCATTGGCATAACCCTTCCTGTCGGAAAGTGGTGGGACGGCATGGTATAGATAATATCCGGCATAAGCCGCCGGATTTCCTCCATCCGGATTCCGCCCGAATCCGCGGAAAGCCCGGCCACCGTATACCCCGCATTAGCAAGCGTCCGATAAGCTTTCCAATAAGTCGGGTTTTCCATTGCAACCGTTTTGCCGGGACCGATGATCTGCGCTAAAAGCAGCAAAAGATATTCGTTCCCCGCCCCTACAACCATCTGCTCCGGACGGCAGTTTACCCCTCTTGCATGATACAGATACCGACACAGCGCTTCCCTCAGTTCCCACTCCCCGGCAGCCTCCCCGGCGGTCAGAAGCGTTTTATCATTTTCCGCCAGCACTTCCCGGTAAATCCTGCGCCAGGTGGCAAAGGGAAATGCGCCGGGCTCGTTGGCGTCCGGAGAAAAAACAATCCGGCAGCCCGTATCCCCTGTCTTGCGCTTTGCCTGCGGCTTTTCCATGGAAATTTTGGAAAGCGGCCCGTTTTGGCACAATCCGGAAATATCGCAGGCATAATAGCCCCGGCAGGGCTTCGCTTCAATATATCCTTCCGATAAAAGCTGCCCGTAAGCCAGTTCCACCGTGGTTCTTGAAACCTGCAGATGGGCGGATAAAAAACGAGTAGACGGTAATTTTTCCCCACAGGAAATTTTACCGTCTGCAATATGGGTGCGTATATAAATATAAATCTGTTCATACAGCGGTTTCCTTGAATTGCCGTCCAAAGGTATCATCAATTCAAGCATTGCCGTTTCCCCGCCTTAGCCTGCCTGTTTTTGTTCCGCTTCTTTTTTGATGGCGGCCACAATGATTTCTTTGAGATCCAGAGCCTTGTCCTTAATCCGCCGGCTCGCGGTTTTGGAACTTAAAATATTGCTTAAGGACTTCGATGCAAAGGAATATTCTTTGAAGTGGAAGGCCATACACGCCAAAAGGTAATCCATCGTCAGCGAGTCCATGCCGCAGATAGGAAATTCTTCGGATGAAATCGCTTTCTGGAAGCCGTCGTACGCTTCTTTATAGTACGTCTTGGAACGCTCTTCATACATGGCCTTTTCCATCTGGCTTTCTTCCGCATAGGAACGGTACAGCCAGGAAAGTTTTAAGTAAGTATAAGCGATCTCGCTTGTTTTTGCGTTTTTTACCTGAGAACATTTCAGCGCCTGTTCATACCGCGCAATCGCCCTCCCATAACCAAACGTTTCCGGCTCTTCTTCCGTAGGCGGCGTAAACGTCATACAGATTTGCTCTAGTATCTGGCTAATCTGCAGTTTGCTTAAAGGGCCGAAATAGTTGCTCATTGCCGTATAACCGCAGAATGGGCAGGAATCGACGTCATATTTTAAAGTATCGATGTCCTGAAACCGGGGACGCAGGTCGAAATCAGGCTGTAACCGCCTTAATTTTGCGCTTCTTACCCGTTTTGTCGGAAATTCTTCCCGGCAGACAGCGCAGTTTATTTTCTTGGGAAATAAAAATGCGGCTTCCTTCTGTAATGCTTCCTTGTTTTCCATGTGGGATACCTCCTGTCATTTTATCGGTCTGTCGCATTCGCCGGCAGCGAATAGGAACTTTTAAGGGAAACAATCCGGTTAAACACCAGATGATCGTTTGTTGTGTCTTTTGCGTCTACGCAGAAATATCCCTGACGTACAAACTGAAAACTGTCATAGGCTTTGGCGTCCGCCGCATACGGTTCTATATAACAGTTTTTGCGGATCTGCAGCGAATTGGGATTTAAATTCAAGCTTCCGTCTTCGTTGTAAACGCCCAGTTCTTCGTCCACGATATTTTCATAAAGGCGTACTTCCACCTGTTTTGCGTAAGGAGCCGGCACCCAGTGGATCGTCCCCTTGACCTTCCTGCCGTCCGGGCTGTTTCCGCCTTTGCTGGCAGGATCATACGTGCAGTGAATTTCCGTCACCCTGCCGTTTTCGTCCTTTGTATAGCTGTTGCAGGTTACGAAATAAGCCTGCATCAAGCGTACTTCATTCCCCGGGAACATACGGAAATATTTCCTGGGCGGTTCTTCCATAAAATCCTCCCTGTCAATATAAAGTTCCCTGCAAAACGTCACCGTGTGAGTTCCAAGTTCTTTATTTTCCATGTTGTTGACGACCGTAAGCTCCTCTGACTGGCCTTCGGGATAATTGTCGATAATCACTTTTATCGGATCAAGTACCGCCATAATACGCGTTTTCTTTAGTTTTAAATCCTCGCGGATACAATATTCCAGCATTGCATAATCTACGGAACTGTTGCTTTTTGAAACGCCGCAGAGTTCCACAAACCTGCGGATGGACTCCGGCGTAAAGCCTCTTCTCTTTAGGGCCGCAATGGATACCAGACGCGGATCGTCCCAGCCGTCTACGATTTTTTCTTCTACCAGCCGTTTGATATAACGCTTTCCAGTTACCACGTTTGTAAGGTATAATTTTGCAAACTCGATCTGTTTGGGCGGATGTTCATATCCCACTTCGCGCACGACCCAGTCATAGAGCGGCCTGTGATCTTCAAATTCAAGCGTACAGATGGAATGGGTAATTCCCTCCACGGCATCCTCAATCGGATGTGCAAAATCGTACATCGGGTAGATGCACCATTTGTCTTTGGTGTTGTGATGATGCATATGGGCCACGCGGTAAATGACCGGATCCCGCATGTTGATATTCGGGGAAGCCATATCGATTCTGGCGCGGAGTACTTTTTCACCGTCTGCAAATTTTCCTTCCCGCATTTGTTCAAATAACGCTAAATTTTCTTCTACGCTGCGTCCTGAAGATGGGTCTTCCCTGCCCGGTTCCGTCAGTGTGCCGCGGTATGCGCGGATTTCCTCTGCGCTTAAATCCGAAACGTATGCTTTTTGTTTTTTGATCAGCTTTACCGCAGCTTCGTACATATGATCAAAATAATCCGATGCAAAATACAGGCGGTCTTCCCAGTCGGCCCCAAGCCATTTGACGTCTTCTTTGATGGATTCCACGTATTCGATCTTTTCTTTGGTAGGGTTTGTATCGTCAAAACGCAGGTTGAACAGCCCTCCGTATTCTTTTGCAAGCCCGGCGTTTAAAAGTATGGACTTTGCATGCCCGATATGTAAATAACCGTTTGGCTCCGGCGGAAACCGGGTGCATACGGTAGCGCAATTTCCTTCCGCCAGATCTTTGTCGATAATCTGTTCTATAAAATTTTTGGTTTCTGTTGCCTGTTCCATTTGATTCCTTTCCTCTCCCTCTTTTAAATTATTTACTGCGATCCATAAACCGTTTCAGCTGGCTGGATACATCCCGCAAATCAATGGGCTTGGCCACATGGGCGTTCATTCCGCAGTCTAAACATTTTTGGATATCCTCCGCAAAGGCGTCTGCCGTCATGGCAATAATCGGAATAGACGCGTCGTTCCGATCCATGGCGCGGATTTCCTCTGTCGCCTGGTAGCCGTTTTTGATCGGCATCCGGATATCCATTAATATAGCGTCATAGTAACCTTCTGCAGACTGTTTGAACTTATCAACGCATATCTGCCCGTTTTCCGCCCAGTCTAATGAAAGCCCTAAGCCAGAAAGCAGCTCATGCGCAATTTCCCAGTTTAAGTCGTTGTCTTCCGCCAATAAAACGCGCTTTCCGGTAAAGTCCGGCTCTTCCATCCCCGGAGCGCTTTCCGGGACAGCGTCCCCGCAGGCGTCAATAAATGACCGTAACCCATAAAATAGTGTGGATTTAAACAGGGGTTTGGATATAAACCCGGTAATACCGGCTTCTTTTGCGTCATTCTCAATTTCGCTCCAGTCATAAGCGGATATAATTAAAATCGGGACGTCGTCGCCGTAAATATGGCGGATTTCACGGGCAGCCGTAATGCCGTCCATACCCGGCAGCTTCCAGTCCAGCAAAATAATCTGGTAATCGTCGTGCTTCTTGTGCCGCTCTTCTACTTTTTTAATTGCCGTTTCAGCGTCCAGGCACCAATCCGGTTTGATTCCCAAAGATTTCAGAGAATAGATAACGCTCTCGCAAAGCTGCTCGTCGTCGTCCACAACAAGCATACGCCAGTCCGGAAGCACCATATCCGCTTCCTGGATTTCCGCTTTTGCCAAATCCAGCGTCACATGAAATTCGCTGCCTTTGCCGAGTTCGCTTTCCACTTCAATTGTGCCGCCCATCGTATCTACGATATACTTGGTAATCGCCATGCCAAGCCCCGTGCCTTCGGTTTTCTGCACGCGCGCAGTATCTTCGCGGCTGAACGAATCAAATATCTTCTTTTGATATTCTTCGGACATGCCGATTCCGGTGTCTTTTACCAGAAGATGCGTCCGTATATAATGCTCTCCCTTCGGGCATTCCTCTTCGTAGAGCGAAACATGGATAGAGCCTTCTTCCGGCGTAAATTTGATTGCGTTTCCCAGAAGATTGATTAAAATCTGGTTCAGGCGGACGCCGTCGCAGCAGACATTTTCCGTGGAAATATCGTGTATGGATATCTGGAACTTCTGATGTTTGGCTTTGATCTGCGGCTGGACGATATTTACGATGTTGTCCATAATTTCACGCAGGGAAACCTGATCCATATTTAGAACCATTTTTCCGCTCTCGATTTTGGACATATCCAGTACGTCGTTAATCAGGCCAAGCAGGTGCTTGCCGGAGAGCGTAATCTTGCGCAGGCAGTTTTTGACCTGCTCTTTGTTGTCAATGTTGACCGTGGCAATCGTAGTCATGCCCACAATCGCATTCATCGGCGTGCGGATATCATGGCTCATATTGGATAAAAATTCGCTTTTGGCATTGTTGGCATGTTCCGCTTCTTTTCTGGCCTCCTCAAGCACAAGCATTTGTTTGCCCAGCATTTTGATGTACTGGTAAAACAGCAGGCCAAGCGCCGCCATAGAAATAATACAAGCGGCATAAACGACATAAATCCACTGGCGTCCCATGGCCGAAACGACGTGGTCAAGCGAATCAAACGGCAGTATCATCACAAGATACCACTCGGAATAAGGAAGCCTGGTACAGTAAATCTGCCAGCGGGAATGTTTGCCTTGATCTAAAATAACGGAATAATCTTCATTTTCCGCCATCGCTTTTGTCATGGCATCCACATACTGGTTCGCATGCCCATCGTTTGATTCGTTATAAAAATCATAAATCCGTTCAAAAAAACTTTCCTGGTTAAAATCATCCCCGCGTACAACGTAGCTGCCGTTCCTGCGGATAATGTAAGAATTGGTCAGGCTGTTGTCGTTGGTATCAAGGAAAAGCAGCCTGCTCATATAATCCACGGAAAATCCGCCCACCAAAGCTGCGCCGTAGGAGCCGTCTTTCATCTGGTATGCGCACGGTACGCCTAACAGGATGACTTTTTGATTCTTGGAATCAGTTCCTACCGCTACTTTTCTTTCTCCGTCTAATATACTCTTCTGGAACGGCTGCGGATCTGTAACCGTCAGCGGATCGCCGTAAATCATTTCAAATTCGCCTTCCGGAGAGTAAATAGCCAGGTCTTCAAAGTCTCTGGCCTTTGCATTGTATGCAAGGCTGGCAGACAATTCTTCATTATCCGCGCTGTCCGGCTGGATCGTACGGGTAAGCGCTTCTGCCTGGGAAAGACGCGTTTCAATTGTCACCTCATAATGCATGGTAAGCTGCTCTATCATACTGGCCATATAAATTTTGCCAACATCTTCAATAGCCTGGGTACTTTTCTGGTTTAAAAAATAACCCACAAATAAATAAATACAAAAAATAAGGACAAATACTCCAATCAGGCTGTATAACAAGAAGCGCGGCAGTTTTACTTTATCTATCCCGTCTTTCATCCTTCCATCCCTTTCTTATGCTGCGTGCTTTTTGCGGACTGCTTTTGATTATAACAGATTATATCCGGTGCGGCAAGACAGACTTTTTATGATTTGGCTTACGCGATTTGCCCAGGTATGCCGCTCTGCGGCTTTTTGATATGCCCTCTGTGTTATGGCTTCTATGCGTTCCGGCTGTTTTTGCAGTGACGAAACGGCCTCGGCCAGCGTGTGCGGCTTAGCGCTGTCGTAGAGTACAGCCTCCTCTTTATCCAGAAGGATCTTCTGGGAAAAGCCGCTTTTTTCCGTAAGGCAGAGGGTCCGGTTGATCATAGCGGAATAAACGCGGTCGTGCATGCCCCCGCAAAATCCGGGCGTGACGTTTAGAAGCATTTTGGCGTTCGCTATCATCTGGACCGAAGCGGCAAACCCAATTCCCTGCCGTATCTGCACGTGCGGGCCTTCCAGCCCTTTTGCAAGCTCCCAGCCCTGCCCTATAATGGTAAAAGAGACCCCGGCTTTTGCCGCGGCGGATACGGCGTCTTTGCGTCTTTTATTGCGCAGGTATTTATCCGCAAGGTAATCGGCGTTCATTTTCCGGATAAACTGCTCCGGGCTAATTTCCTGCTTTTGATCCTTTAAATAACGCATAAGGGCTTCTTCCTGCGTTAATTCGTGATCCGCCCCCATCATATCAATGAGCGCCGCAATTTCCCGTCTCTGCCCGTCCGGGTAATCCGACAGTTCCAGGTACAGGTTTTCTTCCGGCTCGTAAGTACCCAAAAAAAGAAGCTCCAGCCGTTTCTGGCAAAAACTTCTTTCCATATCCGCTTTCATTGCCCCTAACGGCAGATACAAAACCTGTCCGATATGCGGATAGTATTTTCTGACATAGCTTTGGTGGCAGGTATCGATACAGATCACGGAATATCCGGGGAAACTGTTCTTAATCCCTATGTGGTGATAAAGCGGATGGTCGACAAGATAATTGTAAAACGGGACGCCAAGCGCCGTAAGGTACGGCGTCCCGTCTTCAAGTTCAAGCCGCGGCAGCAGGGAATTGAAGTCAAATCCCGCCAAAAATTGTTCACGGCGCTTTAAAATTGCTTCTAGTTTTTCTTCCATACAGGCGGATAAATCGCAGATTTCTACCGGATAACCGGCCTGTTCAAACGCGTCCGCCATGCATTCCATAAAATACCGGTTGGATTCGTAGCACAAATCCCTGGATTCAAATAGTAAAATGGTATCTCCCATGGATATATCCCCGTTTAATTTTTGTGAATGTGCTGGTGTGTAAACAGATGATCCTGGCAGTATTCGTAATTCCCGTCGCATTTGGAACAAAACCGAAATTCCAGGGACGGATCATCTTGCTCTGTCCTCCCGCATATGGCGCATTTGTGTTTTGTTACGCCAGAGCCGGGAGCAGCCTGGCGTACTTGCCTTTTAAAAGCCTGCCGCCTGTGGATTTCCTTAGGCGAAATTTTGTGGAAATCCCTGGTCGAAACATAAAACAAAAGAAAATTTAAAAGCGACATAACAATCGCCATCCGAACCGGCCAGCCGGACTGGATAATGTTGAACAGAATCAAAACGCCGTACACACCGGCCAGCCATTTCATTTTGATCGGAATGATAAAATAGAGAAAAACCTGCATTTCCGGATAACAGACCGCAAATGCAAGAAATATTCCCATATTAATATAATTTGTGGTAAAGAAGCTTCCCATGACCGGAAGTCCCACGCCATATACCGCATAAAAAATACCGTACAGCAAAAAGGCCCCGATTATGGTAAAAATCAAACCGCCGAAGATATAAACATTAAACCGAAACGCCCCCCATGTGCGTTCTAACGACAGGCCAAGCTGATAATAAAACATCATCATGATAACGGCAAATAAAAGATTGGAATCCGGCGGCATAAGCACCCAGGTAACAAGCCTCCAGACTTGTCCGCGCAGAATGTAATACGGCTCTAACGTCATCAGGTTCAGCACGTCCGGCGCCACGTACTGCAGTACAAACCCTATGGCATAGCCCCCGAGCAGATATACGATTAAATTCGGCACGGCATATTTGCCCAGCCTGCGATCCATTTTATTTAGTAAATTGTTCATATCTTGTCCTCCTCCCTGGAACACCGCCCTCCGCAGGCAAAAGACAGGATACGCTCGCCCGCGGAGGGTATTTACATGCATTATAATTTTTATTGCATGCTTTGTCAATGCGCCAGCCAGATATTTACTCTTCCCTTCCGCGCAAAGAAACCGGGACGCATAATTCGTCTCCCAACTGTAGGTTGTAAATATCCACAAACGGATTTGCATACATTACTTCAAGCAGCGGCACATGGTACTTCCTGCTCACGGTATATAATGTATCGCCATCCCTGACAACATGAATAATTCCTCTGCATTCCATCATAAACTCCATATAACGTATTTACTTTAGTATATTCCGCCCGCTCTAATCTGGTTCTCTTTTCCAGCTAAGGAATTTTAACGCACATTTTCTAAAAAATTTATTTGTTTTTTGTGATATCCTGTCGTATAATACAATTTGTTTGCAAATCGAAAATACATTTTAATAAGTAAAAACAGGTGATATTATGGAAAAAAGCAATCAAAATAAGATGGGGATTGATATTGGTTCCACTACGGTCAAAGTCGTGGTCTTAGACAATGCGGGCACGCTTTTGTTTTCCGACTATGAGCGCCATTTTGCCAATATCAAAGAAACGCTTGCCTCGCTTATCACAAAAGCCCTTGACGTCTTGGGAGATCTTTCACTTTCTGCCGTTATTACCGGTTCCGGCGGGCTTACGCTGGCAAAGCATCTTGGACTGCCCTTTGTCCAGGAAGTAGTTGCCGTATCGGCCGCCCTCTCGGAATACGCGCCGCAGACAGATGTTGCAATTGAACTAGGCGGCGAGGATGCCAAGATCATCTATTTTGAAAACGGCGGCGCCGAACAGCGCATGAACGGCATATGCGCCGGAGGCACCGGTTCTTTTATCGATCAGATGGCTTCCCTGATCCAGACAGACGCCGCCGGATTAAATGAATATGCCAAAAATTATCAGGAGATTTACCCAATCGCAGCGCGCTGCGGCGTATTTGCCAAAACCGATATCCAGCCGCTGATCAACGAAGGCGCTACGAGGGAAGATCTGGCTGCTTCTATTTTCCAGGCTGTCGTCAACCAGACCATAAGCGGCCTTGCCTGCGGAAAGCCGATCCACGGCCATGTGGCGTTTTTAGGCGGCCCGCTGCATTTTTTGTCCGAACTGAAAGAAACGTTTATCCGTACCCTGAAATTGGACGAAGAACACGCCATTGAACCAAAGCATTCCCATTTGTTCGCGGCGGTGGGTTCCGCCCTGCACTGCAGTACGGATACGCAGATTTCATTTGGCAGGCTGCTTGAAATGCTTTCTTCTGATTTGCAGATGGAGTTTGAAGTCGCGCGCCTTTCGCCGTTATTTTCTGATGAAAACGATTACCGGGACTTTTTGTCGCGGCATTCCAGGCATCATGTCAAAAAAGCTGATCTCGCTTCCTACCGGGGCAACTGCTACCTTGGCATCGACGCAGGATCAACGACGACAAAAATTGCCCTGATTGCAGAAGACGGCTCCCTGCTCTATTCGTTTTACAGCAGCAACAACGGAAGCCCGCTTATAACGGCGCAGCGCGCCTTAAGTGAAATCTGCGCCCGTATGCCAAAAGAAGCGCGCATCGCATACTCCTGCGCTACCGGCTATGGGGAAGCGCTGTTAAAAGCCGCGTTTTTGCTTGACGAAGGGGAAGTGGAAACCGTCGCCCATTATTACGCGGCCGCATTTTTCAATCCGAATGTAGACTGTATTTTGGATATCGGCGGGCAGGATATGAAATGCATCAAAATCAAAAACGAAACCATTGACAGCGTCCAGCTAAACGAAGCATGCTCTTCCGGCTGCGGTTCTTTTATTGAAACGTTTGCCCAGTCGTTAAATTACAGTGTAGAGGATTTTGCAAACGAAGCGCTGTTTGCCGCGAATCCGATTGACCTTGGCACACGCTGTACCGTATTTATGAATTCCAAAGTAAAGCAGGCGCAGAAAGAAGGCGCGCCTGTTTCCGATATTTCCGCCGGCCTTGCGTATTCTGTGATCAAAAACGCGCTGTTTAAAGTGATCAAGCTTTCCGACGCCGCAGATCTCGGCAGGCATATCGTTGTACAAGGCGGAACCTTTTACAATGACGCCGTACTGCGCAGTTTTGAGCAGATATCCGGCTGCAGCGTGGTGCGCCCGGATATTGCAGGCATTATGGGCGCGTTCGGCGCAGCCCTGATTGCAAGGGAGCGCTGCGGAGAAAATAAAACCGGTTCCATGCTTTCCCTAAACGATATCCACCGGCTGACGTTTGACACGGAACTGACGCGCTGCCCGCACTGCACCAACCACTGCCTGCTTACCGTCAACCACTTTTCGGGCGGCCGGAAATATATCACCGGAAACCGCTGTGAACGGGGCCTTGGAGAAGAGAAAAAAACAGACGGGCCTCCTAATTTATTTGCCTACAAAAACCACCGCCTGTTTGCGTACCGCCCGCTTTCTTCCAAAGAAGCCGTACGAGGCACGGTCGGACTGCCGCGGGTTTTAAACATGTACGAAAATTTCCCGTTTTGGGCCGTATTTTTCAAAAGCCTTAAATTTCGCACGCTGCTCTCCCCGCAGTCTACGCGCGGCATTTACGAACTGGGCATCGATTCCATCCCAAGCGAATCCGAATGCTACCCGGCGAAGCTGGCGCACGGCCACATTTCCTGGCTGATTGAAAAAAAGGCGGATTTTATTTTTTACCCCAGCATTCCATACGAGCGCAATGAATTTCCGGATGCCAACAACCACTTCAACTGCCCGATTGTCACTTCCTACGCGGAAAATATCAAAAACAACGTAGACGCTATTTCCGACGGGAAGGTACGCTTCTTAAACCCGTTTCTGACATTTGGCAGCTATTTTGCCCTGGAAGAACAGCTCATCCGGGTATTCGCCCGCGAATTTGGAATCGCAAAACAGGAAATAAAGGCCGCGGTACAGGCGGGATGGGATGAACTTATGAAAACCAGGCAGGAAATCCAGCAAAAAGGAGAAGAAGTCCTGGATTATTTAAAACGTGAAAACCGGCGCGGCATCGTACTGGCCGGGCGTCCTTACCACATTGACCCGGAAATCCACCACGGCATACCGGAAATGATCAATTCATACGGGCTTGCCGTTCTTACGGAAGATTCCATTTCACACTTAAAACAGCCCCAAAGGCCGTTGATTGTTATGGATCAATGGATGTACCACTCCCGCTTATATGCCGCTGCCGATTTTGTAAAAACGCAGGAAAATCTGGATCTGATCCAGTTAAACTCATTCGGCTGCGGCCTTGACGCCGTTACAACAGACTGCGTCAGCGACATACTGACCAAATCCGGCAAGATATACACCTGCCTTAAAATTGACGAGGTCAACAACCTCGGCGCAGCGCGCATCCGCGTCCGCTCTTTACTGGCCGCTATCCGCGTCCGTGAGAAAAATAACGCAAAAAAAAGACGGCAGATTGTGCCTTCCGATTATAAGCGCACGATATTTACGGAGGAAATGCGCAAAGACTACACCATTCTCTGCCCGCAGATGTCGCCCATCCACTTTGAACTGTTAGAACCCGCTTTTTGCAGCGCGGGATACCGGATGAAAGTCCTTCCGTCCGATAACCGCTCCGCCGTAGACACCGGATTAAAATACGTCAACAATGACGCGTGTTACCCGTCTTTGATTGTTGTGGGGCAGATTATGGAAGCCGTGCTTTCCGGAGAATACGATATGAAAAAGACGGCCATTTTGATTTCGCAGACAGGGGGCGGATGCCGCGCGTCCAACTATATCGGCTTTATCCGCCGCGCCCTTATGAAAGCAGGCTATGAAGACGTTCCTGTCATTTCGATTAATTTAAGCGGCCTTGAGAAAAATCCGGGCTTTAAATTGTCATTTTCCGTTCTCCGCCGCGGGCTTTACGCGCTGGAATTTGGCGATATCTTTATGCGCTGCCTCTACCGCGTCCGGCCATATGAAGCCGTTCCCGGCTCCGCAAACGCCCTGCACGGCAAATGGAAGCAGCAGGTAATCTCGTTTCTGTCACAGGACAGGATGCCTTCGCACCGCAGGTTTAACCGGATGTGCCGCGAAATTATAAGCGATTTTGACCGGCTTCCCATGACGGATGAAAAAAAGCCCCGGGTAGGCATTGTCGGTGAAATACTTGTCAAATTCCACCCTGCGGCCAACAACCATCTGGTCGATCTGCTTGAAGCCGAAGGCGCCGAAGCAGTTGTACCGGATTTGACGGACTTTTTACTGTATACTTTTTATAATCAGAATTTCCAGGTGAAATACCTCGGCAAACGCAAGCAGGCGGCCCGGAATGCAAACTTGGGAATCCGATTTTTCGAATGGCTGCGCGGCGCGGCGCGCAACGCATTTGAACAGAGCGTACATTTTGATCCGCCTGCTAAAATTTCTCAGCTGGCGGATTATGCAAAGGACATTGTATCCCTTGGCAACCAGACCGGGGAAGGCTGGTTTCTGACCGGGGAAATGCTGGAACTGATACATACGGGCGTCAATAATATCGTCTGCATCCAGCCCTTTGGCTGCCTTCCCAACCATGTCGTTGGAAAAGGCGTTATCAAAGAACTGCGCCGGCAGCATCCTCTTGCCAATATCGTAGCTATCGATTACGATCCGGGCGCAAGCGAAGTAAACCAGCTAAACCGCATCAAGCTGATGCTATCCACGGCGCAAAAAAATCTTAGGGTATAATAAATAGATGGGCAATTTCGAGCTGTTGACAAACCTCCTAATTTCGTAAATGTCACAAGATAGCATGATAAAAATCTAGCAAAGACAGCAGAAATATTCCCAAAGGGGAGTATAAAATAAAGTGTGTAAGTTAGAAATACAACAATCTAACTGCACACTTTATTTTTCTGTATAAGGTGTGCTACACTCAAAGAAAGGATGAAGAAAAGGATGGGTACAGCACTTATGGCACGAAGAAACAGACAGAACACAAAAGGAGCAGCAATCGCACAGGCAATTATGGAGGAATACCAGCCGCAGACAAGGGAAGAGATGCAGGATGCCATCCAGAACATCTTCGGTCCGATGTTTGAGGCCATGCTCCAGGATGAAATGGATTCCCACCTGGGATATGGAAACAACGAGCGCGGGGAAAAGAATACCACGAACAGGCGCAATGGTTATTCCCATAATTCCGTCCATACTGCATATGGGAAAATGGATGTTTCCGTGCCCAGGGACCGGGAAGGAAGCTTTGAACCCAAAGCAATTCCCAAACGTACAAAAGATGTCAGCGGGATCGAGGACAAGGTATTGTCCATGTATGCGAGGGGTATGAGCCAGCGCGATATTGCTGATACTGTGGAAGACATATACGGTTTTGATATTTCCCATGAGACCATTTCAACGATTACGGACAGGGTAATCCAAACTGCACAAGAATGACAGAACCGTCCACTGAAAAAGTTCTACACATTCCTTTTTGTCGACTGTATTTACGTTACCATACGAAAAGAAATGGAGACACAAAACGGTGCGGTATATGTCGTTTTAGGCTATGACGTAAACGGTATAAAGGATGTGCTGGGGCTGTGGATCGGCGAATCGGAAGGGAAACACTATTGGATGCAGATATTTGACGAGATCCGGGCAAGAGGCGTGGAAGATGTGCTGTTCATCAGCATGGATGGCATATCGGGATTGGAAGAAGGGGCAAGGAGCATCTTCAAAGACGTTGTAGTGCAGCTCTGCATCGTACACTTGATCCGAAATTCCATCAAATACATACCGTCAAAAAAGTATAAGGCATATACTGCCCAGTTAAAGAAAGTATATGGGGCGCCCAGCCTGAAAGCGGCGGAAGCGGAATTTGAGCGGTTTAAGCAGGCATAGATAAAATACCCCGGTGCAGTAGATGTATGGGTACGCAACTGGGAGCATGTAGCCCAGCTATATCATTATGGGAGCGCGGTCAAGAAGGTTATGTACACGACAAACGCCATAGAGTCTGTCAATTCGAGTTTGAGGAAAGTCACAAAAAAGGGAGCGTTCCCCAATGAGGACGCTGTACGAAAGGCATTCTATCTGCGGATTGTGGAATTGTATAAAAAGTGGAATGGACGTCCCGCAGCCAATTGGGCGTTCGTCCGCAACCAACTTGCTATGGATGACAAGATGCAGGCACGCATTCTTAAATATGAACAGTATTGATTCTGCCATGTAAAACCGGCAGCTTTGAAAACTGCCGGTAAGAAAAGAGAGTGTCAGATTATGTGTGTAAGTTCTCCGGACTGCCATAATGAATTTTATCAAAATGCCAAAAGCCCGTAAAGGCTGGAACCCTTGCCTTGACTGGCTTCCGGCATTTTGAGCAAGGTAATCAAGCAGTCCAAAGGAACTTTTCAGACAACTCAATTACACAGATTTTATGACACAGCCGCAATTTTACAATGTGTGCGCCCCGTTCCAGTTTTTACAATTTTCAATCCGTTTTCCATTATCTCCCTGTTTTTCATCATAAGCAAATCCATGTAACAGTTCGCAGGGGAATTTCTCACACTGCCCGCAGTGCCCGTGCGCTTTTGTTTCACAGCAGGATTTTACAGGGCAGCTTTCTCCCCAGAATGGCTTTTGTATTTGTACGCAGCCCGTACAGTTCATTTGCTCCCGGTAAGCGCATTCGCTGCACAATAACCCGCATCTGGATTCTATTCCGACGCCCCCTTCTTCTTTCAGCCCTACATAAATGTGGATTTCCGCATTCTCCATGCTCTCATCCTGGTATTCCTCAAAATCACATTGAAAAGATCTTGGCAGGTTCATTTGCCATATTTCCCGCCATGCGGCCGCAACTGCCTGTACCATATCCCCATGGATGACAAATTTAGCGTATCTCCCGGCGGGAATCCGGCAGACGGCATATTTTGTTTTTTCCGGCTCCTCCGCCGTCTCACAGGCAGCCAGTACCGTGTAATCCGCGTTTTCATCTCCGGCGTAATCAGTATATATCCCCAAGGCTTTTTCATTGACCTTGCCCGGAACAGATCCCCAGATACCTTCCTTATAAAAACGGTTCCAAAGCCCGCCGATTACGGCCCCCATGTCCGGAGAATTATTGTTTGTACGCGCCGACACGCCTGCGGCAATTTTTTCTTCCAGCGTTACAATTTCGTATTCCATAAATAAGACCATCCTTTCTTTTGATAGCCTTATTTTACCAGATCAATCACGACAACAGTATGTCATGAATAAAAAACTTCCTGTCGCGGCACAAACGATATGGGAAAATATAAAAAATATGTAACCAGGACGTCTCAACCGTCCCGATTTTTTTGAATTACAGGATATCCGTTCCCCTGCGCGTCAGTTGTAATTTCATTCATATGCTCCTTTTTAGAACGCTTTTTCTTCTCGTTTATAACACCGCTTTCCCATGCGCCTTTGGGCGCTGTCCGGATACTCTTGTCTTTATCAGTTACTTTCATTTTGTCCTCCTGGATTATGATAAGATTAGTATAACCGAAAAACGGAAAAATATAAAAATGCCGGCAAACATAACCCATTTAAAAATAAACGGGGCTGTCACATTAAGAAATACCACTACAAGATAAAGTATCATTTGTACTTAAAAATATTGTATCTTGTATATTTACTCCTTAATGCGACAGCCCTAAGCAAAAAGTTCGCCATAAACGGCGCGTTACCATCAGCTGTGCCCGCTGGCTAAAACCTCACCTTAATATAAGCCTTAATCTCTTCCACACATTTCAAAAATCCCAGCTTACTGCTGTTTAAGCAAAGATCATAATTCCGCGCATCCGTCCAGTCCCGTCCCGTATAATGCTTATAAAACTCCGCCCGGTACTTATCCGTCTTTGCGATAAACTTCTCCATCTCCGCTTCCGTCATACTGTTCTGCTCCATCGCCCGCGCCAGGTTAAACTCTTTTGACCCATGCACAAACACGCTCACCACATTCGGGTAATCCTTTAACACAAAATCTGCCGCACGCCCGATAATCACGCAGCTTTCCGTCTCCGCCAGACGCTTAATCACCTTCGCCTGGTAATTAAACAGATTCTTCGCCGATACAAAATCGCTGCTTTCCGGCGGGATCAAATTCCCCGTATAAAGATCCGTGGACATCCGCAAAAACGGGCTGTTCTTTAGCTTTTCATCCAGCTGCGCAAACATCTGCTCGCTGATCCCGCTCTCTTCCGACGCCATCTTTAATAGATTACTGCTGTAATAAGAAATCCCCATATCCTTAGCCAGCATCTTGCCGACGGTACGCCCGCCGCTTCCGTACTGCCTCGCAATCGTAACCACTACATGCTCCATATCCTACCTCCTGCAAATATCTGTCTATTCTCCAAGATAAGCCTTCTTAATCGAATCGTCATCCATAAGAGCCTTCGCGTCCCCGTCCAAAACAATCGTTCCGGTCTCAAGCACATACGCCCGATCCGCAATCGAAAGCGCTTTCTTTGCATTCTGCTCCACCAAAAGCACCGTCGTGCCGCCCTTGCTGACTTCCTCTATAATGTCGAAAATCTGGTTGACCAGAATCGGGGAAAGTCCCATGGACGGTTCGTCCATCAGGATAATTTTCGGATGTGACATCAGCGCTCGTCCCATTGCAAGCATCTGCTGCTCGCCGCCGCTCAATGTCCCGGCAAGCTGGTTTTTGCGTTCCTCAAGGCGCGGGAACCGCTCGTACACCATTGCAAGCGTCGCGTCAATTTCCGCCTTGTCTTTTCTGGTGTACGCGCCCATTTTCAGGTTCTCATACACCGAAAGCTCCGCAAACACGCGCCGTCCTTCCGGTACGTGGGCCATCCCAAGCGACACGATTTTGTGCGCGGGGATTTTCGTAATGTCCTTCCCCTCAAACAGCACCGTCCCTCGCTTCGGCGACAAAAGCCCCGTCACCGTGTGCAGAATCGTCGTCTTGCCCGCGCCGTTTGCACCGATTAAGGCGATAACCTCCCCTTCGTTTACTTCAAAGGAAATCCCCTTAATCGCCTGGATCATGCCGTAATATACTTCCATATCCTTTACTTCAAGCATAGCCATATCCACTACCCCCTATTCGCCTAAATACGCTTTGATGACTTCCGGGTCGTTCAGTACGTCGGACGCGTTCCCGCAGGCTAACACCTGCCCGAAGTTTAATACGGTCAGCTTTTCGCAGATGCCGCTTACCAGCTTCATGTCATGCTCAATCAAAAGGATTGTCATGTCAAATTCATCCCGTACAAAGCGGATGGTTTCCATCAGCTCTTTCGTCTCATTCGGGTTCATCCCCGCCGCAGGCTCATCCAAAAGCAAAAGCTTCGGCCTTGTCGCCAGCGCCCTTGTAATTTCAAGCTTGCGCTGCTTGCCGTATGGCAGGTTCGCAGCAAGCGTCGCCGCCTCTTTGTCCAGATCAAACACGGACAGCAGTTCCATCGCGCGCTCGTCCATGGCTTTTTCCACCTTAAAATACCGCGGCAGGCGGAAAATGCCTTCCAATGTAGAATACGGATAATGGTTATGAAGCCCTGCTTTCACGTTATCGAGCACGGACAGTTCCTTAAACAGGCGGATATTCTGGAAGGTACGCGCCACGCCCGCTTTATTGATCTCAATCGTCTTTTTGCCGACCAGATTTTCGCCGTCCAGCAAAATAACGCCGTCGCTCGGCTGATAGACGCCCGTCAGCAGGTTAAATACCGTCGTCTTGCCCGCGCCGTTCGGACCGATTAAGCCATACAGACATCCTTTTTCAATTTCCAGAGAAAATTCATTTACCGCACGCAGGCCGCCAAAGGAAATCCCTAAGTTTTTTACATCCAACAATGCCATGTGATCAAACCTCCTTTTGCTTTTTGCGCCTGAATTTAGCGGCGTACTGTTCCCGCCAGGCAATTGCCTTCGGACTCCAGTTAAAGAGCATCATCGCAATCAGCACCACCGCGTAAATCAGCATACGGTAGTCGCTTAATCCCCGCAACAGTTCCGGCAGAAGCGTCAGCACAATTGCCGCAATCACGGAACCGCGGATATTCCCGATTCCGCCGAGCACGACGAATACCAGGATCATAATGGACATATTGTAGCCGAAGTTTTTCGGCTGCGCCGTTAAAGTCGCCAGGTTATGCGCATATATAACGCCCGCCACGCCTGCTAATGCAGCGGAAACGGAAAATGCCATCAGCTTGTATTTTGTAATATTGATCCCGATGGATTCGGCTGCGATACGGTTGTCGCGGATTGCCATAATCGCGCGGCCGCTCCTGGAATGGATCAGGTTTAACACAATAAACAGCGTAATCAGGATTAAAACCATGCCTATCGCAAACGTCGAATCCTTCGGCGTTCCGGTAATCCCCTGCGGGCCGTTTACAATCACTTCCCCGTCCATGGACAGCCCCAGGGAAAGGGTGTCTTTTGTGGAAAAATGAAAGCCGTTTTCATCCCTTCCGATAAACAGGATATTTACGATATTTTTAATGATTTCCCCAAACGCAAGCGTGACAATCGCCAGGTAATCCCCTTTGAGCCGCAGAACCGGGATCCCGATCAAAATCCCGCATATGCCCGCCGACGCCGCGCCAATCAAAAGCGCTATGACATACCGGACGCCCGCCGCAGGAATCGCTTCCGCCATGCATTTGGAAAAAAATGCGCTGGTAAACGCGCCGACGCACATAAATCCCGCATGGCCAAGGCTTAATTCCCCCAAAATCCCGACCGTCAGGTTTAACGATACCGCCAGGATAATGTAGGCGCACAAAGGCACCAAAAGCCCCTGCAGAAGACTTGAAATACGCCCCGCAGAAACAAGCGCCTGCATAATAACAAACATGGCAATGACCATGCCGTATGTAATCAGGTTGCTTCTTGTCGTTTTATTTATTTTCTTCATGCCGCCACCTACACTTTCTCCTGAATGTTTTTGCCGAGAATACCTGTAGGCTTCACGATCAGTATCACGATCAACACGCCGAACACGATCGCATCCGCCATCTGAGAGGAAATATAGGCTTTTCCGAAAATTTCGATCACGCCTAAGAGAATTCCTCCGATCAAAGCTCCCGGAATGGATCCGATTCCGCCGAATACCGCAGCAACAAACGCTTTGATTCCGGGCATTGCGCCTGTGTAAGGAGTCAGCGTCGGATAAGCGGAACAAAGCAGCACACCCGCGATTGCCGCTAACGCGGAACCGATCGCAAACGTAAGGGCAATTGTCCCGTTTACATTGATTCCCATCAGCTGCGCCGCCCCTTTATCCTCGGAAACCGCAAGCATTGCCTGTCCGGCTTTGGATTTATGGATAAATAAAGTCAGACCTGCCATGATAACAATACATGAAATAATGGTAATCAGCGCTTCTCCCGTAATGGTCAGCGCTCCGTCTGCCAGTACAAGCGCCGGAACGGAAATGACATGCGGAAATGATATGGTATTTGCTCCAAATACCAGCAGCGCGATATTTTGAAGCAGGTAACTGACGCCGATCGCCGTAATTAATACAGCAAGCGAAGAAGCTGCATTTAACAGCGGCCCATACGCCACACGTTCAATCACAATTCCAAGAACCGTACAAAAAATAACTGCCGCTAAAATTGCAGCCGCAGGCGGAAGTCCCGCTCCTGTTACAGCAGCCATAACAACATAAGCGCCGATCATAATCACATCGCCATGCGCAAAATTGAGCATTTTTGCGATTCCGTATACCATGGTATAACCAAGCGCAATGATCGCATAAACGCTTCCAAGGCTGATGCCATTGATCAAATAAGATATAAAGCTCATATAAATCCCCCATTTGGTTTAAAAATGAAAAGATAAGGGTTATCTTAAAAAGATAACCCCCAATCTGATCTTACTCTACAACTGCATAATCACCGTTGGCGATTTTTACTACCATAGGCTCTTTGCTCGGCTCACCGCTTGCTTCCCAGGTAAGGCTCTTAGCCGTTACACCGTCAATTGTAATTTCCGTCATAGCCGTTTTCAATGCCTCGCACAGATCGCTTGCAGACATGTCTGCCGTAGAACCTGCTTTTTCAACTGCCGCTTTGATTGCGTATATGCCGTCGTACGCGTCTGCCGCAAACTGATTCGGCGTACCGCCGTATGTATCCTGGAACGACGTTACGAAATTCTGGATTGCTTCATCCTCCGAAGTCGGCGTAAACGGACTTAAGAAAATCAAATCATTTGCCAGATTTGCATCAAAGCCCTCTACCGCAAGAATTCCGTCCATGCCGTCGCATCCGAAGAAGATCGGGCTGTAATTCATACCTGCCGCCTGTTTTAACACAAGGGAAGCTTCCGAATAATAGAACGGAAGAAAGACCAGTTCCGCCCCGGCATCTTTTGCTTTCTGAAGCTGTACGGAGAAATCAGATTTGCTTTCCGCCGTAAACGCTTCCGCTGCAACGATTTCAAACAGCTGATTTTCTGCTTCTTCTGCAAACGCCTGGTAAATTCCTGTAGAATATACGTCGGAACTGTCGTAAATAGCCGCTACTTTTTTTGCAAGTTTGTTGTCTCCGATATATTTTGCCGATTCGATTCCCTGCATCGGATCCGAAAAACATACGCGGAATGCATTGTCATATTTTACACAGTCTACTGCCGTTCCGGAAGGCGTCAGCATAAAGGTATTGTCTTCCTGGGCAACTTCTCCGACTGCCACGCACGGAGCGGAAGTTACCGTTCCAAGCAGCATCTGCATACCCCAGTCTTTTAATGTGTTATACGCATTGACTGCTTTTTCTGCGTCGTTCTCATCGTCCTGATAATTAAACTCGATCGGAACGCCGTTGATTCCGCCTGCTTCATTGATTTCCTTCACTGCCAGCTCTGCGCCGTTTTTTACCGCCTCGCCATAAACGGCAGCTCCGCCGGGTACGGGACCGATCCCGCCGATTTTAAAT
>OFFK01000835.1_pt1 | contig 24748 bp, 22 predicted proteins | sample 1521361 | NCBI WGS metagenome assembly OFFK01 (sample SAMEA3504096, study PRJEB24116) | mouse gut metagenome | biome: mouse gut; feature: mouse-associated habitat; material: faeces | place: Denmark | collected 2011 | reverse complement strand
AGCCAGGTGCTTTCACGAGTACACCACTGTAAATCCTGGCGGTCTGCAGTATAAATATTCTGGTGCAGGGAAAGCCTGACAGGTCGAAAGCTCTGTATGCATGCACCTGCAGCCCAGGGGAGAAAACTATGACAGGAACATTGTATCTGTGCGCGACACCCATTGGAAACCTGCAGGATATGACCCCCCGCGTGGTGGAGACCCTGCGGACGGTGGATCTGATCGCGGCGGAGGATACCCGCAACAGCATAAAGTTATTGAACCATTTTGACATTCATACCCCCATGACAAGCTACCATGAATATAATAAGGTGGAAAAGGCCCGGCAGCTGGTAGGACAGCTTCAGGCAGGGCGCAGCATTGCCCTGGTGACTGACGCGGGAACCCCTGCCATCTCCGATCCCGGGGAGGTTCTGGTGCGGATGTGCCAGGATGGCGGCGTGCCCGTGACCAGCCTGCCGGGAGCTGCGGCGTGCATAACCGCGCTGACGCTCTCGGGTCTTTCCACCAGACGATTCTGCTTTGAGGGATTTCTGCCCTCGGACAAAAAGGAAAAGCGGGAGGTTTTGGAGGAGCTGGCCAGGGAGACCCGCACCATTGTCCTGTACGAGGCGCCCCACCATCTTACGCGCACCCTGGAAGAGCTGTATCAATGCCTGGGGGACCGCAGGATCACTCTCTGCCGGGAGCTGACGAAAAAATTTGAGACGGTGGTTCCCACCACCCTGGCCCTGGCTCTGGAGGACTTCCGGCAGCAGGAGCCCAGAGGGGAGTATGTTCTGGTTCTGGAGGGGAAGAGCCGCAGTGCGCTGAGGCAGGAGGAGATTGCCGTCTGGGAGTCCATGAGCATAGAGGAACACATGGATTTTTACAGGCAGCGGGGTATGGAGGACAAGGAGGCCATGAAGCAGGTGGCCAGGGACAGAGGCGTGAGCAAACGTGAGGTGTATGCCTGCCTTCACAGGGAGAACCGGGAGTAAAAGGGTATTTTTTTTACAGCTACATTTTGGCAGCATATTTTCATTATGGAATGTGGATAATAACCTCGTATTAAAAAAGGAGGTTAAAGACATGACAAATATTTCAGAACTTGATTTACAGAATTTGCGGCATCTGATCGGCGGCTATGACACCACTCACTGCAAGATGCAGGAGTATGCTCAGGAGGCCATGGACCCTAAGGTCAAGCAGTTTTTTGAAAAAGGCGCCAAGTCGGCCATGGACAATAAGCAGCAGCTGATGAAATTCTTGAATTAAGGAATTGTGAATTATTCCAGAATGGAGAGGTAGATATGATGCAGGAAAAGACAATGGTAGCTGATACACTGGCGGGCATCAACGGCGAACTGACCCGCTATGCAGGCATGATCGCCCAGTCGGAGAACAAAGAGCTCAAGCAGACGCTGAAACAGATCCGTAATGCCTGCGAGCAGTCTCAGGAGGAGCTTTATCAGATTGCCAGGGAGAAATCTTACTATGTGCCTGCCAGCAAGGCCACAGAGGAAGAGGTTGCCCATGTGAAGCAGCTGTTCACCCAGGGTACTCTGTAAGCACTGTCAGCCAGGCCTTTCCCAGACGGTCAGGGGCTTTAGAGACGGCAGGGCGGCCGCTGCCGGGCGCGGCGGCAGTCCGCTGTCTGCTGGCGCATCCGGTTTTTCCGGATGCATTTACATAGGGGAACAAAACAGGACGCAGGAAGGAATATGATGAAACAAGCGCTGGAAACCGGGTGACAGAGGCCGGGGACCAGGGCCTGAAGACGGCCGCCGGGGAGCCTGCGGCAGAAAGACAGATAGAATAGATAAGAAGATGAATACATATGGGATTACAGTGATCATAATTATATCGGTAGCGGCCATGCTGCTCAGTGCGATACTTTTCTTGCGGCACCGGCTCAGACGCCTGCTGCCTCTGGATGTGGACATGATGGATGGCCAGGAATTTGAATACTACTGCGCGGACCTTCTGAAAAGCCAGGGCTTTCTGGAGGTGGAAGTGACCCGCGCCAGCGGGGATTATGGGGTGGATATTCTGGCGGAGAAAGACGGCGTCACCTATGCCATCCAGTGTAAATGTTATACTGCGCCGGTGGGCGTAAAGGCCGTCCAGGAGGCCTATGCAGGGCGGGATTACTATGACAGGATGGTGGGGGTGGTGATCACCAACCATTATTTCACCCAGCCTGCAGTGGAGGCCGCCCGGAAGCTGAAAATACTTCTGTGGGACAGAGATTATCTGGGGGAAATGGAAGTGGAGTGAGGGAAGCGCTGCCTCAGCCAGGGCTGCCCTGTCAGGGCGGAGCAGAGGAAGTCACCTCCAGGCGCCCTGTCAGTCAGGGAGCCCCGGAGGGAGTCTCTTCCAGAAGCTCGCCCAGGGTCAGAAAGTCGCAGGGGCCGCAGTCCAGATAGAAACAGTGGAAGCGATAGTCGGAGTAATCCGCGTCCCAGAGTTCTTCGGCCCGGGCTTTTAATTCCAGTATTTCCAGATATCCCAGGTAATATTTCAGATAGTTGCAGGGCTCCTGCACGATCACATGGTAGATGGACTTGATGGAGTCGCTGTCAGTGATGCCGAATCCTTCCAGAGCCGTAGCGATATGACTGTAGGAAGCGCCCTCATAGTGAACCATGATGTCGATAAGGGAGTACAGGCAAAGCTGCAGGCTGCGGTTGTGTCTTTCCAGCCGGGCCCAGAGGGCTGCCGTCTCCAGCCCTTCCTCCTCTAACAGCTCGGCGGCGTAATCATAGGACAGAAATTCTCCGTAGAGTGCCCACCCTTCCTGGTATCCGCCGTACCAGAGCAGCTGTCTGGCAGGGCGCTCTTCCTGCTCCTGGCAGGTGCGGTTGTGGTAGGCGTTCTGGTACAGATGTCCCGGGTATCCCTCATGGGCCAGGGTGGTGTAAAGGTCCAGCCCGTCGGGGGTTTTTGCCTGGTTGATGTAGATGGTGTTGGACTCCGTATCGTCCAGGGGGGAGGTCAGATAAAAAGCCGGAGCGCAGTAGGGCTCCAGGCTGGGGGAGAGTGCTTTCACCGCCGCGTTGACCGTGCCTCCGGGGATGGCGGGGAAATCTTTCCCCATCCGCTGCTGCAGATCCGCCAGCATCAGAGCGGCGCTCTTGAGGGGAAATTCCCGGGGGGCGCCATAGGAGGAAACCAAGTCGGGATGCTGCGCCACAATCTCTTTCACAGCGTCATACTCTCTGGTAAACTGCGCAGTCAGGAGCTTTTGAATCTCGTCTATGGGACGATAGGATCCGGTCTTGGAGATCATAAGTTTTTCGTAGTAGGCTTTTCCCTGGGGCAGGGTTGCCAGGCCCGAGGGCAGAATAGAGTCATCCTCCAGAAGCAGCAGTCCGTCTCCCAGGGAGGTGTAGGCAGGCAGCACCACGGTTCTGAGCAGCCGCTCATTCAGAGCCTGGTAGGACTCTGCCTCTTTGGCCGTGACGATGCCCTCCTGCACAAGGGCCGCTATCCGTTCCCGGAATGTGGTCTGCAGAAAATGGGTTCCGCTCTCCAGCGCGTCCGCCGTGATGACGCTGTCGCACTGAGCCCGGACTTCCTGCAGAAAGGAGGAGGGCATCAGCAGTCCTGCGGCCGCCTTCTCCTGCTCATACACCAGCAGGGAGGCAAGGTATTCGTCAGTCTGGTCCAGGAGTCCCAGGTAGTCCTCCACATCCTGCCTGGTGCGGAAAGTGTATTCGGCGAGAAGGATGGGGAGCTGTGTCTGGGTGCCGGAGGACGGAGAAAGGGGCTCTCCGTAGTAGGAAAAACTTCCCAGCGCCAGGGAGTTCTCCAGAGAGCGGTTCATCAGCTGCCAGAGACGGGCGTCGCCTGGGGAGAGATTTTCCTTATGTATGGCATTGAGGGCAGCCAGGGTATTTTCCAGTCCTGCCTGGCCCTGGAGCTCCTGTCCCGGATCATATATGCCCAGGGCTGGTTTATAGTCGTAGATCCCGAAATTTTCCGGGTGGGCGATGGTATAGTGCATGTTCAGGGTATTGGCTTTCATCTCTCCTGCGAAGAGCTCTGTGGTGATATTGGTGAACCGCTTTTCATCCCGCTGGAAGGAGAACAGGAAGATGGTCATGCTCAGGAATGCCAGCAGGAACCCCAGGGCAAACAGCATCTGCCTGGCGGTGACATGGGAGCGCTTGTTCATTCTTATACCTCAAACGAAAAACTTTTCTATAATGTATGTGGACCCGGGGGCTGACATGCCGGAGAGGGAAATTTTCTGCCAGTTTTTTGCTCTTATCAGAATTTCAGAAGTTGACTTTGCAGGATATTTTTTCTATACTATAATTAAAAGAGAAGCTCTTGAGGAATCAGAAAAATGACGATAAAAAAGTATCAGCCGACATTTTGAATCAGTCCGGCGGCTGGAGCTGTCGGTTTATAGAAAGGAGCCTAATATGCTAGAAGAACTGAAAAAGATTGTCTGTGAAGCGAATATGGATCTGCCCAAGTATGGCCTTGTGAATTTTACCTGGGGTAACGTGAGTGCCATTGACAGGGCCAGCGGCCTGTTTATCATCAAGCCCAGCGGTGTGAAATATGAAAAGCTGACGCCGGAAGCCATGGTGGTGGTGGACCTGGAGGGCAGGAAAGTGGAGGGTGAGTACAATCCTTCTTCTGACACTCCCACCCATGTAGAGCTCTACAAGGCTTTTCCTGAGATCGGCGGCATTGTCCACACCCGTTCTTCCTACGCCACCAGCTGGGCTCAGGCAGGCAGGAGCATCCCCTGTTACGGGACGACTCATGCGGACTATATCTATGGAGAGGTTCCCTGTCTCAGGTGCCTGACGGCGGAGGAGATCGCCGAGGGGTATGAGAAGAACACCGGGCGGCTGATTGTGAGCGAGTTTCTGCGGATGTGTAAGGATCCCCTGTCCGTGCCCGCGGTTCTGTGCAAGAACCATGGTCCTTTTGTGTGGGGAAAGGATGCGGAGGAGGCGCTGCACAATGCGGTGGTTCTGGAGGAAGTGGCTAAGATGGCCTACCATTCGGAGGATATCAACCATCATATCCAGCCGGCGCCCCAGGAACTTCAGGACAAGCATTATTATAGAAAACATGGCGCAAATGCTTACTACGGTCAGAACTAAAATTCCCGGAGAGCTTGCTTTGATAACTGCACAATGAAGGGCTGCATATGGGATCGGGGTTCTGAGACGCAGTGGGAACAGTTCCGGAGAGCCTGGGAATGGAAGAAGCGGAGTCGGAAACCGGGTGTTGTATGCAGCAGAGCGGAATGGAGGAGACAATGAAAAATACAGAACTGCGCAGGCATGCAAATGACGTGCGGAAAGGAATCATAACGGCAGTTCACAGCGCAAAGGCGGGGCATCCGGGAGGATCCCTTTCGTCGGCAGATGTGTTTACTTATCTGTACTTTGAGGAGATGAACATTGATCCACGGGACCCTGACAAGGAGGACAGGGACCGTTTTGTGCTGTCCAAGGGGCATAACGCCCCGGGACTTTATGCGGCCCTGGCACACAGGGGATATTTTCCGGTGGAGGATCTGAAGACGCTGCGCAGGCTGGGTTCTTACCTGCAGGGGCATCCCTGCATGCACATTCCCGGCGTGGACATGGCCTCGGGTTCCCTGGGGCAGGGTGTCTCCGCTGCGGTGGGCATGGCTCTGGGGGGAAAGATGGACGGCCGCAGTTTCCGTGTGTACACGCTTCTGGGGGACGGTGAGATTCAGGAAGGACAGGTGTGGGAGGCGGCAATGCTGGCAGGGTTCCGGAAGCTGGATAATCTCTGCGTCATTATTGACAACAATAACCTGCAGATTGACGGTCCCATTGACCAGGTTTGTTCTCCTTATCCCATTGACAAGAAGTTTGAGGCGTTTCAATTCCATGTGATCCATGTGGATGCACATGATTTTGACGCGCTGCGGGGGGCTTTTGATGAGGCCAGGCAGTTCAAGGGAATGCCCTCCTGTATCATTATGCACAGCCTGAAGGGCAAAGGAGTTTCCTTTATGGAGAACAATCCGGACTGGCACGGTAAGGCTCCCAACGACCAGGAGTTTGCCGTGGCCATGGAGGATCTGGACAGGATTGAAGCCCAGTTAGAGAAAGCAGGTGAAGCGTGATGGCAGAGAAGAGTGCAGTGAAGAAGATTGCTACCCGGGAGAGCTATGGCCAGATGCTGGCGGAGCTGGGGGAGGAGTATCCCAATCTGGTGGTGCTGGACGCGGATCTGGCGGCAGCTACCAAGACAGGTATTTTTAAGAAAGCCTATCCGGACCGCCATATTGACTGTGGTATTGCGGAGGCAAATATGATGGGAGTGGCGGCAGGGCTGTCCCTGGTGGGCAAGATTCCCTTTGTGAGTTCCTTTGCCATGTTTGCGGCGGGAAGGGCTTTTGAACAGGTCCGCAATTCCATTGGATATCCTCATTTGAATGTAAAGATCGGCGCCACCCATGCGGGAATCACCGTGGGGGAAGACGGTGCAAGCCATCAGTGCAATGAGGACATCGCTCTTATGAGGACGATTCCGGGGATGGTGGTCATGTGTCCGGCTGACGATGTGGAGGCCAGGGCGGCAGTCCGGGCGGCGCTGGAGCATGAAGGCCCGGTATATCTGCGCTTTGGCCGTTCAGCGGTGCCGGTGATCAATGACAGGCCCGGCTATGAGTTCCAGATCGGCAAGGGAAATGTTGTCCGAGAGGGAAAAGATGTCACAGTCATAGCCACGGGCATCTGTGTGGATTCCGCCCTGGGGGCGGCGGAAAAGCTGGCGGCGGAGGGCATTAGCGCGGAGGTTCTGAGCATCTGCACCATCAAGCCTTTGGATGAGGAGCTTGTCCTCGCAAGCGCCGGGAAGACAGGCAGGGTGGTGACGGTGGAAGAACATTCTGTGATTGGCGGCCTGGGCAGCGCGGTCTGCGATTGTCTCAGCGAGAAACTGCCAACAAGGGTGAAGCGCCTGGGCATGCAGGATGTGTTCGGCGAGTCCGGTCCAGCAGCGGAGCTGGTGGCAAAATACGGGCTTGACGCGGAGGGCGTATTTAAATCTGTGAAAGCTTTTGTAAAGGGTTGAGAGATAAGTTTGAACATGGCTGGCAGCCTGCGGGGGATGACTCTGCAGGCTGCTTTTGGCTGGTGCGGAGCGGCCCGGATTTTCCCTGTGAATTCATTCCATACAAATATTAAGAGAGAAATAAACAAAAATGATACATTTCTGTTCTATACTATGCACGTAACAGGGACAGAGGTCTGCTGAAAGTGCGGAAAATACCCGGGAGCGCAGGGGATGCCAGGGATTCAGGAACAACAGAAATGTTTAGAAATTCAGGAAAGCGCAGAATTTCAGGGGTACGGCAGCAGACAGGGAAGTGAGCTGGATAATGCGGCATGCGTTATGTAAAGTACGGTGAGGTGGGGAGAAATGTCAGTACAGGATAATGCTTTGCAGTTTACATATGGGGAGGAAGGAAGAGAAGGAATTGCATCAGGACAGGGGAGGCGTGCTTCCGGAAGGAATCCTTACCTGACAGAATTTGCACAGCAGAAGAGCACAGGTCCGGTGGGAACTACCAGAAGAGGACAGGACCGGAACATTGGGGCGGGAGCAATACAGTGTGGACAGATGGGCCCCAGGACCGCAGGTTTGGGGGCAGGAAATCCGGCCGGGAGGCCCGCCCGCAGAGCAGTGGGCCAGGGAGCCCGCCCTGTGGAAGCCGAAACTGTCAGGCGCGGAGTGTGCCCTATGGGAGGGGGAGCATCCCGCCAGGGGGTCCGCCCCATGGAATTGGGAACCGCCCGTCAGGGAGTGCGCCCCATGGGAGGGGGAGCATCCCGCCAGGGGGTCCGCCCCATGGGATCGGGAACCGCCCGTCAGGGAGTGCGCCCTATGGGAGGGGGAGCATCCCGTCAGGGAGTGCGCCCCATGGGATCGGGAACCGCCCGTCAGGGAGTCCGTCCCATGGAAGCGGGAACCGCCCGTCAGGGAGGACGCCCCATGGGAGGGGGAGCATCCCGTCAGGGAGTCCATCCTATAGGATCGGGAACCGCCCGTCAGGGAGGACGCCTGATGGAAGCGGGAACTGTCAGACGTGGACCTCGCCCTATGGAGGGCGGGTGTGTCAGACATGGAGCCCGTCCGATGGAAGGGAGAGCAGCCAGGCGCGGTCCCCGCTCGGTGGAGGAACCCATGTACATAAACCGATCCGGGGAAGGGGCAGGCGGTCAGAGGAGAAACAGTCCTGTCAGAAACGGGCAGAAGAGCCGTTCCCGCGGGAGTGCAGCCCGACGCAGGCGCTATGCCCTGATGCAGCGGGCAGCCATAGGGTTTTGGGTGTTCTGCATTGTGGTTCTTGCGGCGGCATTTATGTTTCGGGAGAATCCTGCGTCGGCAGCCACGCCCAACAGTCAGCAGGAGTCCCTTCCGAATGTGGATAACGGGGCTGCCAGCCGGCCGCCTTCAAACGTGACAGTGCAGGGACTGCCTTCGGAAGATTTTAACAGACATCCCCAGTGGACAGAGAATTTTCTTACACCCAACGAATTTTCCAGGCCCGGGGATTCCCTGGAGTCTGTGACCAGCATATTTGTGCACTATACGGCAAATCCCGGCACCAGTGCTGCCCAGAACCGCAGCTATTTTGAGCAGCAGAAAGACACTCATGAGAACAGTGTCAGCGCACATTTTATCATCGGCTATGAGGGAGAGATCATACAGTGCGTGCCCCTGGACGAGATTGCCTATGCGGTGATGACCCGTAATTTTGACTCCATATCCATAGAGTGCTGCTACCTGGCCAGGGACGGTTCTTTTACCCAGGAGACATATGACTCCCTGGTCTCGCTTCTGGCCTGGCTCATAGATGTATACGATCTTGACACGGAAGATATCCTGCGCCATTACGACTGCGGCGGCAAGAAATGCCCTCTTTATTACACCAACAATCCCGGTGAATGGGAACAATTGAAAAAGGACGTGGACAACCTTTGATATCTTTGTTAAAATAGGTGGTATGATGAGGAGGCGAAAGATGAATATTTTATCACCGTCTATTTTGGCAGCGGATTTCAGCAGGCTTGGAGAGCAGATCAAAGAGGTGGAGCGGGCAGGCGCCAGTTACCTGCACATTGATGTGATGGATGGGTTCTTTGTGCCGGATATTTCCTTTGGGATGCCGGTGATCCTGTCCATCCGGAACTGCTCGGATATACTATTTGACGTGCATCTGATGATTGACAGGCCGGAGCGCTATATCAAAGAGTTTTCGGACTGCGGGGCCGATCTGATCAATTTCCACCTGGAGGCCACGGAGGATGTGGAAGGCACCATACAGAAGATCCGTTTCCTGGGCAGAAAGGCGGGAATTACCATCAGCCCCCAGACTCCTGTCAGCGCGGTGGAACCATACCTTAAGCTTGTGGACATGGTGCTGGTGATGACGGTGAAGCCCGGATTCGGCGGTCAGAAACTGATACCGGAATGCCTGGACAAAGTCAGGGAGATCCGTTCTATCATTGAGGCCAGAGGGCTCCACACAGACATAGAAGTGGATGGAGGAATCCGGCTCGACAATGTGGAGCTGGCTCTGGAGGCAGGGGCCAACGTGGTGGTGTCGGGCACGGCGGTGTTTCAGAATAAAATATATGAAAATGTGAAAAAATTTAAGGAAAAGATGGGAAGCGTATGATAAGCCAGGGGGCTTGAAGAGGAATGTCTGCCGCAGGGCGGCGGCGCCGGATCTCAGATACTCCCTGGGTAATTTTTGGAAAGATATAAGGATCCCGGCACTTTCTGCCGACAAAAACTGAAAGGAAGGCGGGAGCGGAAAATGCAGTTTAACGGAATCGGGAGTGATCATGTGCGGGAAATGCACCATGTGACCAGCTGCGTCCATGAGCATGCCCATATGAGGAAGGATGCGGGCGGGGCAGATATGGCTCCCCGCCCTGCCCAGGAGGAAGCACCCCGGCAGGGCCAGGAGGGGCAGTTTTCCCTGGCAGAGTGGATGGAGAAAGTCTGGGGAAATGGAAAACGTCTGCTGCGCGGCATCTGGGGAACCCAGGGGACAGTGGCAGGGGAAGCAGGGGACGGCGCCGGCGCGGCGGAGCCCCCTGTCTGCGCAGGGGAGGGAGGAAGCGGCTCTGCAGGGGCGGGGGCCTCGGGAAACGATTCCTCCCGCCTTCATATTCCCCAGATCGCCCTGGCCGCCACGGCGGTGCAGCAGCCTGACCCTGCCAGGCATACCCCCTACTATTCTGCCATACAGGACACGGGCAGGGAGCAGGAAAATCTGTGGCAGAAGGTGCGGGTAAAATTTAAGAATATCGCAGGACAGCTGGCAGGGCATCTGCCGGGAAATTTTTTCCGCTTTCAGGGAAAGAATTCCTTCCAGTCCAGGCAGGGTGCGCCCAAAGAGGAGCCCCGTCCCAGTGCCAGACGCCGCCGGGACCGGGTGGAATTGAACAGTTACCATACAGAGGAGAGTTATCTTCTGGACTCCTACGACAGAAAAGGGGAGTACAGCAGGCTGTCCACAAAGAAATAAATTCTAAAAATACAGCCCTGCCGCAGGAGACAAAGTATAAAAGTTTTGATGGAGTTATTGACAGTGGGGACAGTTTATGTTAATTTTTTAATAATGTATTTTATTGAGAAAAAGGCAGTGACGAAGAGAGTACATTTTGCTTCACTTTACAGAGAAGGTTCCGGCAGCTGAGAGGGACCAGGGGGAGTAATCTGGAAAATGGCTTCTGAGCAGCGCACCGAGTCCCGGCAGGGATAAGGCTGCGACAGGTTCCGCCTGTTACAGCGGATAGGGTTACTGACCCGAAGAGGTCCGTCCTGTGAAGGGCGGATGAAAAGAAGTGGTAACACGGGCATTGGGCTCGTCTTCTGGTGCATGGCATGCAGTGGGGGACGGGCTTTTTTGTACCGGGAGATTCAGAACTGACAGCGGAAGGAGCAGAGAAGAGATGGAGCAGAAGGGAAAGTATTATATTACCACAGCAATCGCCTATACCTCGGGGAAACCCCATATAGGCAACAACTATGAGATTGTGATGGCGGACTGTATCGCCAGGTTTAAGAGGAAGGAAGGCTATGATGTCTTTTACCAGACAGGAACCGACGAGCATGGACAGAAGATCGAGCTGAAGGCCCAGGAGGCAGGGGTGACGCCCCAGGAGTTTGTGGACCAGGTGGCGGGGGTCATTCAGGGAATGTGCGATCTGCTGAACACTTCCTATGACAAGTTTATCCGCACCACGGACAAGGTTCATGAGGCCCAGGTGCAGAAGATATTTAAGAAGCTCTATGACCAGGGAGATATCTACAAGGGAGCCTATGAGGGAATGTACTGCACGCCCTGTGAGTCCTTCTGGACAGAATCCCAGCTTGTGGACGGAAAATGCCCCGACTGCGGCAGGGAGGTGAAGCCCGCCAGGGAGGAGGCGTATTTCTTCCGCATGAGCAAATATGCGGACAGGCTGATAAAGCACATTAACGAGCATCCTGAATTTATCCAGCCCGTGTCCCGGAAAAACGAGATGATGAACAATTTCCTGCTGCCGGGCCTGCAGGATCTGTGCGTGTCCAGGACGTCCTTTAAGTGGGGGATCCCGGTGGATTTTGACCCCGGGCATGTGGTATATGTGTGGCTGGACGCCCTGTCCAACTATATCACGGGCATAGGCTATGACGCGGAGGGGAACAGCACGGAGCAGTACAAGAAGCTCTGGCCTGCGGATCTGCACTTGATCGGAAAGGACATTATCCGCTTCCACACCATCTACTGGCCTATCTTTCTGATGGCTCTGGGAGAGCCTCTGCCCAGGCAGGTGTTTGGCCATCCCTGGCTGTTGATGGGCGGGGGAAAGATGGGAAAATCCAGGGGGAACACCGTCTATGTGGACGACCTGGTAGACTTTTTCGGCGTGGACGCGGTCCGCTATTATGTGCTCCATGAGATGCCCTATGAAAATGACGGGAACCTCACCTGGGAACTGGTGGGAGAGCGGGTGAACTCGGATCTGGCCAACACCCTGGGCAATCTGGTGAACCGCACCGTCTCCATGAGCAATAAGTATTTTGAAGGTGTGGTCAGCCACAAGGGCGCGGAGGAGCCTCTGGATCAGGAACTGAAGGCTGTGGCAACGGCGGCCCTGGGCAGGGTGACGGAGAAAATGGCTGACCTGCGTGTGGCGGATGCTCTCACGGAGATTTTCGCTCTCTTTAAGCGCTGCAACAAGTATATTGACGAGACCGAACCCTGGGTGCTGGCAAAGGATCCGGCAAAAGCAGACCGTCTGGCCACGGTGCTCTACAACCTGGTGGAGAGCCTCTGCATAGGGGCTTCCCTGCTGCAGCCCTTCCTGCCGGAAACTGCGGAGAAAATTGTCGGACAGCTCAATACGTCCCTGCGGGATTTTGACCAGCTGGGAACCTTTGGACTTTACCAGAGCGGCGGCAGGGTCACGGAGAAGCCCGAGATCCTGTTTGCAAGGCTGGATATGAAAGAGGTGGCGGAGCGCGACCGTGGGATTTCCGAGGCGATGGAAAAGGCCCAGGCCGCAGGCGACAGCGGAAAGGCCGACCAAAATGGCAGTCTCAAAGAGATGGAGGATTCCAGCGGCGAAGCCCCTTCTGTGGAGGCCAAGCCGGAGATCACTTATGAGGATTTCGCCAAGCTCCAGTTCCAGGTGGGGGAGATTATCTCCTGCGAGGCAGTGAAGAAGTCCAAGAAACTTCTGGTGAGCCAGGTGAAGATCGGAAGCCAGGTAAAGCAGATTGTCTCCGGGATCAAAGCCCACTACACGCCTGAGGAGATGGTGGGCAAGAAGGTGATGGTGCTTGTGAACCTGAAACCGGCCACTCTGGCGGGGGTGCTCTCTGAAGGAATGCTGCTGTGTGCGGAGGACGCTCAGGGCGGCCTGGCACTGATGAAGCCGGAGCGTGAGATGCCTTCAGGGGCGGAGATCTGCTGACAAAGCAGGGCGCGCCCTGGGGCATTGTGGCTTGCATGGGCCGGGAGAAAGGAAGGGACTTATATGGTAAAAGAAGAATTTTTTTTCGATTCCAGGGACGGGAAGACCAGGCTCCATGCAGTCAGGTACAGCCCGGATGAGGGCGCGGTCCGCTGTGTTCTGCAGGTGGTCCACGGGATGAGCGAGTATGTGGAGCGCTATGAGGAATTTGCCCGTTTTATGACCCGCAGAGGCTTCGTGGTGACAGGAGACGACCACCTGGGCCACGGAAAGTCCGTGGGAGACGGGGGAAAATACGGGTATTTCTGTGAACAGGACCCGGCCACAGTGGTGGTCAGAGACGTACACCGGCTGAAAAAAATAACCCAGGAGAAATATCCTTCCGTGCCCTATGTGATCATGGGACACAGCATGGGCTCCTTTATCACCCGCAACTACCTGTGCCGTTATGGCACAGGGGTCCGGGCCGCCGTCATTATGGGCACGGGAATGCAGTCCCGGCTGACCCTGGGGGCGGCCAGGGCTGTGGCAGGTATCCAGAAGCTTTTCTGCGGGGCAGACCACAAGAGCAGGTTGTTGGACAGGATGGCCTTCGGCGGTTACAATAAAAAAATACAGAATCCCCGGACGCCTTCCGACTGGCTGAGCCGGGATCCGGAGAGGGTGGCTCTCTATAACGCCGATCCTCTGTGCGGTTTTTGTTTTACGGTAAACGGTTTCGGAACCCTATTTGAACTGATCGCAAGGCTCCACAGGAAGGAGTATCTGAAGGGCATGCCGGAGACGCTGCCGGTGCTTATGGTCTCCGGGACGGAGGACCCTGTGGGAGGCTATGGCAGAGGCGTCCGGCAGGCATACGAATCCCTGAAAGAAGCAGGGCTTTCGCAGATCACCCTGAAAATGTATGAGGGCGGCAGGCACGAGCTTCTGAACGAGACCAACAGGGCAGAAGTGATGCAGGATATTCTGGACTGGATTGAGAAGACAGTGTTGCTTCAGCGCTGAATGGAGGATTGGCAGGGTGGATGGATTTAAGAGTCAGAAAATGGTCTTTCGAGTTTAGATGGGCCCAAGTGGAAGAATGGAAACCCGCCATGGAACTGGTCTGGCGGACTTTTATGAAATATGAGGGAAAAGAGTATACCCAGGAAGGCATACAGCATTTTTTTGATTTTATCACAGATGACGACCTGTACCGCTTGTTTCTGAATGGAGAGTACAGGCTTATGGTGGCGCTGGACCAGGGGCGGATCATTGGCGTGGGTTCCGTCAGGAGCAGGAACCATCTCTCCCTTCTGTTTGTGGATGAAGCCTACCACCGCAGGGGGGTGGGCAGCACCCTTCTGGGGAAATTGTGTGAGTATCTGAAGGCGGAGACGGGGGAGAACTTTATGTCCGTTCAGGCGGCGCCCTATGCGGTGGAGTTTTACCGGAAACAGGGGTTCCACGCCCTGTGCCATGAGCTGCACTATGCCGGCATACGGGTGACTCCCATGGAAAAGGAATTTTGAGAAAGGTGGATTGCGGTATGAAGTTTTTTGATCTGGACAGCCCCCTGATGCAGGGCCTGAACAAGGTGGCGGATCTGATGTTCCTGAACCTGCTGACACTGCTGTGCTGCGTGCCTGTTGTGACGGCGGGGGCTTCTTTCACGGCCCTGCATTATGTGGCGCTGAAGATAGTCCGGAACGAGGAATGCTACATTGCCAGGGACTTTTTTAAGTCCTTCAGAAGAAATCTCAGGCAGGGCACCATTATCTGGCTGCTGATGCTCTTTCTGGCCCTGGTGCTGTGGGGAGATTTCATCATTCTCAGACATGCGGATCTGGAGTTTGCGGGAGTCCTGCGGACGATCCTCACAGGCATCGGCATTGTTATGCTGTTTACCAGCATGTTCCTTTTTCCGGTGCTCGCAAAATTTGACGATACGGTGCTGAGGACTTTTAAGAATGCCTTTTTTACAAGCGCCCTGCAGTTTCCCAAGACCATTCTGATGATGATTATGTTTGCGGTGCCCCCGGTGCTGTTTTTTGCCCTGCCCCATATTATACCGTTGATTTTCCTGTTTGGCTTCTCTGTGCCTGCGTGGCTCTCCGCCATGCTCTACAACAAATTTTTCCTCCGGCTGGAGGAACAGATCCTTGTCAGGAATCCTGGCGCCGTGACGGAAACAGATCCGGAAAAGGACGATGATAGAATCTTTAAAGATGAGTTGGAGGAGTGCCTTCGGGAGGAGCCCCGCTAGGGCAATCCGTATGTTCTTGTGCAGTTTGACCAATAAATAGAGAAAATATGGGCAAAATGACAGCGGAAAGAGTGGAGCATCAACTATGTAAGCATATTAAACAATCTGGAGAAAAAACTTTGTGAAATTGTAGTATGGCATAAAATACTGTTTTTCGTTATACTGTTTCTAGGTGATTCGCTTGGTCACTGGTAGGGCAAAAGTAAAAAAAGCGAACGTGAAAGGAGTCTTTCTATTATGGCGAGTTTATCTTTAAAGAATGTCTGTAAGGTATATCCTAACGGATTTGAGGCAGTTAAGAACTTTAACCTTCAAATAGCAGACAAGGAGTTCATTATCTTCGTAGGGCCTTCAGGATGTGGAAAGTCTACAACACTCCGTATGGTGGCAGGATTGGAGGATATCTCTTCCGGCGAGCTGAAGATCGGCGACAGGGTTGTGAATGACGTTGAGCCCAAGGATCGCGATATCGCAATGGTATTCCAGAACTACGCTCTGTATCCTCATATGTCTGTATATGATAACATGGCATTCGGTCTGAAGCTGAGAAAGGTTCCGAAGGATCAGATCGACAAGATGGTAAAGGAAGCAGCCAAGATTCTTGACCTGACTCCCCTCCTTGAGCGTAAGCCGAAGGCTCTCTCCGGTGGTCAGAGACAGCGTGTTGCCATGGGCCGTGCTATCGTGCGTAATCCCAAGGTGTTCCTGATGGATGAGCCGCTGTCCAACTTGGATGCTAAGCTGCGTGTGCAGATGCGTGTTGAGATTTCCAAGCTGCATCAGAGACTGGGAACTACCATTATCTACGTTACACATGACCAGACAGAGGCTATGACCCTGGGTACCAGAATCGTCGTTATGAAGGATGGCGTCATCCAGCAGGTTGACACTCCTCAGAACCTGTACCAGAAGCCCCAGAACCTGTTCGTAGCAGGATTTATGGGATCTCCTCAGATGAATTTCCTGGATGCTACCGTCAAGGTGACCGGCAATACCGCATACCTTCAGATTGCAGGCCGCAGCATTCCTCTTCCGGAAGCGAAGTCCAAGAAGCTCATTGATGGCAAGTATGATGGAAAGACCGTTACATTCGGTATCCGTCCCGAGGACATCTATGATTCACCGGAATTCCTGGCTAAGAGCGATCCTAAATGCGTATTTGAGTCCTCCGTCAGGGTATACGAGCTGTTGGGTGCAGAAGTCTATCTGTACTTTGATTTGGATGAGTTCCCTATCACCGCAAGAGTGGCTCCTAACACCACTGCAAGACCTGGCGATACTATCAAGTTCGCTTTCGAAATCGATAAGATTCATGTGTTCGATAAAGAGACCGAGCAGATTATCACGAATTAGCATGAGAAACATAAGGGGTGTCGGAGACGGCACCCTTTTTTAATAATACAAGCCTGATTGGTGTGACCGCTAACGGGGCAGATAGGAGACAACATGATTTCAAGTCAGACGATTCAGACCAGTATTGATGAACTGAAAGCCATTACCAAAGTGGATTTGTGCGTGTATGATTTATCGGGCGCACCGGTGGCGACCACGACCACGCAGTTTGAGATTGCCGCGGACCTGATCAGCGGCTTCGCGTATTCGCCTGCGGACAGCCAAGTGATAGGGGTCCATCATCTGTTGAAGATTATGGACGAGGGCGAGCTGCTGTATATTTTGGTTGCGAAGGGGCCGGGCGAGGATGTATACATGGTGGGGAAGATTGCGGTGTGCCAGCTGCAGAACCTGATCATCGCATACAAGGAGAGGTTTGACAGGAACAATTTCTTCCAGAACCTTCTGTTGGACAATCTGCTCCTGGTGGATATCTACAACAGGGCCAAGAAGCTCCATGTGGAGGTAGCTGTGCCCAGGGCGGTCTTCCTGGTGGAGACCCATCTGGAGAAGGACGGCATGGTGATGGAGCTTTTGAAGGGCATGTTCTCCAGCCATGCAGGGGATTATATCACGGCAGTGGACGAGAGCAGCGTGATCCTGATCAAGGCCCTGGAGCCGGATTATACCAATGATTCCCTTCTGGAGGTGGCGGAGGTCATCGTTGCGATGATGAACACGGAGGCCATGCTGAACGTGAAGGTGTCCTTCGGCACGGTGGTGCAGGAGCTGAAGGACGTGTCCAAATCCTACAAGGAGGCCAAGATGGCACTGGATGTGGGCAAGATTTTCTATGCGGAGAAGAACGTGGTGGCGTACAGCACCCTGGGGATAGGCCGCCTGATTTATCAGCTGCCGGTGAACCTGTGCAAGATCTTCATCGATGAAATCTTCGGCGACAATGTGCCCTACGATTTGGACGATGAGACCTTGACTACCATCAATAAATTCTTTGAGAACAACCTGAACGTATCGGAGACCTCCAGGCAGCTGTTCGTCCACAGGAACACGCTGGTCTACCGGATCGAGAAGCTGCAGAAGAGCATGGGCTTGGATCTGAGGAATTTCGATGACGCTTTGACGTTCAAGATCGCTTTGATGGTGGTGAATTATATGAAGTATCTGGACAGTATCGATTATTGAGCGCCGGAGCGGGTGCAGGAGCCGCTCTGATGCTTTTGCTTCAACGCCCCGAATCTGTTAGAGGGAGAACGCCATTGTGGGATGGAGGAGGCCGCGAAAATAGATTCGGGGGGATTTTTATGCTATTACCAGGAAGGGCTTATGGGAACCCATAGTTTCTCATGACTACGGGTTTTTGGTGATTTTCCTACTTGCAGAATGTGCATGGGTATGGTAATATATGTAAGAGAATTCAAGAGCAAATGGTGTACCGCTACAAGGAGTTGCAGCTCCTTGCAGCAAGGATGGTATCTAGCCTACCACACAATACAGAACATGTCTGCGATACACACATGAATTATTATAAAGCAGGTGCAGTATTTTTGCAATCTCTTTGTGGTGTTTTTGCAGAATTGTTTCTGAACCTTCTACATAGACAGGGTGAAAGTGTGGACGCATACTTTACACCCTGTTCTTGATTTCTCACAGAAAGCTGCCTTCCATGGCGGGGCAATCGGCCATGCCATGGAAAGGCAGCTTTGGTGAGGAATCGGAGCTTTGGAGAGCTGCGATTAGTTGTGATGCTTGATTGCGGCTCTCTTTTTGTTGCGCGGATTTGCGGAGGGGCTTCGGGGAGCGGAAATTATTCTGGAAAGGAGTGCATAGGCCCGGGAGTTTCCGGGATTGCACGATTAGCGTAGGAGGTGCTGTATGCTTGCATTGATTGCCATAGGCCTGCCGGCTGTAGTCATGGCAGTGCTGTGGGAGAAACTGTTTTTTGATAAGATTGGAAATGGAAGAAGGCATTTCATTGAATATGTCTGTTCCGTTCTAATCATTAATGTGTTGGATCTTCTGGTGGTGAACTATGTTGCACGGAGTTCCGGCAACTTGATCCACAAGATAACGGAATATAGCGACTTCGCGCTTAAGTATATCTGCCTGTCATGCCTGTTTGCGGTGGGCATTCCCTATCTTTGCAGATTCTGGAAGGACTATGTTTCTATATCCATAGACAGGACTGGCCATAGCAGAGAACTGCCATATCGATGGATGGCAGTGATTTATGCGATTGTCTTGTTTGGATTGAACCTGGTGCGGGTATTCGACAACAATTTCTGGGGGGATGAAGCTTATTCCATCAGGCTTGCGAAAATGTCTGCAGGCGAAATGATACAGACTACAGCCGGAGATGTCCACCCTCCCCTGTATTATCTGCTGCTGATTGGCGCACATCGACTCTCCGGGGGGCAGAGCTGGGCGTACCACATGGCATCCATATTGCCCTATGGGATATTGATGGTCTTCATCATGACTGTCATATGGAAAAGATTTGGCAAGACGACGGCGCTGTTTATGGTGACGTTCGCATCAATCATGAACACGGCTGTCACCTATAATGTGGAAGTGCGGATGTATTCCCTGGCGGCATTGCTCATGCTGTTGGCATACTATGGCTTTTATCTGATCATCGTAAATGGGAAGGCCGGCGCATACATATTTTTTGTCCTGGCCTCTTTGGGGGCCGCGTATACACATTACTATGCCATGATGTCGGTCGCCTTTTTCTATCTGGCATTACTTGTCATGGTCATTACAAAAAGGATAAAGCTTTGGAAGATGCTGGCCGTTTATCTGGCAACTATAATAGGATATATGCCATGGTTCCTGACGATGGTCTCTACGTTCAAGAGGACCTCGGAAGGGTTCTGGATGACCGGTATCCCAAAAGTGAAGGATTGTCTGTCATATCTCTTTGCATCCAATAAAGCCTGGTATTCGTACATGATGCTGGCTTTGACGATTGTCTTGATCATAGGGGCGGTTGTCTATGAAAAAAGAGTGGTCATGATAGCCAGGCGCACAGGCAGGATAGAAATCCGGCTGGCAGAGCCGTCAGCGAAAATGCGGGACATGAGCTTCTGGCTTCTGTGGGGCATGATAGCTGTCTTTGGGACGATTGTAGTCGGAGAGGCGATTTCTGTCATGATACGCCCGGCTTTTATTACAAGGTATCTTTACCCGGTGGTGGCCGTGATATGGCTTGTGTTCAGCGTTGCGGTCTCTCGGTTTCGGCATATCCGAAAGATAGCGGCACCGATTCTGCTCATTGTCACCCTGGCAGTGTGCCTGCCGCGCTATGTCTCCACCTGCAAAACCGAGAGGGAGCTTGACAGAAGATGCAAGGCTACGCATGAGTTCATGGAGGCCAATATCGGCGATGGGGATGTCATGCTTACGAATGTCTCGCATCTGAATTGGACGGTGCTCTCGTATTACATGCCGGATGTGGCACATACGTTGATATCTGCCGGGTATGAAGGCTTTGAACAGGATGTGACATACTGGCTGTTATGGAGCGGGGATCTGTCGGAAAGCGATATGGACTGGCTTGACGCAGTGGGCTATGCGGCGACGGAGGTGTATCATGCCGGGTATATTGGAGGAAATAATGTGCACATATATCAAATGGAGAAAGAAGAGGATGTAGAGAAAGAACAGGATGCAGAAACTGAGAGGGATATCAAGGGGGAAATATGATATCGATTATAGTGCCTTGCTTCAACGAAGCGGAAGCTTTGCCATATTTCTATGAAGAAATATGCAGGATTCTGCGTGGTATGGATGAATATGAATTGATTTTTGTGGATGACGGATCCACCGATGACACGCTGCCATTGATTCGCGGGTATGCGGAATGCAATGAAAATGTAATCTATTTATCGTTTTCGAGGAATTTCGGAAAAGAGGCGGCGATGTATGCCGGTTTTTGTAATGTGAGGGGAGAGTATGCGGCTGTCATAGATGCGGACATGCAGGATCCTCCCGGCCTGCTGCCCGAAATGCTGAGGATCATAAAAGAAGAGGGCTATGACAGCGTCGCTGCCAGGCGGAGCTCCCGTGCCGGGGAGCCGCCGTTAAGGTCATTTTTCGCCAGGCGATTTTATAAGATGATAAACCGAATCTCTGACGCGGATATCGTGGACGGTGCCAGGGACTTCAGGCTCATGAAACGGAGCATGGTCGATGCCATCGTAGAGATGGGGGAATATAACCGATTCTCCAAAGGGATATTTGGCTGGATAGGGTTCAGGACGTATTGGCTGTCTTATGAGAATGTGGAGAGGGTGGCGGGAAAGACGAAGTGGGGCTTTTGGAAGCTGTTCGGGTACGCGGTGGATGGGATCATCAATTTTTCCCAGGCGCCGCTGAGCATAGCGTCCTGGCTGGGGATTGGCATGACAGCGGCATCTTTTGTGATGCTCCTGTTCCTGGTGGTAAGGCGGCTCTGCTTTGGGGATCCTGTAGCCGGATGGGCATCGATTGTCTGCGTTGTCATCTTTATGGGAGGGATGCAGCTGTCCAACATTGGGATTATGGGACAGTACATTGCGAAGATGTATATGGAAAGCAAGCATAGGCCCCACTATATTGTCTCCGAAACCAATTGTGACACGGTCAAAAGGATAAAGTGATCATAGCTGTATGGCGGAAGGAAAATAGCACATTGGGACTGCCGCGAAGGGATAAAGGCGGCTCCGGATACGGTTCACCCAATTCATAATAATAGGAATAAGTGAGACAACCCCCCGAATATATTAGATGGAGAAAGCCATCCTTGGATGGAAGAGGCCATGAAAATAGATTCGGGGGTGTTTTTATGTCTATTGGGAGAAATTTTTACGAAAAAAAGATAAAGTATCTGGACTACTTTGAGGGGCAGATGCGGATTGGAGGAGGCGGCTTCGTGAAGCTGGAGGTGCGGGACGGAAAGCTGCGGATGGATCTGACGGTGACAGGATTGCATGCCACGGATACCTTTGCCCGGGACATGGTGCTCTGCGGAAAGGGGCGGGAGAGGGTGGCGGGCAGGATAGACATTTCCGGCGGCAGAGGCCAGTACCGGCAGCAGTGGCAGGACCTGGAGGATATCGGCGGCACCGGCATCGGCTATTGGGACCTGCAGGGAATCCGCATCCCCCTGGGGGCAGGGCGGGAGGTTTCCGGCAGATGGCAGGAGACGGGGATGCCGGCCAGGGAAAGGCAGGATGCGGCATTGGCCGGACGGCGATCCGGAGAAGGCTATGCGAGGGAGGTTCCTGGAACCCGAGAGGGATTCAGGGAAGAGGGACGGAGGAGAGAAAGGATTGCCGCGGAGCGATATGGCGATGGAGAAGGCGGAGCGGAGGAGGGGAGATATAGAAGGGACGAAACGGAAGAGGAAAGATATCAGGAGGCAGGCGGAGAAGAGGGAGATGGAGGAGCAAGAGGCGGCACAGGGCGTGTTTTGACGGAGGTGATGCCAGCATCCGGGCAGATGGAAACGGCAAAAGAGGATTGGGTGAACCTGGAAAGAAATCAGGAAAGCTACGCCGGGATGAACGACGGCATGGCGGAGCAGGCGGAAGAGAGGGGAAGCCGGAAGAAAATAATCGGGGGACATTTTGAGGAAGAAGGGTCTGCGGTGGAAATGGCAGAAAAGGAAATGTCGGAAGAAACGCCAGGAGAAATGTCTGAGAAGGCAATGTCAGAGAAGGAAAGGGCTGCCGCAGAGCGGTGGAAGATAGAGGAGGATACAGAGACAGAAACGATTCCGAAGGAAAGCGAGATAAAGGCAACGGAGGGAGGGAAGGGAGGCATGGCGAAAGCCAGAAGAGGTGTGACCCATAGCAGCAACGAAGGGAATGCAGCTGGTGAGGGGAGAAAGAGCCGTGGAAACGGTATGTCCTGGGTAGATAGCCGCGGATTCGGAGGGCATGCAACAGACAGCAGTGTATTAAAAAGGGAGAAGCCAGTATATGAAACAGGCAGTTCCAGATATGGCGGATATGTGGCAGAGGGCAATGGAAAAGCTCTGGAGGAATCCCTGTTTGAGACGGACGATATACCCGGAGGATATGCAGCAAAAGGTGGATTAAACAGCCAGGAGCATGACAGATATGGAATGGATGGCCGAATGAATAAACGAAATAATATTCTTAAAAAAACGGGATTTGGAAGTACTGGAGAGGAAGATGAAGAGGGCTTCGTGAGAGCGGAATTGGCCGGCAGTAGAACCGGGCACAGTGACAGAAGGGCTGTCGGAGGCGGGGCAGGAAATATTGACGGAAGGGCTATCGGGAACGGAACGGGATATGGTGGCGGAAGGTCTGTGGGAAGCGGTGGAGGAAACGTTGACGGAAGGTCTGTCGGAAGCGGTGGAGGAAACGTTGACGGAAGGACTATTGGAAGCGGGACAGGAAATGCTGACAGAAGGTCTGTTGGAAGCGGGACGGGATATGGTGGCAGTAGGGTTGCTGATAGCCGGGAAGAGTCCGGAAGAGGGGCGAAGTCAGCAGAAAAACAGATAAAGCCCATGGAAGACAAATGGCCTCAGCTCTGGGCGATTTATCCCCATATCCGGCCTTTCCAGGATCAGCGGGAGTACCTTTCCATAGGCCCATCGGATTTCGTGTTGTTCCCGGCGGCCTCCTATAAAGCCGTGAACAACAGCTTCCTGCTCCATGGCTACTACAATTACAAGCACCTGATTCTGGCCAGAGTGGAGAAAAAGGGTGATGTATTCTACTACATAGGGGTGCCGGGGAACTTCTACGAAAGGGAGAAACAGGTAGCCATCATGTTCGGCTTCGAGAGCTTTGAATGTGCCGAGGAGCCTGCCCAGGTCGGGGACTTTGGGTACTACATGATGCGGACGGAATTATGACATGTTAATGACGATTTTATAGTCAATAAAAAGGGAAAGGCAGAATGGGTATGACGGAGCCGAGAGTGGAGGGCTGGAATGAATGGGCCAGGGTCACAATCCCTCGCCGTCAAAGGCGGGAATGAAGCTTTCGGCTGCGGCGTCCCCCTCCTGCATATAGCCATTCTCGATGCCGATTTGGTCGGCGAAATCGAGAACCCGTTCATATTCCTCCGCAGTCACCTTGCGTGACAGCTCTGTCTGATTCAACTGCGGCATTTGGGCCAGATGCCGCATGGGCGTATACTGGTTCATGATACTGACATAAATGTCATTCCTGTAGGTGTCATGGAGATAGCGGAGTATTCTTTTAGAGTCGCCCACATGGCCCGGAAGGAGCAGATGGCGCACAATGACCCCCCTTTTCATCAGTCCGCTGTCCGGCGCGAACACCGGGCGGCCCACCTGGCGGAACATCTCCCCGATGGCGGCGGAAGCTTTTTCAAAATAGTCCGGGGCGTGGGAGTACTGGGCGGAGAGCTGGGGCGAGCGATATTTCAGGTCAGGCAGATAGATGTCCACCAGGCCATCCAACAGGCCCAGGGAGGACACCTCCTCATAACCGGAACTATTGTATACAATAGGGATGGAAAGCCCCTGCTGCCTGGCCCTGGGGATGGCGTAGCAGAGCTGGGGGATAAAGTGGCCTGCGGTGACAAGGTTGATGTTGGCAGCGCCCTTGTCCTGCAGCTCCAGGAAAATCCGGACAAGCCGCTCCAACGGAACCGCATATCCCCCGGTTCCCAGGGCGATGTCGTGGTTCTGGCAGAACACACATTGCAGGCTGCAGCCGGAAAAAAACACGGCCCCGGAGCCTGTGCTGCCACAGAGGCAGGGTTCTTCCCAGAAATGCAGGGCGGCCCTGGCGGCAGCAGGCTCCAAGCCCTGTCTACAGAAACCCTTTGCCCCGGCCCTGCGGTCAACATGGCAGCGGCGGGGACAAAGCGTGCAGTCGCTCATCCATTCTTCTATATTTTCCAAAGTCATCTCCATGAAACCACCCTCACGGCACAAGCTCCTGTGCCCCAGACCGCCCGGCATGCCCCGCAACGTAGACTCCCCGGCATGCTTGTGCCCCAGACCGCCCGGCATGCCCCGCAACATAGACTGCCCCGGCATGCTTGTGCCCCAGACCGCTCAGCATACCTGTGCCACAACATGTCCTGTAACACAAAGACCGCACACCCCAAGCACGGATACAGCTCCACCCGGCTGCCTCACGGCACATGAGAGGTTCCGCTTAGTGCTGCTTTGTTCCCAACCTGACACGGTTCA
>OFFK01000831.1_pt1 | contig 24853 bp, 24 predicted proteins | sample 1521361 | NCBI WGS metagenome assembly OFFK01 (sample SAMEA3504096, study PRJEB24116) | mouse gut metagenome | biome: mouse gut; feature: mouse-associated habitat; material: faeces | place: Denmark | collected 2011 | reverse complement strand
AGTTAAGGCAGTGAGCGATGAATGTCTGGCGAAAAGTGCAGCAGTTGCATGAGGCTATGAGGCATATCTTTGATAATGATACTTCCGGGTTTCCCGGTCAGTTTGGAATGACGGTGCGATACCGATGTGGACAGTGTAATGAGCTGTCACCCGTATGGATTTTTTGAAAGAGTTTGGAGAAGTTTTGTCTGCTGATGAGAGCCGGGAACTTGATTCTTGTCCGTCATGGGCAGATAAAATTTATGTAGCAGAAGGGAGGAAATATGAGCAGCAATATAACAAAGGAGCAAATCAATACTACAATGGCTTTGGCTTTAATGAAGCATTTGTTTAACCAAGGAAAAATATCTGAAAAGGTATATAAGAAAATTTTATCGAAATATGAGAAGAAAGGGCTTGCAGAATCAAATAATTCATGCTAATATGAGTGTGAACAAAAAGAGGAAATAAGGAAAGGCGAATGAATGTATAAGAAAAGGATAGTTGCAATATATGCCAGAGTATCGACAGAGCATGAGGCACAAATATCTGCATTAGGCAACCAGGTTCAGTATTATGACAATTTATTAGCCCAACACCCGGAATGGGAACTTTATGACCGTTACATAGATGATGCAGATATAATAGGACTTAATCAGAAAACCTTTGATTTAAGGGGTTTTACCGATTAAGTCCTATTTTTATACCCTATTTACCCAACCCAAACTACCCAAACACATCTTATCACAAACTACCGTTCTGGTATACCGTTATTTCTGAAAAAACGGACAGGAAAACGAAAGGAGAACACGAATGGCAAAAATTATAGCAGTAATGAATGAGAAAGGCGGTGTGGGAAAATCAGCCACAGCCACCACACTGGCCTATCTGCTAGCAAAGCGAGGAAAGCGGACAGCCCTGATTGATTTTGACGGACAGGGGCATTCCAGCATCATTTATGGAATAAAGAACATTAACAAGTTGGAAATAACGATCAATACCTTATTGCGGAAGATTATGGAGGACGAGCCTTTGCCGGAGCCGGACAGCTATGTGATAAAGCATGAGAGCGGTGTGGAAGTCATTCCGTCCAACTCCCAGCTTTTCACACTGGAGAGAAATCTGTGCAACATGGACTTCCGGGAGCGGATACTGTCCCAGTATGTAGATACCATCCGGGACCGATACCAGTACATCATCATTGACTGTATGCCCCAGATGGGAACCCCTATGATCAACGTGATGATGTGTGCGGACAGCATCATTGTCCCTACGCAGGCTGAATTATTATCCACGCAGGGACTGGCGGAGCTGCTCCGGCACTATCAGATTATCCGAAAAAACAGTAACCACCGGTTGCGGATTGAGGGCATTCTTATTACCATGGATTCCCCCAATACCATCGTATCGGTTCAGGTCAGGCAGCTGATAGAGCAGGGCTTTGCCGGGGCGGTGCCGATTTTCAAGACCCACATCCCCCGCTCCATCAAGGTGGCGGAGGCAGTGCTGTACCACAAGACCATCTGTGAGTTTATGCCGAACAATCCGGCAGCGCTGGCTTATGAGCGGTTTGCGGACGAGCTTCTGGAAAACGAGGAAAAGGAGGTGCAGGCAGTTGGGTAAGCCAAGAGTCAATCTGGAAGATTTCAGCGATATGCTGCATTTTGACACAGAGCAGGAAAAAGCGGTTACGGAATCTCAGGCTGCGCTATCTGCACAGGGAGAATCCCCGGAAGCGGCAGGCATCCTGGAAATGGACTTTGCCCGGATGGAGCCGTTTCCCAACCACAAGTTCAAGCTGTACGAGGGACAGCAGCTTGCCGACATGGTGGAGAGTATCCGTCAGTTCGGCGTCCTGCTCCCCATTATCCTCTGGCATAACGAGGACGGGAAATATATCATTTTGAGCGGTCACAATCGCCACAATGCCGCCCTGCTTGCAGGACTTTCCAAGGGACCGGTCATCATAAAGGAGAACCTGACCTATGATGAAGCCGTACTGATCGTGACAGAGACCAATCTCCGGCAGCGTTCTTTTGGAGATATGAGCCATTCCGAGAGGGCATATTGTCTTGCCCAGCACTATGAAGCGTTGAAGTCACAGGGCAGGAGAAATGACCTTTTGGACGAGATAGAAATGCTCTTAAACCCGCATGAATCCAGGGAAAACCCAACTTCGTCACAAGTTGAGACGAAGTTGCGGAGTGACGAGAAACTGGGGGAGGAATATGGACTTTCTCATGCGAAAGTGGCACGATATATCCGTCTTGCGGGGTTAAATACCAAGCTGTTGGAAAAGGTGGATACCGGCGAAATCCCATTCCTTGCCGCATATGACCTGTCCTTTATCGAGAATGGAGACCGGCAGCGTCAGATAGCGGAACTGATGGAGAGCAACAACTACAAGGTAGACATGAAAAAGGCGGAACTTCTCCGCAGCTATTATGAAACCGGAAAACTGAATGACACGACCGCCGTACAGATACTTTCCGGTGAGAAAACACGGAAACCAAAAACCAATAAGCCACAGCCCTTTAAGGTGAAATCAGCAGTAATCACCAAGTACTTCACCGAAGGCCAGAGTGCCAGAGAGATTGAGGACACCATAGACCGGGCGCTGGCACTGTACTTTGAAAATCAGCATATTTCCGAAGAACACGGGGAGCAATCTCTGGGTGAATAAGCAACCCGGATATGGTTCATAGGAGTGATGTTCAAAAGGGAGTATGCGAAACTTAAATAAAAGAAGGAGGGGAACAGCTTGAGCAGAGCGACCAGCTTAGCAGACCTTTACAGAGCGTCCGTACAGGAGTACACCAAAACACCGGCAGAGTGGAAAGGCTTACTGTCCTGTGTCGCACGGTTCTACAAGCGTTCCTTTGACAATGCGGTGCTGATCTACGCGCAGAAGCCGGACGCCACCCAGCTGGGAACCTTTGACGAGTGGCATGACAAGCGGGTGGGGCGCAGCATCAACCGGGGAGCCAAAAGCATTGCAGTCATCGACATGGTAAACCCAAATGCCAGCATCAAATATCTCTTTGACTTCATGGATACCAACGGCAGCGTCCAGTCCTACCGGAACCTGCAGAAGTACCTGTGGGAACTGGAGGAACAGTACCGTCCCAGTGTTATCATGCGGTTCCATGAAAAATATAACACTCCCACACGGAGCATGGACGCCTGCCTGTACCATCTGGTCAGCAGGCGGGTAAGGGACTGGCTCCTGCCCTATATGGAAAATTTCAAGGTAAGGGATGAGGAAAGTCCTCTCTATGGGATGCCGGAAGATGCGGTGAAGGCAGAGTTTATGGGGCTGGTAATGGAAAGTGTGGCTTATACCGTATTTTCCAAATGCGGAGTTTCCACGGAAATGTTTGGGGATGACAGTTTTGAGAATATCAGCAACTATAATACCCTCCAGCTTTTTATGGCACTTGGGAGCTGCACGGTTTCTATTGCAAGACCTGTACTGAATGAAATTTACCGGGAAATCCAGGACATCAAAATCGAAAGGAGCAAAATCTATGAGAACAGAGCCGTTGATGAACTTTACATACAGACAGGGAGAGGACGGGATGCTGTATCCCGAAATCAGGGTATCGGAGAACCCGCAGACCGACCGGATGCCGGTGGGACGGTTCGGGAACCGGTGGAAAGCGTACATGATGGAGAAGCATCCCCACAGGCTGTCGGAACTGGTGGCACAGGGCAGGATCAACGAAATGACCCTTCAGGCAGACCAGGAGGCGGAGCAGAGGAAGGAGGAGCTGATCCAGGAACTGCTGGCCGTTCATCCCATGCCGGAGACGGAGGATACCATGGAGAGAGCCGGACACATGAACAGGATAACGAAAGAGGCGGAAGAGATCGTAATGGAGGAGGTAGTGCTGATAGCCAGATAACACCGGCGTCCCCACCTTCCCCTCAAAATACAAAATCGCCTGCAGATGGTTTTAAGCCGTCTGTGGACGATTTTTTTGTTGTACCGCCAAAGTCACAGGAAATCATACAGGCATTCGGGACAGATACGAGGGAGATTCCGGAACAAAGACCAGAGACAGTCATGCAGCCAGAGCAGGGAACAGGTTCCACACAATCGCAGAGTGAAAAAGCAGAGCCGGAAACAGCACCTAAAAAGGAATCGGGAGAAACGCCAGCACCGGAAAACAAAATAATTCCAGAGCAGGAACCAAAAGAGGTATCACAGCCGGAAGAAAGTATGGCAGAGAGCGCAGAGGAATTGCCGGAAGCCGGGGAGGGAATAAAACCAGAGCAGGAAGAACGGTTAAAGCCGGAGACAGAACAGAGAACCGAAGAAGCACCGCAGTCAAAAGCAAAATTGGAACAGAAATCCAGGGAAACACAGAAGCACAAAACAGAACCAGAAGCGGATGTCATGCAGGAAATGCCGGAAAAATCAGCAGTTGCGGAGAACAGAAATCCTGAAACATCGGGGGATACAAAAGCGGAAACACCAGTTTCCGTATCCGGCCTGCTGGAAGAGGAAGAAATCTCCGAGCTTCTGGATATGGTCTTATGTGCGGATGACCTGGTTCCTGACGCAAGGGTGTGGCATTCTGAAATCTGCGGTTTTTTCCAGAGAGGCAACAGCCAGGAGAAAAAGGCAAATGCCCTGAAACTGATTTACGGGGAACTGGACGAAGATTACACCATCCATGACGGCGGCTGTCAGGTGCATGTTTTAGGCCAAAGTGAGGGGATTGTGTTTCAGGCAGACGGAGGCGATTACTTCTATTCCTATCCGGAACTGACACAGCGGATTGATGCCCTGATCCTGGGCGGTATCTATCCGTTCAGCATAGAGGAAGAAGAACTGGATGATTTTGCCATTCCGGATGAAAGGGAGGAACTGGAGGAAAGCCGCGGGAACCGTGAAACAAAGATATCAGCAGAGTATGCTGTGGAAGAGGAAGCATATTCTTTCGGAGGGGAAATGGAGAACCCGGAAGAGCCGGACAATGAGCAGATCTCCCTCTTTGACCTGGGGATGGAATCCGGTTATGAGGACAATACCGGTTCCGGCCGGGATGCCCTGCTGGATGCAGATAAGGCGCCGGAACAGCCCCTCCCCTTCCATGAGGGAGAAAGGATTTCCTACAACGGCAGGGTTTACGAGATTCTGCGGTATCTCTATGATAACAGGACAGTGGAGATCGGGGATATCAGCCAGTTAAAGAACCTGGACGGATTCAAAATCCGGGAACGGGTTCCGGTTTCAGAGATTGAAGGCTGCCAGACGGTGAAGGACAATTACACAGATGGAGAGATTGCATCCATGGTGGTGGCAGCGGTTCAGAGCGGTGAAGCCGGAGCGGGACAGACGGAGGCTCTGCAGGCAGCGTTGCAGACCATGCAGGCCGGTGAAGCCCACGACCGGGCCATCCTGGAGGATTTCAGCCAGCGTATGCCTCATGGTTTTCACTACCGCTATTTAGAAGAGCATCACCTGTATGAAGGCGGCCCAAAGACAAAGTTCCGGAACAACGTGGCGGCCATCCGGCTGTTGAAGGAACTGGAAAAGCAGGGGCGGAAGGCAACCGCAGAGGAACAGATCACCCTTGCAAAATTCGTGGGATGGGGCGGTCTGGCCAATGCCCTGACACCGGGAAAGAGCGGATGGGAAATGCAATATGAGGAAATACATCAGCTTCTCACAGAAGAGGAATTTCAGGCCGCGCAGGAAAGCACCCTGACTGCATACTACACGGAGCAGGGAGTGATACGGCACATCTATGACGCGTTGGAGAAATTCGGGTTTCATGGGGGAAATATCCTAGACCCTGCCATGGCGACCGGGAACTTTTTCTCCGTCCTGCCGGAGAGCATGGCAGATTCCCGGCTGTACGGGGTGGAGCTTGAACCCATTTCAGGGCATATCGCAAAGCATCTTTATCCCGATGCGGACATTCAGGTTACAGGCTTCGAGCATACCAATCACCCGGATCAGTTCTTCGATGTGGTCATCGGCAACATCCCCTTTCATTCCATCAAGGTAGACGACCCCAGATACAACCGGTTCAATTTCCGTATCCATGACTATTTTCTGGCAAAATCCCTGGACAAGACACGGCCGGGAGGGATCGTGGCAGTCATCACATCCAAATACACCATGGACAAGGCAAACTCCAGTAACAGGAGATACCTGGCACAGCGGGCGGAACTTCTGGGAGCCATCCGCCTGCCAAACACCGCCTTTAAGCAGGTGGCAGGGACAGAAGCCACCACGGATATCCTGTTTTTAAAGAAGCGGGAACGGGAGATTGTACCGGATGATATAAACAGCCCCTGGCTGTCCGTGGAGCAGAATACAGACGGCATCCCCATGAATACCTGGTTCATCGACCATCCGGAGATGGTGCTGGGGCGCATGGTGTTTGACGAGAGCGTGTACGGCAATGAGAAAAGTACGGCCTGCCATCCCTTACCGGGGGACGACCTGGATGAGCGGCTGGGGCGTGCCGTCAGCTATCTGGAGGGAACCTACGAGGAACCGGAGCAGGAAGAGGACATGCCGGGAACCGATGACCTACAGGAAAGAAAGTCCATCCCGGCAGACCCCAAAGTACGCAACTTCTCCTATGCACTGGCGGAGGGGAAACTGTATTACCGGGAACATTCCCGGATGTATGAGCAGGACATCACAGGAAAGAAAGCGGAGCGCATCCGGGGACTTTTAGAGATTACACAGGCAGTCCGGGGCCTGATAGACTTCCAGAACCAGGAACAGGGAAACCTGCCTGGTGCGGAGTATGAGGCAGCGCTGCAGGAGCATATCGGAAATCTGAACCGGGTCTATGACCGCTTTGTAAAGAAATACAGCTATATCAATGCCTATGCCAACGTGATTGCGTTTTCCAGGGATTCCAATGCGCCGCTTCTGCGTTCCATTGAAAAGGAGAAGAAAGACAAAACAAGGGAAAACGGACAAAAAGATGTCCGTTATGAAAAGACCGCCATGTTCTACAAAGCCACCATCCGGCCAAAGACCATACCCACCATGGCGGAGTCCGCAGAAGAGGCATTAAAGGTCTCCTTAAACGTAAAGGGCAGGCTTGACCTGGACTACATGGCACAGCTGTACCGGAAGCCGGACGGCGGCAGGGCAACAAAGGATGAAATCATAGAAGAACTGGGAGAACAGATCTACCAGGACCCGGTACTGTATGCCGGGAACCCTTATGCCGGATGGCAGACCGCCGGGGAATATTTAAGCGGCTATGTGAAGGACAAGCTGGCGGAGGCAGTTCTCAAAGCGGAGGAAGAGCCGGAGCGGTTCTCCCGGAACGTGGAGGCCCTGCGGACGGTGCAGCCCGCGCCGCTGACACCCCGGGAGATCAGCTTCTCTTTAGGGACGCCATGGATACCGCTGGAGACCTATGAGGAGTTCATGTATGAGACATTCAAGACCCAGGAGGGGAGCCGGAGCGGACGCCATGCCACGGAACTGGAATATTCCAAATATAACGGCCAGTATTTTATAGCCAACAAAGGAAATGAGAGTGATTCCGTCACCGCCACCCAGGTTTATGGCACGGAACGGATGAATGCCTATGAGATACTGGAGGCGTCCCTGAACCTGCGGTTTGTGGAGGTAAAAGACCGGGTGGAGTATACAGACCCGGACACCGGAGAAGAGAAAGTGAAGTATGTGCTGAACAAGAGGGAGACCATCCTTGCCAGGGAGAAGCAGGCGCAGGTCAAGGCAGAGTTTGAGCGGTGGCTCTTTGCGGAACCGGAACGTGCGGCAAGCCTGACAAAGCTGTACAATGACCGGTTCAACAACATCCGGCCCCGCACTTATGACGGCTCTGGTCTGGTTCTGCCGGATTTATCCCAGGATATCCGGCTGCGCTCCCATCAGCTTGATGTGATAGCCCACGGCCTGTACGGGGACGGGAACCTTCTGATGGCCCACGAGGTAGGGGCGGGAAAGACCTATGCCGCCATCGTCCTGGCCCATGAATTAAAGCGGCTGGGGAAGGTGGCGAAACCGCTGATTGCCGTCCCCAACCATCTGGTGGGGCAGTGGTCTGACGCCTATATGGAGCTGTACCCCAATGCCAATATCTTAGTGGCGGAAAAGAAGGATTTCCAGAGGGCGAACCGCCGCCGTTTCGTGAGCCGGATCGCCACCGGGGAGTATGACTGTATCATCATGGCACATTCCAGCTTTGAACTCATCGGATTATCCAGGGAGAGGCAGCTGGCGGCCATGAGGGCGGAACTGGATGAGGTGACAAAGGCCATTGACGAGCAGAAATCCAGCTCCGGAAGGGACTGGTCCCTAAAGCAGATGCAGATCTTCCGGAAAAACCTGCAGTTCCGGTATGACCAGCTGTTTAATGCCGAGAAAAAAGACAGTCTTATCAATTTTGAAGAACTAGGCGTGGATGCCCTGATTGTGGATGAGGCCCATGCCTATAAAAATAATTTTTCTTATACCAAGATGCGGAACGTGGCAGGCATCAGCGGCCAGAGCAGCCAGCGCGCCATGGATATGCACCAGAAATGCCAGTATATCAATGAGATTGGCGGGGGAAAAGGAGTCATCTACCTGACCGGGACTCCCGTGAGCAACTCCATGTCGGAATTATATGTGATGCAGAAAACCCTGCAGCCACAGGAACTGGAACGGCGGGGGCTTCTGATGTTTGACGCCTGGGCGGGGACTTTCGGACGTGTCACATCCTCCCTGGAAATCCGGCCGGAGGGCAACGGCTACCAGATGAAGAACCGGTTTTCCCAGTTCCACAACCTGCCGGAGCTGATGAGCATGTTTTCCATGATTGCGGATATCCGGACGGCGGACATGCTGGAACTGCCCACGCCGGAACTGAAAACCGGCAGCCCACAGGTCATCAAGTCTGTCTGTACCCCTGACCAGAAGCGGATCGTCATGGAACTGGCGGAACGGGCGGAGGCCATCCGGAACGGGGAGGTGGACAGCAGCCAGGACAATTTCCTGAAGCTGACCCATGAAGCCCGGCTGCTCTCCATCGATCCCAGGGCCATTGACCCGGAGATACCGGACGACCCGGATACCAAGCTGAACCTGTGCGCTGGGAAGGTGGCGGGGATTTATCATGAGACAGCAGAGGGCAGGCTGACCCAGCTGATCTTCTGCGACCAGGGGACACCGAAAGCAGACGGCAGTTTTAACTTTTATGAGGCAACAAAGGCGGCGCTGCTTGCACAGGGGGTCAAACCGGAGGAAATCAACTTTATCCATGACGCAAAGACAGACGTACAGAGGGAACAGCTTTTTGAAAAGGTGAGAAAGGGAGAAATCCGTATCCTGATGGGCAGTACGGAGAAGATGGGAACCGGCATGAATGTGCAGGAGAAGCTGATTGCCCTGCATCATCTGGATGTGCCGTGGCGCCCGGCTGACCTGACCCAACGAAATGGGCGGATTTTAAGGCAGGGCAACGAAAATAAGGAAGTCTCCATTTTCAATTACATCACAGAGAATACATTTGACAGCTATCTCTGGCAGATTTTGGAGCAGAAACAGCGGTACATCAGCCAGATCATGACCGGCCGCTCCCCGCTGCGAAGCTGCGAAGATTTAGACGAGACTGTGCTGCAGTATGCAGAGTTCAAGGCGCTGGCAACCTCTGACCCAAGGGTGAAGGAGAAGATGGAGACGGACAATGAGATCAACAGGCTGACCGTCCTGAAATCTTCCTGGCAGAGCCAGCAGACCCAGCTGCAGGAGCAGGTTGGCAGCCGATACCCGGCCAGGATTGCCCGTATAGAGAAGGAGATAGCGGTCAGGGAAGAGGATATCCGGACATATCAGTCCAATAAAACCGAAGATTTCCGCATGGTGATCGAGGGACATACCCATGAAGAACGGGCAAAGGCGGCAGAGCATCTTATGGCCTGCGGTCACAGAGTTATGAAGATGGGGGTGGGTTTCGTCCCTGATGTCGGAAGTTATGCAGGGCTTACTATCAGGCTGAAGAAGTCAGAATTGGGCGGAATGAAGATTCAGCTGTGCGGAAAAGGGAGCTACAGCACTGATTACGGGGATTCCGAACTGGGGAACATCACCCGCATTGAGCATCTGGCAGAGCGCATCGTGTCGGATGACAAATATGACAAGGAGGAACTTGCCAACCTGCAACAGCAGCTTGCGGCGGCAAAGGAACAGTGTGGGAAGCCGTTCCCGGACGAGGAAAGACTGATGGAATTACAGAAGAAAAAGGTACAGCTTGATCTTGCACTGGAATTTAAGGAGGACGGGGAGGACGTGGTGGCGGAGGAGGAAACCGGAGAGGGAAGCGGGCAGGGGGAGAGAAAGGAGCCGCCCACACTGGAGCAGAGGATCTACCAGAAGCTCTGCCTGTTTGCGGCCCCAATCCTGGATGGAGAAGCCTATTATATGAAGCTGCAGGCAAAGGGGTATGAGGATCTGGTGGTTGAGGCCATTGGAGGGGAGGAATACAGCATTGCCCATTATTATGACCAGAACGGGGATTCCATGCGTGATCCGGAGATTACGTTTACCATCGACAGGGAAAGCAGATCCATCCACCCCTCCTCCTTTCTCCAGGACGGCATCGGGGTGTATTATGAGACGGCGGAGGCATCCCCCGCAATGGTAAGGGATTTAAAAGGGTTTATGGTACAGTGGTTTACCAACATCAAAAACCAGGGTTTTGAGCCGGTAAAGATCAAAAGATACGAACAGGAAGAAGAAAACAGCATGGAACGATAGGAGGGAGATTTAAAAAGCGGAAACAGGCCAAACACTGCAGGAGCCAAAAGGGTAAGCAGGATTTCACAGGAAGCGAAAGCAGGCGCAGACAAAGGTTTCTTGTGAAAGGCAGGTATTTGGCGGTTGAAACATACCAGAGAGGACTTGAAGGCCATGCAGGGATGGAGCCTGGAACGGAAGATACAGGTGACGCAGACCCGGATTCTGGAATGGTACTTGAGATTCGGGGGACAGGTTTTCGTCAGTTTTTCTGGCGGAAAGGATTCCTGTGTGCTTTTAGACATTGCCCGCCGGGTATATCCCGATATCCCGGCGGTGTTCGTGGATACGGGGCTGGAATACCCGGAGCTTCGGGAGTTTGTAAAAACAAAGGAAAATGTGAACTGGCTGCGGCCCAGATACCCATTCCCGCAGATCATAGAGAAATACGGGTATCCCGTAATCTCCAAGGAGATAGCGGACTGCGTGGACGGGGCGCGGAAGGGGCAGGCTACAAGGATAGAGCGGCTGAACGGGACGATGCTGGCGCCGGACGGCAGCAAGTCCGTGTATAACTGTGAGAACTACCATTATCTGCTGGAGGCGCCGTTCAGGATATCAGCCAGGTGCTGTTACCATATGAAGAAGGCGCCCATCTACCGGTTCGAGCGTGAGACCGGCAGGCACGGGATTGTGGGGCTGATGGCCCAGGAGAGCCGCCTGCGGACGCAGAAGTGGCTCCAGTACGGATGTAACGGTTTTGAGCGGAAACGGCCCCTGAGCCAGCCCATGGCATTCTGGCTGGAACAGGATATCCTGGAATACCTGAAAAGAACCGGGATTCCCTACAGTTCCATTTATGGGGAGATTGAGGAGATAAAAAAGAAGGACGGCAGCCGGATATTAAAGACCAGCGGGGTATCCAGATCGGGCTGCATGTACTGTATGTTCGGGGTCCATCTGGAAGAGGAACCCAACCGGTTCCAGCGGATGCAGCAGACCCACCCCAGGCAGTATGATTACTGCATCAACCGTCTGGGCTGCGGCAGGGTGCTGGATTTTATCGGAGTTCCCTACCGCCTGGAGGACAGTAAAAAAAACGAAACAGGGAGAGGGGGATGAAGATGGATATGGAAGTGGAAAAAGTCTATGCCCTTGAAAAGACAGGGGTGGACGGATATTATCTGCGGACACTTTACCTGCCCCGTGAGACGGTTCAGGAGATCCGACAGCAGGAACCGGCAGTCTATAAAGACCTGCACGGCCTGTTTGATGGGGTTCCCTGCGCAGACGTGGACGGTGTGATGAACTTTGTCATGCCGGACAGCCATGGAGGGCTGTGTGTCCGTACAAGGGATATGGGAAGGGATTTTCCCGGAAGGAACCAGTACAACGGGGATTCTGTGGAAGGGGAAAGGGAAGAGGTGATGGCAGAGCTTCGGCAAAGGCTGCAGAGGGATGGATACCACTTCCGCCCCAACGCCTGTTTCCGGAACGTGGATGTTCTTGAGACCCTGCAGAAGATCATGGAGCATAATACCAGTTTCTTTCAGACAGATTTTGCCTATGACCGGGAGATGCTTTTGGAAGCCGCCAGGGACAGGAATGCGCCCCGGCAATTTTTCTGGATGAGCAGGAAGGGCGGCACCTGGTGCTTTCCAGAGCGGAGCGTGCATATCCGGCAGACCAGCCCGCACAATACCTGGTTCTATTATGGCGGATGCCGGGTGGAGCATGTGAAGGCATTCCGGGTGGAGCTGCGGGGGATGAGGGATGACCGGGTGATGGGGGATATTCTGGAGATAGACTACCAGAAGCATCTGGACTATCTCTGCACCCATTCCCATGACCCTGCAAAAGTGGAGGTGGTGTTTAAAAATCCCAACAGCTGCAGGACATTCGGCTGGCAGGAATACGAGCAGAACTGGCAGGCCATTGCAGACAGGTACGGGACGGTGGAGCGGAAACGGTATCTGGTGAAGGACGAGTGTCAGCTGTCGCGGGATATGGCAGGAGCCTGCGGGATGTTCTGGGATGCAGTGGATGTGATGGAAGTGGACGAATATGTGAAGCGTCTGGAACATGACAGGCTCCATGAGTATGGTTATACCGCAGGGGATCTGGCGCTGACCGGTCCTGTGGATGCGGAGCGGGCGGTGAAACAGGGGCTGGAGTGCTACATACTGAATCGGGACGGTTCCAGGGAACCGGTTCATGACTGGGAGGATTACCGGAAGGCTCTTTCCCATGGGAAGCTGTTTGGCATGGAGGCCGGGGAGAAGGATATCCTGCGGTACTTCAAACAGGATACGGTCCCTCTTTTCAATGAAGAGGAAATGCAGAAGATTTATTCCCTTGCACTGCAGGCCGGCATGGAGAACGAGCCGGAGGGGAACAGTCTGCTGGACGGCATTATCCATAAGGCAGAATGTTTCCTGCCGGGAGAAAGGCAGAGGGAGGCTTCTGCAGAAGAGCAGGAAGTGCTGCCGGGAGACGTCATTCAGTAGAACAGCGATAAGACAGTTTTTGGATATCCAGACGCTTAACAGTGAAAACCAGTAAAGGATAAAATGTTCGGTTCCAGGCTGTCGGGACAGAAAAGAGGAAACCATGTATGATTATAAAATGAATTTTTATGTGGATTATATCAACCAGAACGTGCTGAACCGGATCAATTACGCACGTCTGCAGGAAGATTACCAGACAGAGGAAAAGGCGTATGCCAAAAGCGTGCTGAACGCGCTCCATCAGGGTGTAATAGAAGTGTACGGCACAGAGACTTTTGGGCGTGATACACTGGAAGAGGGTTATGTCCTTCTGCCGGGAGTTTTGCGGTCCAGGGAGAATGGAAATGTCTGTATCGCCCTTCTGGAACTGGATTTATCCTCATCCGGGGAACACTGGGGAACGGACTATCTGACAAAGTATGGCTGTATCAATCCCCGTGAAGAGGAAATGCCGGATGCAGTGCGCCAGTTTTTGAAAGAGACCTATGGAACCTATGAGTACGGTTACACGGCAACTCTCACGGATGATATCCATGTGGATAAGGAGCGTCTGCCGGATACGCTGAAGGAGATCCTGGCGGATTTTAGGAACCAAGTGTTTGTGCCATGCAGCCGGGAGGAAGTGTCGGAAAATCTTCTGGACTACATGGCAGATGGGGATATGGAAAGGTAGGCTGCTATGGCAGGCTGGAAAACACGGGCAGAGGTTGCTGCAATACGGAAACGGTATCCGGCAGGTTCCCGGATAGAACTGGATTACATGAATGAGCAGGGGATGCCGCCCGGACTGAAAGGGATTGTGAAGTCTGTGGATGATGCGGGACAGCTGCACATGATCTGGGAGAACGGCAGATCCCTGGCCCTTGTGTCTGGGGCTGACCGGTTCCACCGGCTGCCGGAGCCGCAGGCAGGGAAAGAGGCAGGAAAGGAAACAGAGGCGGAAGAAATAGAGCGGTAAAGGATATCAAAATATTTATGATATAGCTTTTTATGATTCTTAACCTAGACAAGTAGATTTATATTGTTATAATAGTGATATAAATTAGATTTCTGGCTGGGAGGAATATAAATGAAGATAGAATATATTTTTGTGAAATCCCTAGATGAATATTGCACATCCAAAGAACAATTTTGTAATTTTTTATGCTCGAATAAGCATATTAGATTAAAAAAATTGGGAGAAGAGGTATCGGAGAAGCAAATACTTTTACTAGATGAATATGAATTAGAGTATCGTTTAGAATATATTTTAATTGAAAAATCGCAGGAGTGTGGTTTTCATTTGTTGATTGAGATTGCAGAGAATGGAGATGAACAGGCTGATATATTAGAGTTATTTGATATAACAGTCCGAGAAATAAATATAAAAAATGGAAATCAATTTTCGATTAACACAATATGGAATGATGCATCTGCATATTATGGGAAAAAGCTATATCCAGAAATTATAAAAATAGAAGGTATGCTTCGTAAAATCATTTATCTGTTTATGCTAAAAACAGCGGGAAGTAGATGGTTTAATGAAAGTACACCTGAGAAGTTTAAAGTAAGCATAGAATCTGTTATAGAAAAAAATAATAAACCTATAAATGAAATAAATAGTGATTGGCTTACATATGCAGATTTTATTACACTTATATATTTTTTTACAGCACCATATTCATTAAAATCGAATATAAAAGAATTGTTTGAAGAATTAGAATTATATATAACTGAAGATAAATTGCAGAATAAAAATGAAAATAATGATAAGAAGGCTTTAACAGCAGAAATAGTAAACAAATTATCTGATGAATTTAAACCTAAGAATAATTGGGAACGTTATTTTTCAGACAAATTAACTATTAAAAGTCAAAAAAATTTTCAGAGGATTGGAGTTCTCTTTACAATATAAGGAATAAAGTGGCTCATGGAAAGCCAATTCACAAAGAAGATTATAATAAAGCAATTTGTTTGATTGAAAAATATTGTGGTGCATTTGATGAGTGTATAAGTATAATTGATACACTTGAGATTACTTCAGAAGAAGCAAAGGCAGTAGAGGACATTGCACAGCAAGTGATATCAAAAGAACCTAAAGAGATACTTGGAAACGGGGGTATTTCGGATTACAATAATCAAATAAGGTTAGATGGCGCTTATGCAGGAATAAAGATTCTGAATGAAAGAATTAGTGAAATTGGTTCTTCTCTTAATAAAGATTCAACTTTACAAGTGGGTAAAACTATTGCAGATTCATTGTATCCGGTAGCTTCTAACGTAGGTATTCTATCAGGTATAAAGGGATTAGAACAGGTTACTTCGCAGTTACAAACACATAATGAGTTAGCTTTAAACAAAGAGGGGAGATTTAGGATAACAGATCAAGTCCCAAATGTATTAGAGCCAACAATTACTCAGGATACATGGATTTCAAAATTAGGTGAGAACATACATTTAGGGAAGATTACAGCTGCATTAGACGTACCATTGCGTATTGATGAACCAATATTAAATGTGGAGTTGGATAAAAGTGGAAAACTTTTGGTGATGCAAAAGAGTTATGGCATTCAGTCAGAAATTATTGAAAAAGAAACTGAAACAAGCGATGAATGATAAATAGAAAAGGACTTAAATGATTAAAAAGCGCTAGCGAGATGGATGAAAAACCATTTTGCTAGCGCTTTTTTGTATAAGGAGGTGACGGTTACGGACAGACAAACAGCCATGAGGCGGCGCCCTATGCCTTTTACGGAAGAGCAGATGAAGCAGGTCTTTGACACCAATATCATAGATTTTGCCGTCAGCCACGGCTTTGAGGTGGAGAAAGGCGACCGGAACACGGTCCATGTGAAGCACAGCGGCGGCCTGTACCTGTTCCGGCATGGGAGGGGATATTACCAGTTTGCCGGGGAGAAGAGCGGGAACATCATCCAGTTTGCCCAGGAATACCTGGGAGCTGCTGACTTCAAAAGTGCGGTGGAGATGATTCTGGGCTGCCGTGCCTATGAGCAGACAGAGCATTATGTGCAGCCGGTGGAGAAGAAACCCAGAGGGGAGCTGATATTGCCGCCCAAAGATAAAGATTTTAACCGTACCATCGCCTATCTGACCCGCACACGTGGTATAGACAGCGAGATTGTGTATGCCATGATCAACCAGAACAAAATCTATCAGGCAGTCACACAGAAAAATGGATATACCTTTCGGAACTGCGCTTTTGTAGGCTATGACGGGGAGGGGAAGCCCCGGTACTGTGCGCTCCGGACACCCAGCAATGAACGGAAGTTCCGGCAGGATGTGGAGAACTCCGACAAAACTTATGGCTTCTGCATGGAGGGGCGCTCTGACCGGGTGTATGAGTTTGAAGCTCCTATTGATGCCATGAGCCATGCGACCTTGTGCAAGCTGTACGGCATTGACTGGCGGGAGGATCACCGGGTGGCGGAAGGCTGCCTGTCGGATAAGGCTCTTTCCCGCTATTTGAAAAGTCACCCGGAGATCCGGGAGATTGTGTTCTGCTATGACAATGATGTGGACGGGAAAGATGCAAACGGGCAGCCCCGTAACCATGGGCAGGTGCAGGCGAACCAGTCAGCGGAGGCTTTTGCAAAGACGGGATATAAGGTGTTTATCCAGACCCCGCAGACAAAGGACTTTAATGAGGATTTACTTACCTTCCGGGAAATGTTGGCCAGGAGCAGAGACAGCCCTGAAAGAGCAGAAGCGGAAGAACGGGAAGCGGCATATCCCTGATGCCGGAAAGGAGGCTTATGAGGCCAGTTTATGTGTGCCAGCTGGAAGAGCGGAAACAGGCGGAGGTCAGGAAGCTGTTGGAGGGGCTGATCCTTCATGGCTGCGGCGGCGATAAGTCCGAAGTGGAACGGTATTACGGCATGAGTTTTGAGGAAGCCATACAGAACGGCATGGATTCCAAGATTGTGGATCTGGACTACCTCATGGTATTTTATGCCAGGGGATATGATTCCGGAAAGGCGGATGAAGAGTTCCGCCTGGCGGATGCCGCCGTAATCTCCAGCATTTTAAAAGAGGCGAGAAAATTTGATGATGTACCGCCGTTTGTTTATCCCTGCGGCCGGCGGTCAGACAGGATGGAGTTGCAGGAAGATGAGTGGGAACAGTAGGATGGAGGTGTGTATGAAAGTGTTTTTGACTGGAGTGTTGGCAGTTGTGGGGACTGCTGTGGCCGTTGTGCCTGCCCCTGCCCATGGGGAGCGGGTGTGCAGGGAGGTCAACGGCTTCCTGGAACAGTTTTAAAACATTTAAAACACGGATGCCTGCAAATATTGAAAAGCGGACATGGGGATGATATAATGGGATTGAAAAGCAATTCCATTATCAAAATTCTATAATCGAAATGGATAGTAAAATCTACAGGGAGGTCCGGCTATGGAGAAAATATATGCCATGAATGAGATACAGGCGATCATCCGCCCGATCCTGCAGGATTACGGCGTGAGCCGGGCGTATCTTTTCGGCTCTTATGCCCGTGGGGAGGCTACGGGGCAGAGCGATATCGACCTGCGGATCGACGGTGGCAGAATCCGGTCCATGTTCGGCCTGGGCGCCCTTTACCATGAACTGACGCAGGCATTAAAGAAACCGGTGGATCTGGTGACGACAGAAGCCCTGTCCCATGACGCAAACGCAGCAAGGACGGAGGGGTTCCGTGTCCGTATGAAGGAGGATGAAAAGCTGATTTATGAAGAAGAACATTGACATCCTTGAGCATATCCTGACGTATTGTGAAGATATCGAGGCGGCTCTGGAACGCTTCGGGAGGGAGAAGGATATTTTTGACACGGACAGGGATTACCGCAATTCGGTCTGTATGAGCCTTCTTCAGATTGGAGAGCTGACCGGGCATCTGACAGAGGATTTCCGCGAGGGGACAAAAGACTCCATCTACTGGCCGGCGATTAAGGGGATGAGGAACCTGTTTGCCCATAATTACGGCGCTGTGGACGTGGGGCTGGTATGGGAGACGGCAGTATCGGACATACCGGTCCTTCATGAGTTCTGTGAGCGGACAATACGGATGTTCCGTTTTCTGGAGCAGGAGGAAGCGCAGGACGGCGGCATGGAGCGTTGACAGAAGCATGAATGAAGGAGAAACGCCGATTTTGGACGCAAAATACCATATGACAAGGGAAGAAACGCTCTTTGTTGTCAGACGGAATATCGTGGACTATATCTGGAAGAGCGCACGGCTGGAGGGGCTGGCCGTGACCTACCCGGACACAGAGGCCATTTATAACGGCATGAGCGTCCAGGGGGTAAAGGTATCCGACATTGTGGCGGTGAACAATCTGAAACATGCATGGCAGTTTGTGCTGGATATGTTGGACGAGCCGACCGATTATTCTTTTGTCTGTAAGGTGAACCGGTGCGTGGGTGGAAACAGCCTGATCATCCGGGCGGGGTATCTGCGGAACGTGCCGGTGAGCATTGGCGGTACAACGTGGAAGCCGGACATGCCTATTGAATCCCAGATCAAAGAGGAAATGGCGGAGATTGGACAGATAGAGAACCCGACAGACCAGGCGCTGACCATGATGCTCTACCTTGTGCGGAAGCAGATGTTTCTGGACGGCAACAAGAGGACATCCATGCTGGCAGGCAACCATGTGATGATTTCAAACGGGTGCGGCATTATTTCCGTTCCCATTGAATTGCAGCCGGTTTTTACAGGGCTGCTGATACAGTTTTATGAATCCAATGACATGACGGAGATCAAGCAGTTCTTGTATGAGAACTGCATTGACGGCATTGAGTTTACCCCTTTACCGGAGCAGGAAGCAGAGCGCGGGCAGGAAAATCTGCAGGGATGGGAGCGGTAAAGCAGAACAACGGAAAGATTTCAGAGGAAGTATTGTGGGAGACCATGGTACTTCCTTTTTTTCGCTTTTCGGGAGCGGAGCGACCTCTGCCCCGCCGCCTGCGGTGGGGACATAAAGCCAATCAAAGATTGGCAGGGCAACCAAAGGCTGCCCTGTTAAGGCAGGAATAGGTTTGTGAAACAAACCAGGGAAACACCGTACAGGCAAAGCCTGTACCCTTGTTAAACGGGTATGGAACCTGTTAGAAAGCTGTGAAAGAGGAAAGGAGGGCGCCTGTGGCAAAACGGGATGACCGCATTATCACTTCAGTTTATCTGACAAAAGAGATGTGCAGCCAGATTGATAAGATGGCCGGCCGGGAGCATATTTCCCGGAACGAACAGATCCGGCGCTACATTGAGAAGGGGCTGGCCGTGGAAGGATACAGCCAGGACATTGACGTGATTGCAGGCATTATCCGACAGGAAATGCAGGCGGTTTACCATATCGAGGATATCAAAGCGGTGGTGGAGCAGCAGACCAACCGCATTGCAAAGATGCACATGAAATCCGGCAAGGTGGATGCGGCGGCATTCTTTCTGCTGGTCAAGGTGCTGATGAACGTGGCCCATGAGGGGACGGAGGAACAGTTCGACCAGATGCTGTCGGAGGCGGTGTCTCTGGGGGTGGACTATATGCAGAAAAAAGACTTCCAGATCAACAGCTTTCTGGCGGACAGCGGCAACCTGCGCCGGATTGCAGATAAGCTGTGACGGGGGCAGGGAGGAAGATGGGGCTGTACCAGGGCTGCATCTTCTGGAGCAGCAGTGTCAGCCTGGTGGACGGGAGGATTGAAGAGACCCACACCCTGCAGGAGGCACAGGCAGCGGATTTCCACCACACATTTTATTTCTCACCGGAGCAGGCTTCTAAGATAGACGATGGGGAGTGTGGGTTTTTCTGGATTACCGAAGACGGGGAGGTAGGGGCGGAGTGGAGGGAATCCCTGGGCAGGGACATTATAGGCAGTATCAGGGAACAGATTACAGTCATTGAGTGGAGGGAATCCATGGGAAATAAGGCTTATCAAAATGAACAGGAAAGGGAAAGAGAAGATATGACAGGCTTTGAAAAATTTCAGCAGAAAATAAAGGAGGGGATTCTTGCCTATCTGCCAAAGGAGTACAGGAACGCAACGGTAAATATCGTCCATGTGCCGAGGAACAACGACCGGGAACAGGTGGCTATGGTCATAAAAAAGGAAGGTCAGGGATTACCCGCTAAAGTATATCTGGAAGAGTATTACACCAGATTTCCGGACTGGGTATCGGATAAGACTATCCTGCGGACTATTGCAGGGGATTACCTGGCAGAGGAAACGGAGATGAAATGGAAAGCAGAGATGGTGGAGGCTGTAAAGGACTTTGATTCTGTAAAGGGAAACATCCGGGTGCAGGTAGTAAATAAAGACATGAACCGGGAAAATCTGCGGGGCTATCCCCATAAAGAGGTTGCGGGTACGGATCTGGCGGCAGTATTCCGGGTTATGCTCTATAAAGACGGGGAGGAGCGCGCTGCTGTTCTGGTGACGGATAAAACCATGAAGGACTGGGATATGGATGTGGATTCCCTCTATGAAACAGCCCTGAAAAATACAGCTGCCCAGGCGCCTGCACAGATCAACAGCATGATGTCTCTGTTTTTTGATAGTATGGAACCTTTGGAGCCGAAAGAAGTGTTCCGCAATGAGGGACTGTATATCCTGTCAAATCCGCAAAAAGATTATGGAGCGGCCGTTATGCTGTATCCGGGACTTTTACAGTCCATCGCAGAAGCCACCCAGTCCAGTTTTTACATCCTGCCCAGCAGTATCCACGAAGTGATGCTTATGAAAGAGGGCAATGGCATGGACGCAAAGGAGCTGCAGGGTATGGTGATGGATATTAACCAGAGAGAAGTAGCGTCCCAGGAAGTTTTGTCAGATAAGGTGTATTTTTATGACGGAAAGGAACAGAAGATTTCCCTGGCCCTGTCCCCGGAGGAAACCAGGGAGCTGGCCGGGAACATGAAAATGGCCGCAGCCGGATATGAGGGAATGGAAACCGAAAGCATGGAAGAGGAAATGGAGAGATAGGGGGAGACATGAACCAGGCACAACGCTATAAAGAGCTGGCCGCACGGACGGAGGGAAAGAAGCTGGATTCCTCTTATCATGCGGCTTTTTATCTGCTCTCCTGTGAGCAGGGGATATTTGATGTGGCAAAGAAGCATGTAAACGCCATGGGCATCGGGTTTGACGGCCTGAAACGCTCCCTGCGGGGGTTTGACGAGACCAGCCTGCAGGTAGTGGAGATTGCCTATAACCTGTTCAAGTGGACGGGGAAGTGTAAGGTGACACCTTTTGATATTTCCCGCATGGGATATCCTTACATGGAACAGGTCTGCAATGCTATCTGGATTGCATCTGGTGAGGTGAAAGTACAGATACGGGACGCAGAGAACGGAGAGCCGGAACTGCTTCTGGACAACAGGCCGTATCAACGGACACAGCGGCTGCATAGCAGGATGGAGCAGATGTACACGGAGATGCTGGAAGGAGCGTTCGAAGATATGGGAATGGGGCTGGGGGAGCAGAATGGAGAGACAGGGCTTGAAATGTTTGGGGAGCCGGACGGGGACATGGAAATGGAACGGTAAAGGAGTCGCTTATGATAACAGCAGTATTGGAGCATCGTGGGAATACCCTGGTGGTGGAGCTGCCCTGCAGGCTGTATGAGCTGCAGGAAGATTTAGCCAGTATCGGCATTACATGGCAGGCTTCGTCCCTGCCGGTTTCCGGCACAGGAAATATCCAGGTAAAGCTGGAGGCAGAGGAACCGGTTGGTGAGATGGTGCTGTCCCAAATGGAATGTTCGGATCTGTTCCTGGACTTGAACAGGGTATGTCAGGAGATTAACAAGGCATGCCCGTTTGGTTATGATGAATTTCTGGATATGCTGTCCCCAAAAGATGACCCGTCTTGTGACCATTATCTCTTATACAGAAAATATGAATTGACACCGCCAAGTACGGCTGTGGGACTTAAATATCTGGAAGAAGAAGCAGGGCGCTACCGCGCTACCATGGAGAACTATAAACATGCCTGTTGGATGGAGGAAGAGGAGGAATCCGAAGGGATGGATGACAGTTGGCAATACGAAGAGGAATGGGAGAGGTAGAGGAGGTGAGGGCATATTTCCCTGTTGGTATATAAGCAGCGGTTCCAAAACCCCAACTATAAAAGCACAGCCAGCAAAAATTATGCCCATGTGCGCTATATCGCCACCCGACCCAGAGTGGCAAAGAATGAGGGCATGAACCATGGACTGTTCGGCTGCCTGAAGCCGGGGACATCCCTGACGGAGTTTCAGGACTGGAAGGACGTGGCGCGGCTGGTCTATCAAAACTCCCGGCGGCATGTCACCATGTACCGCAGCGTGGTTTCCTTTGGGGAGGACACGGCAAGAGAATTATTGCTGGCTGACAAAAAAGCATGGGAGAGGTACATTGAAAATCATATCCGCACTATTGCGGAGAAGAACAGCATCCGGCGGGAGCATTTCCAGTGGGCGGCAGCCCTGCACAGGGAAAAAGGTCATCCCCATCTTCATGTAGTATTCTGGGATGATTCGGATGAAAAGGCTAAGATTAAGAATCCCTTTACCCATCCTTCTGTCCCCAACAACATTCGCAGGCAGATGATAAAGGATACGTTTGCCGACCGGATAAGGGCATACGGGGAGGAAAAGACCAAAGCAGCGGCTGACCTGCGGAAAATCAGCGACAGTCTGGTGGATGACTTTGAGCGTCATATCCGTCTGCTGGGGAATCAGAAATACCAGAAACTTCGGGAGAAATACGATCTGGATGCGGAACTTGCAGAAGATTTTGATTTTTCGGACAACATGCTGAACCAGACTGCCGACAAGGTTTTCCGCCTGAAATCCGCACTTCCCCCAAAGGGCAGGATTGCTTACCAGCTGCTTTCAGAGGAACTGAAAAAACAGGTGGATGCGCTTACGGCTTTTCTGCTCTCCCAGGTGCCGGAACTGAAAAAGCTGCGGACAGACTATGTGGAGAGTAAGATGAAGATGGTGCATCTGTATGGGGGCAGTGAGGAATACCTGGCATCCCAAAGGAAAAAGTTTGAGTCCGAGGCAGACAAAATGATTGCCAACCGGATACTGGGAATGGTAAAGTCTCTGAACCGTCTGGATGATGAGGGCAGGGCGGCGGAGTACCGAAAGGTGCGGAGGAATCATTATGTGGAGCAGATGGTATTGGAGATGCTTGACATGCTCTCTTCTTTGGTGGATACCAACTGCCGCCAGTATGATGATTTTGAAAAAGCATGGCAGGGGGAACTGTCTAAGGAGGCCAGAAAAGAGCTGTATCTGAAATACCAGGACAGAGGATACGAGCATTAGGGCGGAATATGTGAACAGATGCCAGACACCATTGCAAATGAAATCAGCAGGAAGGAGAGAGGAATGAGAAGCAAGACGGAATTTTACCAGGCGTTTTTTGAGACACTGGAGAAAAAGGGATTTTCCATCAGGCCGCCGTCCTCACCGGATTATGTAGCGGACATTTACCACAAGAACCGGCAGATCGCCTTTTATGGCAGGCAGGACGCTATCATCAGAAATCCTTTTGTGGAGGTTGAGGAAAAGCTGATGGAGCGGCTGCAGGCACTGGCAAAGTCCACGGCCATCGGTTGCGGGATCTGTTCTGACCGGCCATATGATGAAGCGATGGCCGCACAGGATAAAAGTGGGCTGGTTAAGATCAACGAGCATAACGGTGTGGTTCTGGTTTGCAAGCAGCACCCTATCTTTGATTATGTATTGTCTACTTACCGGAAGGATATGGAACACGGAGGCGCCCCCATCCAGAGACAGTATTTTTATAACAAGGAGGCGGCTTTCGAGGATTTTGCCCTGCGGAGTGGTCTGGTGGATGAGAAGAAGCTGTTCACGGAAACAGAGCTTAAGCTCCTCCATGCAGGGCTTGTGAAGCTGCGGACGGAGGATCAGGAACTGGATAAAGACGGCATGGAGTCTGTGGCGGCGCTGGTGGAGCGGATTGAGGATATTGTGCCGGAACTGGGGAAAAAGGAGAGGACATTTGATTTTATGAAACTGTTTTCACCCCTTGAAAATGTGAGGGAACGGTAGAAAAGCGCCGTGGGGCGGCATTTTGGAGGCTGTATGTGTATGGAGGCTGTCCTGCCGGGATAAGGGCGGCCTGTCATGGCAGAACGGTCAGCTTTTTAAGAGTTTTGCCATCTGAAGCAAAGCCTGTGCTTTTTCTTCCGGCAGGACACGGACGCTTTCCAGAAGCTCCCGTTCAAAATCGGAGGGGTACATTACTTCTGCATCCTCATTCAGAAATTCGGGGAGCGTAGCGCCGAGGCAGGAGAGCAGTTTCTCCAGGATGTAGACGGAGGGCTGGTTTTCGCCCCGCTCAATCTTGTGGATATAATTTTCGGACACATCGGATTCTTTGGAAAGACGGTATACGCTGAACCCTTTGTCGGTCCGCAGTTTTCGGAACCGGTATGGAATATCAATCATGGCTGTCACCCTTTCTTGTCAGTAGAGATTTGCAGCATTGGAAAACTGCCGGAATCAGTAGGCTTGCAGTATTGGAAATCCGCTGAAATCAGACTCCAGACCTTCGGCCTGTCGTTGAATCAGTAGGCTTGCTTGCTGAAAACTGTCTAAAACAGACTCCAGACCTTCGGCCTGTCGTTGAATCAGTAGGCTTGCTTGCTGAAAACT
>OFFK01000828.1_pt1 | contig 24933 bp, 19 predicted proteins | sample 1521361 | NCBI WGS metagenome assembly OFFK01 (sample SAMEA3504096, study PRJEB24116) | mouse gut metagenome | biome: mouse gut; feature: mouse-associated habitat; material: faeces | place: Denmark | collected 2011 | reverse complement strand
CGGGTTTCTCTGGAGCTGCTACCCAGATTTGAACTGGGGACCTCATCCTTACCAAAACGCCCCGGTCTATGTTACGGTGTACCCATTCATCCCCTCTTGTCCCGTTTCGTCCTTGTGCTACAAGGATTTTCTATTATTTCAGTTTATTTCGTCCCGCCAAATTTCACCTCAATTTAACCGTTTGTTGGAAGATTTGTTGGAAAATCTTTCGACCTCATTCTTTCCTATACCAGTATATAGGGGCCTTGCCAACCGGCAAGGCTCTATTTTTTGTTTCTACACCTTCAATTCTCGCCCACAAAAAATCCCGCCCCGGAAACTCCGAAGCGGGGTTACAGTTTGTTCAGAATTAGTAGCGGGAGTAGACGTAGGTCTCAGCACGCTGGGTGGCACTCCAATTACTTGTGTAGACGTAACCCTCCCACATTACAAGGCCGCCAAGATTTCCATTGGTAATCCCATAAGAATCGTCTGTGGTTGGATGGATTGTTGTGACAAGTATTGCATGAGCATATCCGGTATCACTGTTCTTAAGCCAAAGTACATCTCTAACCTTGATGTTATCGAAATTTTGATGCTCTGTTACCGGTGCATCTTTGCCGAAAATATAATCTGACAATGCCCCAGCAAAAGCACTGCAAGCATAAGCATACCCATAGTTCCCAAATGCTCTTGTACCATATTGATAAAAATCGCTGGTATCCCACTTTGTTCTGCTAGGCATTCCCTTCTCCGCCTCAGACAGCATTTCCTTGATGTTCTCCTCAGTGATGGGCTTGCCATTGGTCAGGTAGCCCTCAAAGTACTTGGGAGCCTCAGCATTCAGCCGATTCATCATCTGCTGGACGTTCTCGCCGTCTTGGAAGGCGAAGGGGGAACGATCAATTTCAGTAGGGGTAATAATTGGCTTAGGGAGATTCGGATTCACCGCGCTCCCGTCTCCGGTGTTCCGCAGGTCGTTCAGCTTCCCCAGCACCACAGCCGCCTGAGCGCGGGACAGATTCCCACTACCGCCGAATGTGCCCGCGCTGTCCATGCCGGACAGAACGCCGGTAGCCTTGGCCAGCAGTACAGGGCTTTGATACTTGTACTCAATATCCCAGAAATCCGGAGTGGTGTCCATCTGGTCAGCCCGCTCCTTGGGAGGTAGGGATATTTGCATTGATTTTATACAGCGCATTGGATACCACCAGCACCATTTTATAGCGGCTCATAGGCTGGCTCACAGCCCCCTCCAGGGTGGGGGTTTGCTCTACACGGGTCCCCAGCAAAAGGTCGTTCTGTGCGGCTATCGTGCAGGAAGGAGCGTACCAGGGAGAGGACGGGCCGGTATAGCTGGCAAGCTGTTCCGGGAAAAACGCGCTGACCAGCATCACGCAGAATTGAGCATAGGTAACTTTGGCGTTGGGGGCAAACGTGCCGTCCGGGTTGCCGGAAATCCACTTGTTTTCTGCGGCCTTCTCAATGCTCACATAGCCCCAAAAGGATTTTGACACGTCGGTAAAGGTGGGCGTCTCATAGACGGCGGACACCGGCGCGGCCAGAGCCGCAGAGAGGGCTAGAGCCAACAGCAGGGATACAGTTTTTTTCTTCATTTTCATACGCTCCTTCTGTTTTTCTATATCATACAATGGGCCAGGTACAATAAACAGGACTATTGTCTCAGATATTATAAAACTTTTTCAGAAAATAATCAATATATGGAAGAACATTCCTTGTTGCAGAATGTTATAAACGCCTTTCAGCGGCTAACATTCTGTGTGGGGGAATGTTATGGACAAGGAGCGCAAGCGCGAGCTATCCGCACGCATTAAGGCACACAGGAAATACAGAGGCTTGACCCAGGAACAGGCGGCGGAGCAAGTTGGTATCACATACAGCAGTTATGTCAAAATTGAAAACGCGTTCCAAACGCCGTCGCTGTCCACACTGGTCAAAATCTCGGAAGTGCTGGACGTATCCCTTGACTGGCTCGTGTTTGGACGCGGATAGAGCGCCCCGGTCAAACCGGGACGCTCTTGTTTTCATATTCGGAAAAGAGCCGGTCCAAGGTGGGGCGGCTGATTCCCAGCTCACGGGCAAGGGCCGCTTTGCTGGTCTGGCGGGCCATATACCGGGCGTAGTACTGGCCTATGTCGGGAATGTCAACCGCCTTGCGGCCCCGATATTTCCCTTCCCGTTTGGCAATAGCTATGCCCTCCCGCTGGCGCTCCAGCATATTCGCCCGCTCAAATTCGTTGATTGCGCCAATCACGGTGACAATCAGCTTGCCGGTGGCGGTGCTGGTGTCGATACTCTCTTTGTTGCTCACCAGACGGACGCCCTTACTGTCCAGCGTATCCAGAATGGACAGCAGGTCCTTTGTGCTCCGGGCTATTCGGGACAGGTCGTGGATAAAAACCGTGTCCCCCTCCCGTACCCAATCCATCATCTGTTGAAACGCTGGCCGGTGGGTGTTCTTCCCGCTGGCCTTTTCCTCAAACCATTTGTCGATGTTGTGGGCGGCAAGGGCTTCTTTCTGGCGGGCCTCGTTCTGTTCCTCTGTGCTCACGCGCACATATGCCACATTGGACATATGCAGTCACCTCCAGTAAAGTTAGGGTCCCGGACGTGTCCGGCACTCTGTAAAAAATGGGGCGGGGACAGTCTAAATTTACCGTCTCCCGCCCCGGCTGAAACTGTCAAGCTGGGGTATGTCCTAGATTTAGGGCCACTCAGGTTCCACGTCCGTGTCGCCGTAAGCCTCGTGGAGCACGTCCGCCCAGGCCAGAGCGTCAATGACAGTAGGGAACAGCGTCCCCTTTGCCGCCCGGTCTGCGAACGTCTCACAGGACACCGCAGAGGCCAGAGCCACCAAGAACCGGGCTTCATCCGTCATCCAGTCGGCGGTTAAACAATCGGGCAGGATTTCGGAGTGGGGAAACGCGGGGTCCAGGATTTCCCACAGGTGGTCCCGGGTCACGGCGCAGGCCGTGAGGATGAACAGCAGGACGAGGGTAAACGGACCTTCCGCGCCCTCCAACTTCCGCACAGCCTTTTCATAGGCGTCCTTGTGGGCCTTGCTGATGAATGTTGCGCGTATGGGTTTTCCGTAAAAATTCAATATCATAATGTCTACCTCCTTAAAAAACAGTGGTCGGTTGAATGTTGCCGCACCAGCGGGAGATAAAATCCGTGTTGGTAACGGCAATGTTTACTTCGCCGTCCAGGTGGGCGGCAACCAGACGCGCCCGAAAATAGGGCGTCTGGCGGTTGTAGGCGGTCCCGGTCAGCCCGGCCCGCAGAGCGGCCTTGTGCGCGTCCGAGAGGGCGTACACGGCGAAAATGGAGCGGTACTGCGGCATAAGGGTTTTCAGCCACATATGAGCGTCAATCACCCAATCCATAATCCGCTGGGGCCGGGTGGACAGCCCCGCGAACAGGGCCAGCCGTACCGCCTTTTTTTCGTGGAAAATGCGCTCGATATACACCCCGCGCCGGTGTGCCAGCTCCAGGGTGACGGGCGGGTCGGCTTCGTCCTTCTGGACAGGCTCCGCGCGGGCGATTGAGGCCCGCCACGATGTGACCACTTCCAGCCGGTCGGCCTGCTCCCAAAACTCCTCCGGTCCGCTCTCCGTAAAAATGTCGTAGTGATCTACATAGTAGCCGGGCAAATCCGGGAGACGCAGAAAGACGGTACAGCCACAATGGGTGAGATAACGGTGAACGGCGTCCAGGCTGGTCAATCCCTTCCGCTGGACGATGTCCAACAGCCAGTCGATTTTCCGGGCCTGGATGATGTACGGGGCCATAGTGGACGGGCGGCGGGGTGTCGCTACCTCTTGACTGGTTGCGTCCCCAAAAAAGCGATAGGCATACTTCCGGGCCAACAGCAAATCGCTGTTGTTATCTACCCAGGTCTGCCGGTTGAGAATGTCGGCCTCCCGGAGTTCCCGGACGGCCCGGTTGACGGCCTGCCCGCTGGCGTACAGCCCGAACACCAAACACAGCGCCCGCAACTGAGCCAGAAGCATAAATCCCCCAAAATAGAGGATTATGTGGAGCAGGTCCGCGTGGGTCTCGCACAAGGCCCGCTTGATTTTGTCTTGATTCATGGGGTCCTCCTATACTTTGCTAAACTCAATGTCCATTCCTAACGTCTGGGCGGTGTCCTCCTTGGCCTGGATTTCCTCCTGGCCGTAGCTGTAAGTTACGACCTCGAAACAGATCGCCGGGCCTCCCTGGGGCTGGTAGATGGCGTCAGGCATGGACAAAAGGCCCTCTTGGAGCTTGTTCCACAGTTCATCCGCGCGGGCCTCCTCCCCCTGGTCTCGAAGCTGGCGTATATGCTCCGCAAATATGTCGTGGCACTCGCTCTCCGTCTTCCAGGTGTCCCGCTCCTCCGGGGTCAGGGAAAAATAGCGGTCAGAGATTGCCAGGTCATGGGCGGGGTTCTGTGCGCTATAAAGGTGGGTCATACACAGCTCATGGCGGCACAGGTCCCGCCCTGCGGCGGTCAGGCGGAAAACGGTCTGGTCCCCCTCCCGGTCCCCCGGTTGGCTGTAAATGCTCCGCTCCACAAGGCCGTCTTTCTCATAGGCACTTATGCGCTTATCCCTCAACCCGGTTTCTTTTAGCTGTTCCTCCGTGACGTAGCCACATCGGGCCAGCGCAGAGAGGGCGCGGGTGTCCCGTGGATATATGGTCGTAATGCGTTTGATGGGGCTATCCCCTCCTTTCTTTCGTATTCACCCCCTCGTCCTCCGTCCCTCGTCCAATCCCCGGCGGGGGCCGAGCGAAGGGAGCAAACGGGCTAGGGCTTGCCAACGGCAAACCGTCAAGGCCCGGTTGCTGGAGTGGCTGTGGGAGCGGTCTGGCCTCTGGCTGTCCGCAGACAGACAAGGGTAGAGCGCGGCCCGGTCAAGGGCCGGCCCACATCCGCAGATGTGAGGCCGGGACGCAGAGCGGGACAGACACCCCGGAGCGAGGCCCCCGCTCCCGTCCTGCGTCTCTCGTTGTCGTTCCAATGCCGCTTGACGCCTTGTGCGGCAAGGACTTGGGACGTAGGCATATCGTTCCCGTCATGGAATCACCTGGGGCCGTCAGGAAACTCTACCAAAAGGAGCGGCACTAGGGGATTTTAGACGGGTTGCGACAGCCACATATACATCAAATATGCAAATGGGTTTGACTTTATTGGCAAAGCGTCGAAAGCGGCTTCTTTCCAGGGCAAATTTATGTAAAATGTTGCAATCCTGCAAAATCCAACCAATCAAAGCGAAAAAATAAGGCCGGGAACAAGATGCAACGCAGTTGCATTTGTTTTCGGCCTTGCGGAAATAGCGCGAGGCGCTATTTCCTTTTTCGTATCATAGGCGGGGTCATTTTTTAGTATCTTTATCTTATTGAACCGGGGACCTCATCCTTACCAACTGCCATGGCAATATTTTTTCATATTTTCTACTTGTTTATAGCTGTTTTAGCTCCATTTCATTTGCTTTCCAGCACTCTTTGAAAACAGTGTTTCCATGTATTCCACGTCTGTCTGTGGCTAATTATGTGGTCAGAAACCCTTACGGCACTTGAGTTTCCAGTCCTGAAGCAATATTGTTCCAAGCCAAGAAAGTGGTCAAATTTGAATCAGGCTGTCTTAAACCGATTGTCAACTCTGGGGAGGTATCAAGCGATAATTGCACCTCCGTCTACAATGAGAAGTGACTTTGATCGTAAGTATTGCACGATTCATCAAATTTGTTCGGTAGGTAATAGCTGTGAAAAAGTAATACTTCGGTATAGATTGCTCCCGCAGGTCAGCATATTTAAGTTATCATATCCCAATACCTTTACTAAATTAGAAATTTGGGTTCCATTTGCCTGCTTATCATGATAAAAGATTATTTATCAGGCATAGAGCGCAAGATTTCTTGAATTTCCGCAAGGTGCGTAGCAGTAAAGCGGATGCTTTCCTTCCCGATTGCTACATCAACGCAGCCGCCAACAATCCTCGCCGCCTTGAGAGCCGCAGCAAAGGGATCTTCACGACCGCGTTTACCTTTTGGCGCATTGGCAGATCGCATTGCTTCAAACTTTTTGCTGCATTCAAGACACAACGCAACTCTTGTCTGAGGGAAAAAGTATCGAGGGGCGGCAATGATATTGTTTACTTCCATCCACTCGTAAGGCTTTACCTTGCGGCACATTTGACAAAAGCAGCGCCCATAGACACCGTCAGGGGTGTATTTTTTCAGCGTCTGTTCGCGAACAGTTCTGTCATCAAGCCCAAACTCCCTGCCCGATGAGTCTCTCGCCTTATGGACTGTGAGCTCGACTTTTCGTGCCACGATTTTGATTGGATGATTCAGCAGTGTCTGAATGTGCTTTCTCAGCCTTTCCATGTTTGACACCGGATTCTCTGGGAATTCGAGATCATCGTCATCTTGGCTGGATTGCATTGTAATGTATTCAAGGCCATATTCATCAATCAGGTCATCGGACAGTTGACCGTTGCGGTGAAAATTTCTAAGAATTTCTTCGCCGTTTTCAAAGTAATCATCGGTAAAGTCTTCAATATCATCTTCTGTCAAATCCTCAACATACAATATATCCTGATAATGAATCTTCGACAATAGAGGATATTTTAAGTATTCCGCCAATTGCCTGCACTCGTCATGCACGGCGATCGACAGCACAATGTTGGACCGGAAATATCCCATCGGTTCGTTGCAGATAAATACTCCTGTATCGATAATTTTTCCAAGCTGGTTCCTGAGGGGAATAAATTCTCTCATACCCATCAAGATCTCTTGTGATTGATATCGCACAAAAGAACCCTTAAAAAATTCTTCCATCAGGTATTTATAGATTTCAGCAGTATCGCTTCCGCGGATGATATCTCGTAGCCCGTCATTATAGCGGCTGCGTTCCCATTCGGCGTTCATCTCATTGATGTTTACGCCAAATATCTTCTCACAGGTCGATTTAGGCAGGATACGCTCATTCAAAACATAGTAATTATGCTCTGACTTTGTGCAGTTTTTCTTGACAAAGATCACATCGTCTTTCCATGGAATGTATTGCGTCTGATCCCCCTGTATGCTGAATACCGGAATGATGGGAGTTTCTTTCAAGGATAGCAGATATTCTTCCGGAACGCTTTGCAAATAGGCATAAAAACTTTCCCGGAAAATATCATTTTCAATATAGTTGCCTGCATATTTCTTCAACAGAGGGATCACCTGCGCGAATGGCGCCTCTACACAGCCCATTGCATTCAGAGTGGAATCGAAGGATTCGTCCCTTGGAATATCCAATACTTTCGTGGCGGGGATTGCGCCAAAGCAGCCGGCCTCAAACAAATAATTCGCTGCTTCGGGGAAACGGTACGCAGCGCTGCTCTTGACCGAAACGAATACGCTTCTTTCAAAAGTCGGCAGCAGGTTTGCTGCCCTGACCTCCGATAAGAAGTCGTATTGGTTCAGATACTCACAGTCAGAAAAATCATTCGTATATACCGTTTGTGTCCCCTGGCGGCGAGGAACAAATCTGACCAAGCGCAAAACCTTATGCCGGTCATTGCGCTTTGTTTCATCCATGATGGAACGCAATGATGCGTATACCTCTGCCCTGACACGATCATTCCATAGGCGGCTTCCAAACTCGATTTCTTCTCTTGAGGTGGTCAGCATAAACGGGGCGTCAACCACAAGCGGAATCTTGATTCTGTGCCTTGTAGGCAGACCGCAATACAGAGGATAGTCCTTCGCCGCACCCTTATCCGGGATATAGCATACAATGCTTTGGCCGCTGGAAATACTGCGCAATCCATTTTCTCTTTCCCTTAAGGCTTCATCACTCATCGAAAAATGATGAATGAAACGCCTGAATGTGTGCTGCCGTTTGTTAATGGTAACCGTCCGGATATTGTCAGAATCTTCAATTGTGATGAAGGTATTGTTGATTCTGATTTTGCGGAGTTTTCTGAGACACAGGCAGAACTCCAGCATGTCCTTTTCGCTGTAGTTGGACAACCGGATCCCCTGTTTCAAAACAATCTCCATCCGTGTTCCGAGAGTATTATCATGCTGATCCTTTAAGCTTTCCGGGATCGTCGGCGCTTTTGCAAGCAAAGAAAAATGATACATTCCGCTATGAATCCGCACCTCAGAGGCGATCGAAAAAATTGTTTTGAAACCTACACCCTTTTCGCCAATCTTGGCAGCATCCTGATTCATGAGATGGGTTTTTGTAGATTCACCAATTGCGGTGATCGACCGAATATTTCCCCGGGTAAAACCAACCTCATTATACTCTGTGACGATCCTCGATTGGTCCTGGTGTAAGGAAAACTCCGGAACGATGCCCTCTCCATATTCACAATCATCAGCATTTTGGAGCAGTTCCTGAATAAAGCGCACAGGGCTGATGCCTGAGCGCAATATCAGGTCAATATAATTTTGATATTGCTGTTTTCCGATGGCATCTCTGCCAAGCTGGCGGTTATTCCGTAATTCACGAAGATAATCTTCGGCACTGCCTTCGTCGGACTCCGAGAGCCGATTCAAGCGATCGGATATTTCCTTGTGCTTCATTCTGATGGAAAAAGTATCTTTACTATCCACCGCATAGCAAAATGTGGAGAAGGAGGTCAACGGGTTCCTTACAGACAGCACAAGCGCGTTATAACACGGAAAATACTGATCTTCCCCAATATCGATCAGCACACACGTTTCTTGACACCATCTCAAATATCTCTCAACGGCTTTTGGCGTTTCGCTTAGCTTAAAATCCTGATACAAGGCGTCTTGAATCGGCGTTTGCATCGCGGACAGGATCTGATACACGGGCCGCCTTCCCGCTTGCAGACATTTTTTTGCATATTCGCCAAAAAGCTTTGCAATGTCCTCATATCGCATGAAAAGGCCAACCTGCTCCTGGGTCAATTCAAATGTCTCTGACGGGATATTGGACTCCATAGGATGAAACTCAGCCGCATTCAGATATTGCAGGATCCGCCCTGTCTTTGCCGGATCTTTGAGCGCGATCGAAAACAACCGCTGATAAATATTCCGCTCGCTCTGAATTCCAATGTTGGCAAATGATTTCTGTTTCGGAAACGTAAAAAGTTCTTTTGAAAGAGGAAGTAAAAAATATGCCTCCTCGGGCTCGTAGATTTCCTCCGCGCTGTCAAAGCAGAATACTTTATCAATGTCAACAAAGTGTTCGCTGCTGGTAAAGAAAATCGGCAGTTTGGAAAAATGCCCTCCTTTGAATGATTTCTGGGAACTAAGACACTTTTCTTTTCCGTTGTTATCTGCAAACAAGCTTCGGTTCACGCTTGGCAAATATGCTATAATGTCATTCTTAATGATTCTCGCCCAATCCTGATACGCATAGTCCAACAGTTCAGAGAAGTATCGGATGGCGTCCCGGAACCAAATGTTATTCTCCTGAGGATCAACGAATTCTCTGGATGCGTCCAGCTTAAATGGAACATGGCAGACCACAGGTACATTGAAACGAAGCTGGGTTGGCAGGAAAGAATACAGCGCTCCATTTCCAACCATGTCCAAATACTCCGGGTAAGGAAATACAACCTGTAAGGTCATTGGTTTGCCGCCGTTACTGCCCACCTTTGTTTTCGCGCCATATCGTGATTTGCAGGCGGCTTCACCAAAGACGACAGAAGATGTATAACGGGTGCAGTAAATTTCTTCTACGACATTTCTCTCTAAGCCCAATTCATAATCATGGAGATCGACCGAAATATGTACGTCCTCATCCTTATAGAATTTTGATGAGGCGGGGTTGCCCGGCCTGCTGACTCGGAATTCCATTGTTCGGAATTCATCATAGTACATCCTGAGAGAAGTCAGCTTATTGAGAAAGAGAAGGGGATTTCTGCTAAATAAAGCATCCTTATTGCAATATTGCTCCTTTATTTCACTATAAATACTGCGGGCTTTCCCTCCTGGAACAAACAATGTCATCTCCGTTCCAGGACAATACTCGTGCGTTTGGCAGCTTGCAATCGGTATTGTAAAGTTTTCTTTATGTAATTCAAAGGAGAACCAGCCGCTGCGAATCATAACGGTATTCGTAACGCCAAAAACAGACTTAAAGCCAATGCCCTTTTCACCGATCTCATTTTTCCCGGCAGATACATTCTTCGCAGCCTCGGCGATGCCGGTAATGGCAAATACGTTGAATGGAGTAAAACCTTCCTCGTTGTAGCGAAGCACGATCTTGTTGTGGTTAAAGTCAAAATGAATGTCCAGAGAATGGTCCTCAGTATTGGCAAATTCACAGTCATCTACATTTTGAATTAACTCAAAGATGAAGCGGAGGTTATTCGAATACAGGCCATCCTCCCCGACCGACAGCAAAGAATTGAGCAGTTGAGGATAGTTATCACCGTGGAGCTTGTCCGCTTCCGCAACACCTTCACGGAATTTCCTCAGCAACGACAAGAAATCCTGCGCATTCGTCAGCGAAGCGATTTCCACCGCTTCCACCGACTTTAACCCGTCCCGCAATTCCTCTAATTGCTGTAATGTGATATCTGCCCGCTGCATAGCTCCGAATTTCTGAAAAAGCCGATCCAGTAGGGCCATATATTACATCTCCTCTACAACAATGATGCCGTTCGCCAAGAGGGCAGTATGAATATCGGAACGTGTTTGATCCGCTTGAATGCTTGCTGCTCTTTTGTCAAAATCAGCTTGAACTGTCTCCAATTCGCCCATTTTCATTCGCTTTATCTGGTCATCAAAAGCATCGCTAATTTGCTGCTCCAACGCTCTGACTCTGTTTCGATGCGTATTTTCAAGACTTTCGAGCCGAAACATGGCTGTGTTCGCCGCATCAGAAAGATACTTCTCCTTTGCGGCCTTCCACTCCTGCGCATGGAGCAATTCCAGGGCGTCCCAAGACGGGTCTTGCTCCACTTGACCCGTCAGTTCCGCAGGGCTGCTCTCAAGGATGTCGGGCAGCTCACGTGAAATCGTGGCGTTCTCGCATATGGTCACAAGGCGGGAATAAGGATTGGAGCCGGTATATCTCCACGCATAGATGGAGAAGGGATAGACTCCGACAGGAAGCGTATCGGACCGATGCTTAATCTTCAGATATGAAGTATGTTCAGCCGTAAAGTACTTAGCCGCCTGTCTTGCGAACGGATGCAGCGCGGTAATGAACAGACTGTCTCGATTTTTGGATGCGGACTCCGCGTCAAATGTAATGGAAATTGTCGCCTTTTTGCCGCTTAAATAGTTTTCCCATGTCCGTCTTACCGCACTTCTAACTCCTTGCAGATTCCGCAGGTCTGCCAGAATGGCGGCCCTTGCGCCAGCGGATAGGCGCAAGGTTTTATTTGCGCTATCGCCCAGAATATACATTCCGGAGCCGATTCTCTCGTTGAGGTAGTTCGTAACAAGCAGCTGAATCGTTTGCTGCGTCAGCCACGGATTTTCCGCTCTGCGAATCTCCTGTGTGGTTGTAAATTCGGAAAGGTCAAACCCAAACAGTTCTTTTTCTTCCTCTTCCAAGCGGTTCATTTCCATGATTTTACGAACCTCGTTGTCGGCCATCTGTTCAAGTTTTTTCTTGCGCTCACTGTCGGAAAGCCTGGAGTCAAGGACAATCCTTTCGATTTGTGCGGCGATGCCGCCAAGGATTTCTTCGCACTCGCCAATGCTGCTCTCGAAAACACCGATACGCATCAAACAGCGTTCATAAATATCAGCATCTACCGTTCCTTTGGTAATGACATTATAGATGTTTACGGCTTCGCTTCTTTGGCCTCTGCGATCAATTCGGCCGATACGCTGCTCGATACGCATTGGATTCCAGGGCAGGTCGTAGTTGATCATGGTGTCGCAGAATTGATAGTCAAGACCTTCTGAGCCGACCTCTGTAAACAGAAGAATATCAATAGCGTCCGGATCTTCTCTTTCCAGCTCAAAGCGGCGCTTCAGCTCGTAGCGCTGTTCATCCTTCACGCTTCCATCCACCTGCTCAACGCGCTGCCCTTTGGATTGAAGTTTCTTTTTGAGATAGGCCAACGTGTGCCGGAATGTGCTGAACAGCATGATTTTGTTGTTGCCGTCAGCTTGCTTCTGCTGAATGATCTCGTACACTTTTTCAATCTTCGGATCGCGATCCGGCAGGGCTTCTGCCAGCGCAAGCACATTCTTTGCCAAGCGAACCAGCGTCTCGGAACTATCGGAATCCAAGTCGTAATCTTCAAAATCAAGTTCCGGATCATCGTTCATGCTCTGAAAGCGATGCTCAATCATATCGCGAATATGGGGAGCAAGTCCAAAAATACAACTCGCCGCCTGCCGCCGAATCGTACTGATCATGAATGGAACAGCCCTTGCGCCATGCAGCGCCGCCAGTGAGCTGGCCTCAAACCGCAGCAATTCATCATGAAGCTGCCTCTGCTCAGGCGTAAATTCCGTTTCAATCGTTATGCTGCGTCTGACGCAAAAATCTTGTATATCACGTCTGCGGGTTCGGTTAATCATGGTGCTGAAACTGTGCAATGACTCGACATCTGAAATTAAGCGAACACGATCCTCACGTGATATGTCCTCTCGCTCAAGCCGCGTCAGGATGTCGTCATACAGCGGGTTGCCTGCAATAATGCTGTCCCCCCACTGCGTTTTTCTGACCTGAAGCAGCTCTTGCGCCGCCCTGGTTTGCCAGCTCCCGTCCGCACTTCGGATTGTGCGAACACACTTTGAAATGTATTCGTTGGGCTTGGACATCATATGGAATGTTTTCTGGTCTATGACAATATCCGGGCGCAATATATTAAGCAACGTGAATAGATCATCATCGCCAGTCTGAAGCGGGGTCGCCGTTAGCATAACAACCGCGTCAGCATGATCGCAGAAAAATTTTGTGCATTTATAGGCGAACGCCTTTTCCTTGTCCACACTGCCGTTTCGAATATGATGTGCCTCATCAACGATAACAAGATCAAAATGTGGAGCTGGTTCAAGGTCTGACAGGCCAAAATTTTTCGCTCTATTGGAACTTTCACCGCTGTATGCACGACCATCCAAAATAGAGTACGGAATAATCGCTTTATGATACCGCTGCGGCCATTCACCGTCACGATCTGTATCCGAGATTGCCTGCCGCAGGGTTGCCCCGTCCAGCGGAATAAAGTCCTCATCAAAGCGTTTCATTTCCAATTCCCACTTGCGTTCAGCCACAAGGGGGCGAGGGCAGATAATCAGGATTTTCTCCAACTCCTGCCGGGCGGCTAATTCTTTAATAATCAGTCCGGCTTCAATCGTTTTTCCGACGCCTACGCTGTCTGCAATCAAAATTCTTGGCTCATCGGCATGAATGATTTTGAGTGCGGGCCTGAATTGATAGGGAACAAAGTCAATGCGGGCAGAATTTAAGGAATACAAATTTTGCCCCGACGGATTGTTGATTTGATAAGCGGTCATCAAGTTGCGGAACCGGTTCACATCAATCCATTGATAATCCGCCGTTTCTACAACGGGAGCGATCTGTCCGGTATAGTAAGTGTGAATTGCGTTATCAATAAAAACACTGTACTTTGTTGTTCCGCCAAGCTCGGCAATGCCAACGACAAAGCCGCGCTTCTGGGGATCGCTGACAAGACAGACCATGGAGTTCTGCGTGATTGCGCTGCTCTCGGCGGGTAAGGCCGCTGTGGGTTTTGATAAATCCTCCGCTCTTTGCGGCGTAAAGGCAATGCTGCCTGGCTTCTCGATAAAGGCAGTCAATTCGCTGATCTTTGAGTATACCACATGCTCGCAGTTGACCTGCTGCGCAAATTTGAGGATGATTTTCAAATCGCGCAATATCGTATCCTTATCGGGGAGCTCCGCGCTGCAATGCGCCCAGTTGTTGCGGACGCTTATCATATTGCGGACGCACTCCCGTTCGCTCGTTGGTAAATACGCAACAGTACGCATATCGTACCAGGATTTATTTGCAATGCGAAGCAGGGCCGCCAGGTCGAAATCTGACAGCTTGGAGAAATTTCTATTTTCAGCAACCTCCCGCTGCGAATAACTGAGACTGGACAGAACACAATCCTCCCACCAGGAATCCGTCACTCTGGGTAAAATCTCGTCCAGCCAATTCGCAAGATAGCCAGCTGTGATATGTAACAAAGCATTGATATCGCTGACAATAGTTGTACGATCCATACTCTATCTCCCTACTGCCTATTTCGACAATATTATATTCTATTTGCGAAATAATATCAATACCTGTCTCTCATTAAACGCGAAAACAGCATCTCCCGCCACCTCCGGCAAAGTTGCCGCAAAGCGAAGGAAGCGGCGTTGGCCAGACCATCCGCAAACACCTTGCCTTGATGATGCCGGGACCTTCACAGCGGCTGAAATTTGATGTCGTTCTCCCTGGCGTACTGCTCCGCATAGCTCCCGGCGGGGGCGTGGATGGTGAGGCCCTCTATGATACGCGTGTCAATCTGAGAATCATGCGTGAAAGCGATTTGATCGATTTCCGTGACGCTGGCCGGGATTGCCACATCGGTCAGATTGACGCAGCCGTTGAACGCTTGATATCCGATACTGGTGACACCCTTCGAGATGGTGACGCTCCGGAGGTTCTCGCAGCCGTCAAAGGCGCCATGGCGGATTTCTTTGATACCCCCCGGGATCGTTACGCTCTGCAAGCTTTTACAGTCACAAAAAACGAGGGCGCCCAGCTCCGTGACACTCTCCGGGATGACAATGGATCGTAGTTTTTCGCAGTAGGAAAACGCCCCGTTCTCGATTGCGACGACACTGTCCGGGATCGTTACGCTTTGGATACCGGCGCAGTACTCGAAAGCGCCGTCGCCGATCTCCTCCAGGCCCTCCGGAAGGATCACGTCTTTTTCCTCCCCCAGATAGTTCAGCAGGCAGTGATTGATCACGGCCAGCGCGCCCAGACCCTGGCGCCACGGCGTGTCTTTAAAGGCGGTGCCGCTGATTTTTTTGACGCTCTTCGGGATGGTCACGCTTTGGAGCTTACTACAGCCCTCGAAGGTGCTGTCGCTAATTTCCGTGACGTTTTCCGGGATCGTCACGCTTTGGAGGTTTACGCAGCCTTCAAAGGCTCGGTGGCCAATCTCTGTGACGCTTTCCGGGATGGTCACCTCCCGCAGGTTCCTGCAACCCCAAAAGGCATAATTCTCAATCGAGGTGACGCCTTCCGGGATCGTCAGACTTTCAATATTACACCCAGAAAAGGCAGTCTGCCCAATGATCTTCACGCCCTTCTCGATGGTGACGCTGGTCAGGCTCGAGCAGCCAGAAAAGCATTGGTATGGGATATGTTTCAAGCCGCCCGGGATGGTTATGCTCTCCAGTCGCTCGCAGTCCATAAAGACGCTCGAAACCATTTCCCGCAGGCTCTTCGGGAGCGTCACGCTCTGGAGATTGAAGCACCTAGTAAAAGCGAACCCGCCAATTGTCTTCACACCCTCCGGGATGGTCACGCTTCGAATATTTGGAGTGCCACTGAAAGCGCCTGCATTGATCCCCGTCACCGGGGACTTGCCAATGATCCGGGGAATCACCACATCGGCGTCCGGGCTTGTATTGTCTTTATACCTGGTGATGATGACACTGCCCTTTTCCCGTTTGATGTTAAACAGCTTCTCCGCCTCCGCCAGCTTCATCACGCCGGTGGCCTCAAATTCCTCCATGCTCTTCGCGGACTTCTCCGCGGCCTTCTTTTTTTGCTCCGCCTCCTTTACGGGGTCCGCCGGCCCCAGATAGCGGTCCCGGTACTCCTGGATCAAAGCCTCCGTGTCCTTGTGGAAGTACGCCTTATACCACATCAGGTCCTCAATGTCCTTCGGCTGAATCAGTTTGGCCGCGAAAAGGAGGTGGAGCAGCGCGCCATCCCCAATGGCGTCAATGTAAAGATCCTTTCTCTGGCTCTTGATGTAGCGGAGATAGCCCGCGTTGATTTCCCCGTCCGGCGCCGCGTTTTCCAGATACGCCCTGGCAAAGCCGCAGCAGGCTTTGAGCTTGTCATCCTTTTCAATGTCCGAAATAGGAAAATACGGTGCAATCAGCGCCATGCGCCGATGGCAGCCGCTGAAAGCTTTTTTTTCGATTTTCTTCACGGACCTCGGGATGGTCACGCTTTGCAGGCTCCTGCAGTCGCAAAACGCGTATTTGCCGATCGCCTGCACGCTCTCCGGGATGGTCACGCTCTGCAATTTCGCGCAGCCGCGAAACAGAAAGCCGGAAATTTCTTTCACGCCCTCCGGAATGACCGCGCTTTGAAGCTCTGTACAGCCGTAAAGGGCCCTCTCGCCGATGGACGTTACGCCATCTGGGATCGTCACGCCGGTCAGGGCCGCGCAGCCTTTGAACGCACCGTCCCCGATTTTCTTCACGCCCGCCGGGATGACCACATCCCCGCCGGGACCGTTGTACTTGGTCAAAACACCCTTTGCAATGACAAAATCCTGCTTGCTTTCCACCATAAATCACTCCTTAAAATTTTTTCAGCCCAAAGCGGTTACTTCAAAAAATAGGCGGTATATTCCCGCTCCACTTTCTCGCCCCTGCTGTTGGTCACCATACGCCAAACCTTGCATGATTCAGCCCCAGGGATGTACTTCACCGCGTTGGCCACCTGCAGCGCCCCGTAGTCCGTGCCCAGCGCGGCGTTGATCTCCCGCACTGTCATGGGTTCCGTTCCCAGAACCTTCGCGATGGCCTGGACCCGCGCCTGCTTCTCCGCTGCCTGGAGCGGTTTTTTCTCCCGCTTTGCCCCGGTGGAAGGCCGGGTCACTGCCCCTGTCCCGCATAGGGTATAGACTGCGTACTCCTTTTCCCGCCGCAGCCCGTTCGCGCCCACAGTCATGCGAACCTCCCGCCCGGCGGACGCGCCGGAGATGCGCTGTATTGCGTTTGAGATCTGCAGAGGCGTATAGTCCGTCCCCAGGGCGGCGTTGATCTCAGCCGCAGTCATGGGGGCGGCGCTCAGTACACCGGCTATGGCCTTGGCCAGATCGCTATAATCGATTTTCGAAATCGGGGCAGCCGCAGTCTCTTTCCTGTTGTCCATATGGCAGTTCTCCTTTTCCTGGTTTTCCCTATATCTTTCATCAATAATTTTTTCGCTGCAATTCAGATTTCCTCATGCGTCCGCTGGCATGAGGGATTTTATTGTAAGTAAAATACAGCATATCACCTTTATAAATCCCGTGCAAGCTCCTCCAACTCCTCTGCCCCGGCGTTCCGCTCCGCACAACTGTCCGCCGGGGCACGGATGACGGTTTCCCCCCTGGGAACCGCCTTCAAACATACCTTGCATAATTTTTTCCTCCTGTCGTTTTGCTGCCTGCTTACCGGCACAATAAGAATAAACTTATTTTATCACAAAAATTTTTTTGCGTAAATGCAACTGCCCATTTGGTTCGGAGCTCACATATGAACAGATAAATTACACAAACCACGCTGGGTATTTTTTACGCTGACCTCAAACGGGCTCCGAGCGCAGCCTTTGTCCCTTGGAAATTTTTGAGTTTGCGCTGCTTTACAACCTGCAAATAAGAGGCAAGCCCCAAACATTTCTGCATCAGCAATTCCCTGTATAGACAAAGGACAAGCACCCTCTTGCCACATCGGCCAATCGGTACACCCGCTCCACTGACGCCAGCCAACGGGTCAAGCTCCTGATCTCCTCCTCGCTGTCATTCTCACCGGGAATCAGGAGGGTGGTCACCTCCACATGACACTGCTCCGCCGCCCGGTCACAGAGGGCCGGGTCCATGGTCAAAAAGTGTAGGAAGTCCCCCTCTGCCATAGCCTCGGTGATCTGCCGGTCGAACTCCGGCCCCTCCGGGGCGAAGCCGTAGGGGCCGTCGTCCTTCAGCTTGTGGGACAGGTCGCCACTGGCGATGAATACCGCCCGGCGTCCCAAAGTCTCCACCGCCTGAGCGATGCACTGTCCCAAGCGGTAGTGGTCCAGGGGAGAAAACCTGGACAGGCCGATGCGGAGGATGGGGCAGTCCACTCCGGCCTATCGCAAAAAGTACAGATGTGGAAGTAATCGGCGTACATGATCTGGTGGGGTGAGGTAATGATCAGCACTTCCGGTTTCCAGTCGGCCACCTGCTTTGCGGCAGTCCGGTATGCATCGATGGTAGACTGGACTTCCTGCTCCCGCCCACGTCCTACCGTGGGAATAATCAGCGGCGGATGGGGGACGATCACTGCTCCGAGAATTGCCATATCAAACCCTCCTTGTCAAAGTCAAAATAGGTTGCACCAGTGTATACAAAGATAGGGCCGCGCTCACTGACGGTTCAGTTCTTCCCGCAGCCGCTCCGCAATGGCGGCCTTCTCGTCCTCTGTCTTTGCCCGCTCATACTCTGACAGTGCCTCATCCCGGAGCTGCTCGGATTCCGTCTCCCATGCCAGAAAGTCTGGCTTGGTCATGGTTCCCTTTTTCGTTCGAGCAAAGTATTTTTTATAGGCCCGCTGGTGGATAGCCCAGATCTCATTGTTGAGCACCTTGGCCCGGAAGCTCTTGCTGGAGCCCACCTCCCGGCAGGTCTTACCTTCCTCGCTGTTGGGTGCAGGTTGGTCGCAGTAGTTGTAGCTGGCGCCCGGCGTCTGCAAAAACCACCTGCCGCAGTTGGCGCACCGCTTGGGGACAAAGCCTCGCTGCAGGCCCCGCATCAACTCCACATAGACGAAATCTTCCAGCCGGTCGAAGTACAGCTTCTCCACCAGCTCATGGTGCGTCTCATCGATCTCCAGAACAGCGTACTGGATATTCACCTGGGGCGCGTCCACCTCCGACGACTTCCCCAGACTCACACCGCTCACAAAGGCATCCAAACAGTTCTCATATATCTGCTGGGCCAGAGGAACCTTCCTCTGGCCCTTCTTTTTTTCAAAGGCCCTCCGCTGGAACGCTTCCGTTAAAAACCAGGAGTACCTCTCCTGGATAAAGCGGACGGCGCTGACCTGCTCCCGCATATAGGCAGCATCCTTTTCTCCACCATCGTTGAGCTGGCGCAGATCAAACAGGAATAGGCGAAAATAGGGAAGGGAGGACAGCTCCCTTACCGCGTTCATAAATGCCCGCAGTGCTGCCTGGGCGTCCTTCTCCTCTATGGCCTGCTCCAGAATGGCAAGTGTATGCTTGTATGGCAAAACGTCGCAGTTCAGCAGTTCGGTCAGGACCTCGCCGTAAGGATGGGGCGTTGGGTCATACTCTACCCAATAGGCATTCTGTCCAAACTGCACCTTGACGTGTGTGCGCGGCCGGTCTATGTCAAACAGGTCTTTCCCTAAAACGCCCATACCTCCGCCTCCAGTAGATAATGTAACTTACATAATAGTGTATTCGTTTATATGATACAAAACCTATTGACGAATGTCAAGTGGGGTGATAATCTGGAAACGCAAAATAGAGAATGAAATATAAGGAAACAAAAACTATTCCGCAAACTGCACCTCGGCAACTGAATACCCACCACCGAAGTTCATACTCCCTGGGAGAAGCAACGCCAAGACCTCCACAGATAGAGCGAGCGTGCCAACAGGGTGAAAACGCCGCAGACGACCTGGGGCAGGAAGGTGTACGGTGCGTGGCCAAAACCCAACAAAATGACAGAAAGGAAACACGATGAAAGTATCTCAATTCAAAGACTACAGCGAACTGCCACTGTTCCTCAACGCGGAACTGGTGGCAAAGGTGTTGGGTGTGTCGCCCTCCAGCGGCTATGAACTGATGCACGAACCTGGATTCCCGATTTTGAAAATCGGCAGCCGCATGGTGGTGCCCAAGGAGAAGTTCATTCAGTGGGTGGAGGAGAACACGACTGGAGGGACGCAGCCATGAGACGGCGCACAACGCCTATCGGCTGGCCCCACCGTGACCCAAGACACTACCGATTCGCTATACCCAACGCAGTGTGGGAGTATCAGCTCAGACCTGCTGAGTTCGTGATTTTTTCTTACCTTTGCTATCACCGCTCCACCAGTAAACTCACCCTGGAAGAAATCACAGCTGGCGTCCATATGACGACAAGCACTGTAAAAAAGTATCTGGACAGTCTGATAACTAAGAAACTCATCGGCGAAGATGGTACTCCTGCGCTTAAGAGCAAAGACAAAAAATTTTTCACGCTACCCAACGAGGTGTTTCTGTTGCAGCTCTCACCCTCTGCGTTTATGGTCTACGCTTACCTGCTGCTGATTGAGGACCGCCGGACACACACCTGCCACCCCAGCTACAACACCATCGCCACGGCGACAGGTCTGGCGAAGAACACTGCGATGAAAAGTGTCAGCACACTGTTGGAGATGGGACTCATCACAGTGGAGTCCAGCAGCTACTTCGACAAGCGCGGAATGAAGTGGAAGGGCAACAACCTCTACACCATCCTGCCTGCGAGGCCGGCGGTGGATGTGTTTTACCAACGGCAGTTACATCAGCTGGAGTTGGATGCGGAACGCAGATGTGTTCTCCGACGGCGAGAAGAATACGACCGCCGTTACCCCAGAGCGGCCCCGTGTGCCTCAGTCGTCGCTCAAGCAACACCTGACCCAGCCCAAAAGTGCAAGCCGCTGTACGCCGGTTGAAAGCCAGTGTATGGGGGACGAAAAGGAGCAGGATAAAAGCGTGCCGCCTTGTTGGCGCCCCGCTGACCACTTCTGCCCGCAGTGCGGGCAGTTTTCGGGGGTACAAGGTGACCTCATTTCAGAGAGAGAAAAGGGCGTTTGACCTCATCTCAGGGCTCGCCCTTAGTGTGGCAAAGCTTTCCCCGGCACCAAACACACGATTTGGAGGATATTATGAGCAAAACAGAAAATACGCACAAAATGACCATCCGACTGTCCCCAGTAACGGAGTTCCGATTAGAACGGGACTACCGTCTGGACGGCAGCCGAAGCAAAAACGAGTTCATCGAGAGAGCGATCACTCGCTACCAGGATCTTCTTGAGGCGGAACAGAACGAGACACTTCCAACGGCGATCCAGTCCGCTATCGACGGGCGGCTGGGGATGTTCGAGGACAGGCTGGCCCGGCTTTTCTACAAGCTGGCTGTAGAGATGGACATGGGCATGAGCGCTGTCCTCGACTGCATCCGGGTGGACGAAGACTACCTGCGGAAGCTGCGCTCAGACAGTGTGAAAAACGTGAAAGCCACCAACGGTCTGCTGACCTTCGAGCAAAAGGCCAGGGAGCAACTGGACGATGGAGCAGGTGATGACCAATGGCCAGACTGATTGTCAAGAGTCCCTACATCAGCGGCAGCGGTGTCGGTGGCTACCTGAAGTACATCGGTACTCGTAAGGGCGTGGAGCTACTGCCCTCCGGCTACATGGAATACATGACAGAGCGTCCTCGCTCTCACGGTCTCTTCGGTGACGAGGACTGTGTAGACATGAATGCAGTAGCACAAGAACTGAACGAATACCCTGGAAACATCTGGACTCACATTATCTCCCTCAAACGGGAGGATGCCGAGCGACTGGGATATGACCACGCCGCTCAGTGGCGCAACTTGATCCGGACCCACCGTAACGAGATCGCTGCCGCGATGAATATCCCACCCAGCGACTTCCGCTGGTACGCCGCCTTCCACGACGAGGGCGGTCACCCCCACATCCACATGATGGCGTGGTCGGCAAAACCCGGTCAGGCCTACCTCTCCAAGGATGGCATCCGCAAAATCAAGTCCGCGCTGACCAACGATATTTTCAAGCAGGAGATGCTCCATACCTACGAGCAGAAGTCCGCCTCCAGGGATGAGCTGGTGTGCAAGGCCAGAGAAGAAATGACGTCTCTGGTACAGGAGATGCAGACCAGCATCGGCAGCCATCCGGAGGTGGAGTCGTTGATGATGACACTGGCCACTCAGTTGGAGACAGTGAAGGGCAAGAAAAAATACGGCTACCTCCCAAAAGCGGTAAAGAAAACCGTAGACGAGATCGTCGATCAGATGGAGCAGCTGCCCGTCATTGATGAATGCTATCAAGTCTGGTGGGAGTTCCAGTGTCAGATAGAAGATTTTTACTCAGAGCGAGAACGCCTACGTCCGCCGCTCTCTGAACAGAAAGAGTTCCGATCTATCAAGAACGCAGTCATTCAAGAGGCGGAAAATATCCGCATAGGCAAAGTCATTTTCGAGGATGAGGAGATGGAGGAAGCCACAGATTCCTTCAATCTGTCATACGACTGCTGGGAGCTGTGGATGGTAACCCAGGATAACACTGCTCCGATAGCAGACAGAGATGAAGCGGCGGCACAACTCATCAGCAAAGCCGAAAGTGGTGATCCCAGCGCACAGTATCTTGTGGGCAAGCTCTATCAGGACGGCCCAGTACTAATCCCGGATAGTGTGGAGGCCCGATACTGGTTTGACCAGTCGGCTCGACAAGGCTACACACCAGCGCAGTATGCTTTGGGTAAGCTGTATCTCAGCGATGACACAGAAGTCTGTGACACGGTGTTGGGAGTCCAGTGGCTGGAGTACGCTGCCCACCACGGAAGCGACTGCGCCGTCTACCGTCTGGGCAAAGAGTATCTCAAGGGTGAGATCGTGGCGAGAGACTCTGCCAAAGCGTTGGAGTACCTCACGCAGTCCGCTGGGGCTGGAAATCAGTACGCACAATATGCCCTGGGCAAGCTGTATCTGGACAGCCAGGATCGGGAGCAGGCGCATTACTGGTTCACCCGGTCAGCCGCTCAGGGTAACGAGTACGCTCAGTTTTTCCTGGAGCGCCGGGATAATCTGAAGCCGACTTCGATCATGCTGTCCGTCACCCGACTGCTCCACCAAATGGGTCGTATTTTCCAAGAGCAGGCGCCAGTTCCAACTGTCCCTGGTGGTATCCAAATCGACCGAAAGCGGCTGGTACAGCTCAGAGAAAAGAAAATCGCTATGGGACACAAGCCGGACGATCATGAGGAACAGGTCCCGAGCCAGACGATGTCGATGGGGTAGCCGTCAACTGCACCACCGTCTGCAAAGAGAATTGGCGACTCCCAATATGATAAGTTTTTGATAACTCTGCGAAAAAGGGATGGCTATTCAAGCCCGGTTAGGGTATTGTGTGTTGCTGATAAGGAGGCAGGTAAAATGAGAAAAACCTTGGAGGATCTCTACTATGGCAACATCACACCTAATGAGCAGAGGATGACACCTGACTCAGAGCTGGAAAAAGCGGTAGCTCGTGTCACCAAATATGAAAATCAGCTCATGGAACAGCTGGAGGAAATCGATCAGGAGACTCTTACAAAACTCATCCGGTCACAGCATGAGATCAACAGCATCACAGCAACCGAGAATTTCATCCTGGGCTTCCGGCTGGGAGTCAGGCTAATGGCCGAGTGCATGGACGAAAACGACGGTGATATTCGGACTGGAGGTGAATAACAAATGGCAAAGCGCAGACCGTCTGGCGACGGCATGGTGCGCAAGCGGGACGACGGTCGCTGGGAGGGCCGCATCGTGGTAGGACACAAGGAAAACGGCGACTCTATCTTCCGCTACGTCTACGCTGATAATCAAAAAGAGTTGACTGCAAAGCTCCGCCAGAATATCGACGCCTACCAAGGCATTGACCTAACGGAGCAGAGCAGGATGACACTCGGGGAGTGGCTGGACACATGGCTGGAGCAGATGGCGGTCATCCTCCGGCCTGGCACGCTGGAACACTATCGCAGAGATATGGAACATCATGTGAAGCCCCGCCTGGGGGCAAAACTGCTCACCCAACTGACAGCGGCTGACCTCCGAAAGCTCTACGATGCCTTGAAGCAAAGCGGTAGGGTAAACCCTCGACATGGTCAAGACCGAGGGCTGTCCAGCACTACCGTCCACAGCATCCACACTACGCTCCACCACGCACTCAAAGCAGCAAAAGATCAGGGACTCATTCCTGTCAATCCCGCTGATGAGGTGGAGCCGCCCAAGGTAATTCACCAGCCTATGAAGATTCTAACCGAGGAGCAACTGGATATTTTCCTGACAGCGATCAAAGCCGATGAATTCTGGTATGACTTCTTCTACACTGAGTTGACCACCGGTCTGCGCAGAGGTGAGATCTGTGGTCTCATGTGGACTGACTTCGATGAGCGTGACGGCGCTCTGAAAATCAACCGCACCCTTCACAGGGAAAAAGGCGGCAGGCTGGTGGCTGGGGATACCAAAACCTACGCCGGCACCCGGAAAATTGTCCTGCCGCCCAGCACAGCGGAGTTGTTGAAAGAGCGAAAGCGTAAATCCTTCTCTCCCTGGATCTTTCACGATCCACTTCGTCCAGAGGCTCCTATGAATCCCGACAGTGCCTACCGACAGCTGAAGAAATTTCTGGCGGAGGCTGGACTGCCAAATATCCGCTTCCACGACCTCAGACACACATTCTCAACTCATGCGCTGTCCAGCGGTGTGGATGCCAAAACCCTGGCTGGAATCCTTGGCCACACCAAAGCGTCCTTCACTCTGGATACCTATACCCACACCACCGGCGATATGCAGAAGCGTGCCGCTGACATTGTCGGCGGCTTTCTGACTGATTACCTTGGAGAGGAGATGAAACCGTGGCAAAACGCAGAAAGCGCGGGGACGGCGGCGTCAGCCTGAGAAAAGATGGCCGCTGGGAGGGGCGGGTAGTTGTCGGCTACGATGATAAAGGTCTCCCTGTCACCAAAAATGTTCTGGCAAAGACCAAATCGGACTGTATCGCAAAACTCAAAGCACTGAGGGACAGCATCCAGGCTCCTGCTTCCGAACAGCCTAAGCCTGGAATCCCCCTGGGGGACTGGCTGGATATCTGGTATCAGACCTATAAGAAATCCAATCTTCGGCCCAACACCCAAATGTCCTATGAGCGGCGCATCTACCAGCACATCATCCCAGCCCTGGGAAACATCCAAATGGACAAGCTGACCACCAACGACATCCAGCAG
>OFFK01000808.1_pt1 | contig 25209 bp, 33 predicted proteins | sample 1521361 | NCBI WGS metagenome assembly OFFK01 (sample SAMEA3504096, study PRJEB24116) | mouse gut metagenome | biome: mouse gut; feature: mouse-associated habitat; material: faeces | place: Denmark | collected 2011 | reverse complement strand
GACAAATCCTTCGGAACAGGAGCCGGAACGGTTCTACCACGGTTTTGTACTGGGGATGATGGTGGAACTGGCAGATAGATATGTGCTGACGTCCAATCGAGAGAGCGGATTCGGCAGGTATGATGTGATGCTGGAGCCGAAGCAGGAAAGAGGGGCTTCTGATGCCTCTTCTCTGGATGCCATCATAAATAATTGCGTAAGAGATGCGATTATTATAGAGTTTAAGGTGCTGGACCCGGACGAAGAAGAGGAACTGGCTGATACGGTGCGGGAAGCGCTGAACCAGATTGAGAAAAAACAGTACGAAGCTATATTGCGGGCAAGGGGTATTCCTTCCGAGCGAATCAGAAAGTATGGCTTTGCATTCTGCGGGAAAAGGGTTTTGATTGGGAAAGCCGGATAATTCAGACAAGTTTATCTATGGTAAAAGTCGGCATCAGATAGCTATTTCAGTCATACCCCCCGGAAATTCTTCATACAATGGAAAAAAGGTATCTTAAAGGGGTATTCCTTTGAAGGATTATATCGAAGAGCGCGCCATCGGCATCGCCAATTATATCATTGACAACAATGCCACAGTACGGCAGACGGCGAAGGCCTATGGGGTAAGCAAGAGCACGGTACATAAGGACGTAACCGAACGCCTGATGCAGGTGAACCCTGCCCTGGCATCCGAAGCAAGAAAGGTACTGGATCTGAACAAGTCCGAGCGGCACATCCGCGGGGGGCTTGCCACAAAGGAGAAATATCTGCATCAGCACGGGGGCGCGTTATAGCAGCCAGATACATATACGGCTGGATTTCCCTAATCATTTTGCGGTTTCATGCAGTTTTTCGCCGGGTTGGCCGAGGGGTTCGGTAATCAAAGCGCACGAACTATCTTACGGCAGTTTCCGAATGGGACCGGGAATATGAAGAATCCATCGGCAGAGGGTAATCTGCAGGTGGATTTTCATTTTGCTGCGGATTATCCAATTATCCTTCCCGGTGACGGTGTACATGCCCTTGTGCTTCTTGGATTAGTGTGCAAAATGTGCGCAGGAATGCCTGCGGTTTTTTCTGTATTGTCCGTCTTTTGGAAGATTCCCTTGCTTTTAAAAAGCGGTTTTGGTAAGATAAATAAAAATACGAGCGATTCCGAAGAATTTGGAGGCAGCAGACTATGTACATAGACAGGGAAGACATGCTGGAGCTTACCAGAAGGATGACGGTATCCAGAAACTGCTTCGGCAGGATAGCGGGAGCTTACATGGACGAGGAGGGTTATATCGACGGTACCTTTAATACGCATTTTCTGAAATTAGCGGCGTCGGAGCGGGCGGAAAAATTGAAAATAGCAAAAGCAATCCCCTTTTCCGATACCAACGTGGAACTGAAAAATTATCGTTTCCTGCCGGAGGACAGAGTTCCGGGAGGCATCTGGCAGCTGCTGATGGCATTGCGGGAATGTGAACTGAAAAACGATGCATTGCTGCTTTCCCTGTATGAATATATAGGAGAACGGTATCAGCCCGGTTTTCCGTATGGTATCCTTGTGTTCCAGGGGAACTATGACGTGCCTGTAAAAAGAAGCGACAAGGCGGAGCAGTGGGAGTCGGAGGAGGTATACCGTTTTATGGACTGCGCCGTATGCCCTGTGGGCGGGGACTATGAAGCCGGGATGCCGGAGTGGGGATTCCTGTTTCCCGCATTCGGCAACAGAAGCACGGACTTGGACGGAATCAACATTTATTCCCCTCAGGGCAGGCATGAGGAACTGGCCGGGATGTTTTGCGGAAGTTCACGTCAATGAATGGAAAATGAAAAAAGGAGGTGTATTTATGTGGTTTGTATTTGCGTTGTTGTCGGCGGTTTTTGCCGCGCTCACATCGATTCTGGCGAAGGTTGGCATTGAGGGAGTGAATTCCAACCTGGCCACGGCCATCAGGACGGTAGTAGTGGTGTTCCTGTCCTGGGGGATGGTATTTTTAACCAATGCGCAGGGAGGGTTGTCCGGTATCAGCAGGAAAAGCTGGATATTCCTGATTTTGTCGGGGCTGGCAACGGGGGCCTCCTGGCTTTGCTATTACCGGGCGCTGCAGATAGGGGAAGCGTCCAAGGTGGTGCCAGTGGACAAGCTGAGCGTTGTGATTACACTGATTCTGGCATTTGTGTTTCTGCATGAGGATTTTACGGTAAAATCACTGGTGGGATCGATTCTGATTGGGGCGGGAACGCTGGTGATGGTGCTGTAGGGAATGGGTCAGGGAAACGGTCAGGAAAAACAGAAACATATATTGATGAAAAACAAGGTAAAGCCATGTCCGGAAGTTTAAAATCCGACATGGCTTTTTTCGTAAGGGTTCATCCTCTTTGTCTTTCTCCTGGGTTTTGGTACAATTCCCATTTTTTCGGAAAGGGTATCCATTCGCCGTCAAAATTACAGTCAGATAAGGAGGTACGGCTTATGCCAAGGACCGGAGAAAACATTTACAAAAGAAAGGACGGGCGCTGGGAAGGGCGCTATATCAAGGAGCGGGTGGACGGAAAAGCAAAATACGGGGCAGTTTACGCCGGCAGTTACCGCGAAGTGAAACAGAAGCTGGACAAGATAAAGCATGAACTGGGAAGAGGGAGACAAGCGGCTGGGGGGCGGGAAGCTGTCGGATATCGGAAAGGAATGGCTTTCCGAAGCGGCAGTCACGCTGAAAAAATCTTCCGCCAACAAATATGAGGATATTTTGCGGTGTTATATTCTGCCGGAACTGGGGGAATGCAGGTTGTCGCAAATCACATAAGACCGAAATAAGGATTCTGGAATCCAAAAGCGCCAGTTCCGTGCGCATTATTCCCCAGCCGGATATCATTATGGAGTGCCTGAAACGGTTCCATGTGCCGGAAGCCTATGTGCTGACGGGAGACGGCATCCGTTACGTAGAGCCGCGGACGATGCAGAACCGCTTTAAGAAAATTTTCGCGGACTGCGGGATCAGGGATGCCAATTTTCATGCTACCAGGCATACCTTTGCCACCAGATGCATTGAACTTAGCTTTGACGTAAAGAGCCTCAGCGAGCTGTTGGGACATGCCGGCGTAGCGATTACCATGAACTGGTATGTCCATCCGACGATGGACCATAAATCGGAAAACATGAACCGTTTTTCTGCGCTGTTTACCGTCAGGTAAAGCGTTTCACATTCTAATGGGAAAACCGTGGTGCCCGCACAGATAAAACATTTTTTCATATAGTATAACTTAAAAGAAACTGCGATTTTCTGCTGTCGTTCTGATTTGGGACCGCATCCTCTGTCGGAGCGCGTTTGGAAATTGCTGTATAGAGGTTTTGCCTATGGAAAAAAACAGGAATCCCATCACCAATGACTGCAGTATGTCCGGCATCAGGCCGGCCATGCTGGATTTGCCATATCCACCCATACAGGTTCAGTGCAGAAACCAGGACTATGCCGCCCTGCTTGCCTTTGACTACTGCGGGTCGGTATCCGAGTTGTCAGCTATCACTCAGTATATTAACAATGAGAACCGCCTGTATCTGTGGGACTGCAGGATGGCAAGGACCCTTCTGGGGATTGCCATGGCGGAGATGATGCATTTACAGAAGCTTGGGGAACTGATTCAGCTTCTGGGCGGAGAAGTCGGTTATACAGTGACACAGCCCGGCGGGAAGCAGGTACTCTGGACGCCGGAATGTCTGGTGCTTTCCAGGGATGCCAGGCGGATGCTCTGTGCGGATGTGGAAGCCGAAAAGGATGCCATTGCCCAGTATAAAGCGCATATCCGTAAAATAAATGACGAATATGTGAATGCCGTACTCAGGCGGATCATCCGGGACGAAGCGTATCATATTATGCTGTTGGAGGGGATGCTGGAGGAATTGTAAGGAGACAGGGGCACGGCACATCGAAATCTGATAAGGAGAATGCCGTGGCAAAAGGGATGGCACCAGGAGCATTCAGGAGAATGCCGTGGCAAAAGGGGATGGCAACAGGAGCATTTGGGAGAAGGCCATGAAGGCAGCGGACAGGGGAAATGGCTCAACCATGGTTAGAATCAGATAGAATTTACGTCGATTGTATTCTGCGCAAAACGGATATATACTGAATCTATCAGCTGATAAATAAAACCAGATCAAACAACAGTTGAATGGAGGAATACAATGGATATCGGAAAAAATATAAAAAAGCTGCGTATGGAAAAGAATGTGAAGCAGGAGGAACTGGCAGAATACCTGGGAGTTTCTTTTCAGGCAGTTTCCAAATGGGAGACCGGTTCCAGTGTGCCGGACATTGCGCTCCTGCCCAATCTCGCCGTTTTTTTCGGGGTAACCATCGACGAACTGTTCCGGATGCCGGAGGAGGCGGAGTATGAGCGGATGGAGAACATGTTCTGGCATGAGAGGAGGATTCCGGCGGAGACCTTTGACCATTGCGCCCGTTTCCTGGAGGGGGTGATACGGAATGAGCCGAAGAACGTCAGGGCGTACAACTGTATGGCCGAGCTGTACAATCACAGGGCAAAAAGTGACCATGAACTGGCAGGCGAATACGCGAAGAAGGCGTTGGAGCTGGATCCGGAGGAAAAGCGGGGATGGGTGGCATATCTGGAAGCCAACAACGGCGTATGCGGGGACGAGTGGTATGATAATCACTTTGAGGTGATTGAATATTTCAGGGAATTCCTGGTGAAAAATCCCGGCAATTACAGGGGGCTTTATGCAATTATCGAGAATATGATTGCAGACAAACGTTTTGACGACGCTATTCCGTATATCGAACAAATCCGGACGGCGGCGAAAACCCACCAGTACGAAACCTACATGGGAGACGTGATGCTGGGCCGGGGAAACCTGGAGAAGGCACTGGAATACTGGAACGCTGCGGTGGAGCGATTTCCGGAGCGGTGGCAGGCCTATTGTGACAGGGCTGATCGCCTGAAGAAACTGGGCAGATATGCGGAAGCCCTGGCGGATTATGAGAAATGCTTTACCATGCAGGAGCCGCCCAGAATTTCGGACGGTTTGTACTCCATGGCGCAGGTGCATGAGTTTCTCGGCGACTATGATGCCGCAATGGAGGACAGGAAGCGCATTATCAAATGCCTGAAGGAAGAATATCATACATTTTCCGGAGAGGGCATCGACGAGCAGAAACGGGAGATAGAGCGGCTGAAGCGCAGAAAAGCGGAAGACAAATAAAGCACTGTGCCCGGCAGGCAGCAGTCCCGGTCTATACTGCAGGTACTGTGCCCGGGCTGACAGCAGTAACGTCAGCCTGGGCACGGTTTTTTGCGGACATCTTATTCTCTTTACTCCAAATTCTTTTTTCATACGGATTCCCCTTTTTATTATATAGAAAACCCCTGGAGGTATCTGAAAATTGCTTTCCGCCGGATGTGCGCCGCAGCCTGTGGGAGACTGGCCGAATGAAGGAGGCGCAGCGGGCTGTATTAACCGAATGAGGTTTAGGCTTTGACTGTTAAATGTCGATAGAAAAAAGCGCCGGCTTGTGGTAAAATGATGTTACATGTCTGGGAATTCCCTTCCCGGAGAGGGGAAACGGGCCGGAACGCGGTCAGCCATGGGGAATGTGCATTACGGTTATACAAAAGAGGAGGCGTCATTTCATATGCAGAATAACGATAATAAAAGTATGGGAATCAGATTGCTGAAAAAGGGGCAGAACGGCATCATTCATGCGGTGTTCAGCCGTATGGGGCTGTTTCTGTTACTGCTGTTGCTTCAGGCAACATTTGTGGTGGTGGGGTTTCAATGGTTCAAGGAATATCGTCCGCACATATTCGCTGCCGCCGCAGTGGTTTCCGTGGCTATGGTGCTGTATCTCCTGAACAGCCGCATTGACCCCACTGCAAAGATTACATGGCTGGTGATTGTGATGCTGATGCCTGTGTTCGGAGGGCTGCTGTATCTGTATACACAGTTGGATATCGGGCATCGGGCGCTGAAAGGGCGCTTCACCCAGATCATTGAGATGACCCAGAAGAGCATCCCGCAGTCTGAGGAGGTATTGGAAGCGTTGGAGGAAGAAAATCCGGGGGCTGCATCATTGGCCCGCTATATCCGGCGGAGCGGCTGCCATCCTGTGTATGACGGGACGGAGGTGACCTATTTTCCACTGGGCGAGGACAAGTTTTCGGAGCTGCTGCGGCAACTGGAGAAGGCGGAGCATTTTATTTTTCTGGAATACTTTATTGTCAGTGAAGGGCTGATGTGGGGGGAGGTTCTGGAGATCCTGGTCCGCAAGGCCGCGGAGGGCGTAGATGTGCGGCTGATGTATGACGGCACCTGTGAATTTGCGCTGCTTCCTCATAAATACCTGAAGCTTTTGCGGGAGCGGGGAATTAAATGCAAGGTGTTTTCGCCTGTTTCCCCCTTTATTTCCACCCATTACAATTATCGCGACCATCGTAAGATACTGGTGATTGACGGGCATACCGCGTTTAACGGCGGCATTAATCTGGCTGACGAGTACATCAACCGTGTTCAGAGATTTGGACACTGGAAGGATACGGCGGTTATGCTGAAGGGGGAAGCGGTGAAAAGTTTTACGCTGATGTTCCTGCAGATGTGGAATATCGACGAACACACACTGGAATTTGGGAAAAACCTTGAATATCCCGTTTTCCGCAAGGAGCATGCAAAGGGTTATGTGATTCCCTATGGGGACTGCCCGCTGGATGATGACAGAGTGGGGGAGCGGGTCTATATGGACATTCTGAACCGCGCCGTTAAGTATGTACATATTATGACACCGTATCTGATATTGGACGGGGAGATGGAAGGCGCGCTGAAATATGCCGCGGAACGGGGGGTGGAGGTGGTGCTGGTTCTGCCGGGAATTCCGGACAAAAGGCTTCCCTATGCCCTGGCCAAAACCCATTATCACTCCCTTCTGCAATCCGGCGTGAAAATCTATGAATATACGCCGGGTTTTGTCCACGCCAAGGTTTTTGTCAGTGACGACAGGGAAGCGGTGGTGGGGACCATCAACCTGGATTACCGCAGCCTGTACCATCATTTTGAATGTGCCACTTATATGTATGGCACGGGCTGCATATCCGATATCGAGAGGGATTTTCGGGAGATGCTGCCAAAGTGCCGCAGCGTGACCATGGAGACGGTGAGACGGGAGAAATGGACGGTGAAGGTGACGGGCCTGCTGCTGAAGGCGGCGTCTCCGCTGCTGTGAGGGAAGGCGTTTTGCCTTGTGCCGGGAAAGGCCGGAGCCAGGCGCTTCCTCCAGATGATTGGAAGGGGGCGGGAGGATTTGCCAGCAGAGCATCAGGCGGCATGGAGGGAATTGCGGGAATGGCGAAGGTGCGGATTTGTGGCCGCTCTTTGCCGCGGCGCATTGTAAGTGAATAAAAATACAATTTCAGATATAAGAATGCATAAATATAAAAAACGGTGGACATTTATGCAGAAAGTGTTATACTTACATAAGGTGTTGTCAGGGCAGCGGATTGTGCCTGTGTTAACAGAGGGGATTGGACATGACGGGGCTGCGTTTGCAGCGTATTGTAAGGCTTCGGGGCATCCGGGAACGGAAAACAGACGAAAGTGAGGAGAAGAGATGATAAAAGCAGGAATCATCGGAGCAACGGGATATGCGGGAGGGGAACTGGTCAGGATTCTGGCCAACCACCGGGAGGTGGAGATCGTCTGGTACGGCTCCCGCAGCTATATTGACAAACAGTATTGTGAGGTATACCAGAACATGTTCCGCATTGTGGAGGATGTGTGTAAGGATGACAATCTGGCAGAACTGGCGGAGCAGGTGGACGTAATCTTCACCGCCACACCCCAGGGCTTCCTGGCCGGCCTTTTGACGGAAGAGATTTTATCGAAAGTAAAGATCGTAGATTTGTCTGCGGATTACCGTATAAAAGACGTGAATGTATATGAAAAATGGTACGGGATCCAGCACAAATCCCCTCAGTTTATTCCGGAGGCAGTGTACGGCCTGTGCGAGGTGAACCGCGGTCAGATAACCCCGTCTACCAGATTGGTGGCAAACCCGGGCTGCTATACCACCTGCTCCATTCTGACAGCCTATCCCCTGGTGAAGGAGGGGCTGATTGATGCGGATACGCTGATAATCGACGCCAAGTCCGGAACCTCCGGGGCAGGGCGGGGGGCCAAGGTGCCCAATTTGTTCTGCGAGGTCAATGAAAATATCAAGGCCTACGGCGTGGCAAGCCACAGGCATACCCCGGAGATCGAAGAGCAGCTGGGGTATGCGGGAAACTGTAAGGTTATGATCAATTTTACGCCTCATCTGGTGCCCATGAACCGGGGGATTCTGGTGACGGAGTATGCCAGGCTGAAACAAAAGAAGGACGGCACACTGCCCTCCTGGGAGGAAATCCGTGCTGCCTATGACAGGTACTATGCCGGAGAGAAATTTGTCCGGGTTCTGGACAGGGGAGTCTGCCCCGAGACCCGTTGGGTGGAAGGCAGCAATTATGTGGATGTTAATTTCGTAATAGATGAGCGAACCGGCCGGGTGATTATGATGGGGGCCTTGGACAATCTGGTGAAGGGCGCCGCAGGACAGGCCGTGCAGAATATGAACCTGCTGTTCGGGCTGGAGGAGAGCCAGGGGCTGGAGCTGGTGCCCTGCTTCCCGTAGTACCCAAGTGCAGGAATTCCTTAAGAAGCGGAAGAAGAATCGGAGCGGAGCAGGGATGGACAGAACGGAAAGAGTGGAGCTGACCACTTTATGCATGATATGCAGAGGAAATCAGATATTGCTTCAGAATCGTACAAAAAAGGACTGGAGCGGCTATGCATTCCCCGGCGGGCATGTGGAGCCGGGAGAATCCATTGTGGCATCTGTGATTCGGGAAATGCAGGAGGAAACCGGATTGACGATCCGAAATCCCAGGCTCTGCGGCGTCAAGCAGTTTCCCATAGAGGGCGGAAGGTACATTGTGTTTCTGTTCCGGGCGGACTGCTTTGAGGGCGAGCTGCAGGATTCCGAGGAAGGTACCGTAGAATGGGCAGACAGGGACAGACTTTCTTCCTATGCCATGGTGGATGATATGGAAGACCTGATTCGGGTTATGGACAGTGACAAATTGACGGAATTCCAATATATTATTGATAAGGAAGAGTGGACTGCGGTATTGCATTAAAGGGCACCTGTTAAGAGCGCAAGCACTTTACCCTTTAGTACCGTCGCGTAGCGACTATATATAGGAGGAAAGACAAATGGGAGAAAAAATATCTGCTGGACAGTAAAGTCGCAAAGGCACACGAGAGGAACTTTTAAGAGTGCCCTTTCGAATAAAAGTTTCTCTCATTACAGGTGTGCCGAAGGGACTTTACCCTTTAGTACCGTCGCGTAGCGACTATACATAGGAGGAAAGACAAATGGGAGAAAAATTAACCGTGGAAACGACAAGGATTATGGAGGAAAGGTTCGGCTGTGACACCCTGCTGTCCCTGGCCACAGTGGAGGCAGGGGTGCCCTCTGTGCGGATTGTGAACAGCTATTATGAGGACGGGGCTTTTTACGTGGTTACCTATGCCCGTTCCAACAAGATGCGGCAGATTGCGGATAATCCTGTGGTTGCTGTCTGCGGAGAGTGGTTTACGGCTCATGGCATGGGAGAAAATCTGGGGCATGTGAAGGCGGAAAGCAATGGGGAAATCATGTCCAAAATAAGGGTGGTTTTTGGGGAGTGGTATGACAACGGGCATGTGGACGAAGAAGACCCAAACACCTGCCTTCTGCGCATCCGGCTTACAGAAGGCGTGCTGTTTCATCATGGGACAAGATATGATATTGACTTTCGGGAGGTGTCATAATGAAATTTGAAGAAATTCTGATTTGTCTGGACATGCACGGCTGTCCCAACCGGTGCAGGCATTGCTGGCTGGGGACTACCCCCAACGGCAATATGCCGGTTTCGGAACTGGCATTTGCGGCAGAGGAATTCAGGCCCTTTACGGAGGGGCTGCAGGTCTATGACTGGTACCGCGAACCGGATTATCCGGAGAACTACCAAGAGCTTTTTGCCGTATGCAGCCGGCTTTCCGACAGGCCCGGAGAGCACTTTGAGCTGGCAAGCTTCTGGCGGCTTGTGCGGGACAGGGAGTATGGGAAGTGGCTTTCTTCCCTGGGACTGAAAGCAGTTCAGCTGACTTTGTTCGGCACTGCGGAAACCACTGATTTTTATGTGGGCAGGAAGGGCGCTTACCGGGAGATCCTGGAAGCCATGGATATCCTGATTGAGAATAAAATTTCTCCCCGCATTCAGGTGTTTGTGAACCGGAACAATATAGGGGAATTGGGACATATTGAAAATCTGGTCAGAGAGCGGGAGTTGGAGGCGCGCTGCAGGGCCTTCGGAGGGGCGTTTTCCTGCTTCCTTCATCAGGGTTCCTGTGACGGGAAAAATGAAAAATGGTATGACGCATGGATTACACAGGAGGATTTGGAGAAAATTCCGCCTTTTTTGGAAGCGTATACCTTAAGGCATTTCGGAAAAGAAACCCTCACGGATGTATTCGGGAGGACAGAGCAGGCACTTTACGAAGAGCTGATCGCGGATTCCTCCACAGCAAGCTATGTAAGCCAAAGTCCGGTTTTTAACATAGATAAGGATTTTAACGTATATCCGAATATTTCCACCCCTGCTCCTCATTGGTGCCTGGGCAATCTGAAACGGGACGGTGCCGGGGCAGTGCTTGAAAACTATGCGGAGAGCAGAAGCGCAGCGCAGCATACCCGCCTGACGGTTCCCCTTTGTGAGATTGTGAAGGCCCGGGGGGACAGGGGCGGCAGAGGTCTGTTTAGCAGAGAGGATTATATTGAGCTTATGCTGAATCGGTACTGCAGGGAAATGGGAAAATAGGCGGTTTAAAGCAGACCGGCGGTGGCAGATGATGATGAAAACGGGAAAAGGAGAACAGCGCATGGAAGCAAAAAGAGTGGAAGCGGCAGTGAGTAGGGCAGCGGATTATATTAACAGGCTGACAATCCATTCCGAAGAAAATGTGCCGGAAAAGGTACTGGGCAGTCCGGAACGCTTTTTCTCATGGGACAACGAGAAACGCGCTCCCGGGAGAAAGGATTTTCTGTATGATTACAGCTACTACAATGGTGTAGTAATGGAAGGACTGTACGATATTTATGAGGCGGTTCCGGAGCGCGGGGAAGCCTATTACGATTATGTGAAGTCCTATCTGGACGGACTGACAGAGCAGAAAGTGGACGGCAGCCGGCAGCTGAGCTTCGAGAGAGCGGGATATGTGGACTGCCATGGGGCGGACTGCTATAAGACCGCGGTGCTTTTTGAGCGTTTTTCCCGGGGAGAAGATGTCTACGGGGAGATTGCGGCCCGGCTTTACCGGCATTTGACGGACGAAACCTATGTGAACAGCCTGGGGCATACACCCTGCCTGGAGAATATGCCCGAGGAACTGGGGCACAATTACTGGCATGGCTGGCGGGAGGCGCCCATGTACAAAATCTGGCTGGACGGCATCTACATGCTGCAGCCATTCCTGGCCCGTCACGGAGCGGGAATCGGCGACAGAAGGCAGCTGGAATTGGTACAGGAACGCCTGGACTGGGTGGCGGATGTGCTGCTTTCCCCCAACGGCATGTACTATCATGCAGGAAACGGGAGAGAAGATGTGTGCGGATTCTTCTGGACCAGGGCCATGGGTTGGTACGGTATGGCCATGGTGGACTGCATGGAGGTGCTCCCGGAGGAATATATGGAGAAAAGAAAGGCAGCGCTGAAGCTGTTTGCAGACGGCATGCTGAAATATCAGGACAGAGACGGCCTCTGGGCAAACCTGGCGGACAGGCCGGCCACGGAGACAAACCGTCCCGAGAGCAGCGGAACTGCCATGATGAGCTACATTCTTCTGAAAGGCGTCCGAAAGGGATGGCTGGAGGAATCCTACAGGGAAGCGGGAATCAGGGCTTTCGTGGGGCTGGCGGAGAAGAAGCTGGATGAAACGGGGCTGCGGGATATTTATCTGAAGGCTGCGGCCAACGGCACCAATAATTATGAAGAGCCCGGGTATTACCTCACCGATGAGGGGAAGGGAAGCGGGCCCTTTATCATGGCTTATTCGGAGATGCTGTATCTGTGAGATGGGCGGTTCACAATGATGGGAACATTTCAGATGGGGGCCGGAACCGGACGGTCTGACTTGGGGCAGTTTCCGGTGGTACAGTGTCGGAATCGGAGTGTGGCCTGGCCTGTGGCAGTTTCTGTGGACGCTGGGGCGGAATCGGAGTGTGGTCTGGCCTGTGGTAGTTTCTGTGGGTACAGGGCTGGAATCGGAGTGTGGCCTGGCCTGTGGCAGTTTCTGTGGACACGGGGGCGGAATCGGAGTGTGGTCTGATTTGGGGCAGTTTCTGTGGACGCAGGGTCCGGAACCGGACCGGATGAGAAAGGGGGTAGGACATAACATGCATTTTACATACTGTCCCCATTGCGGGAACAAACTGATTCAGAAGGAAATCGGTGACGAGGGGCTGATTCCCTTCTGTCAACAGTGCAGCGTCCCGTTATGGGACATGTTCACCACATCGGTTATCTGCGCAGTGGTGAATGAAGAAAGGGAGGTGGCCCTGATACGGCAGGGTTATGTCTCGGCCACAAAGCATGTCTGTGTGGCGGGCATCATGAAGCCGGGGGAATCGGCAGAGGAGACCGCTGTCAGGGAGATAGGGGAGGAAATCGGCCAGGAAGTGGTGAAATTGGAATACATCCGCAGTTTTCCCTATCCCCAAAAGGAAATGCTCATGCTGGGCTACAAGGCCACGGTGAAAAAGGCGGATTTTCGGCTGTCCGGGGAGGTGGACTCCGCGGCCTGGGTGAAATATGAGGACGCCCTGGACAAGCTGCGGGAGGGCAGTATCGCCTGGCAGCTGGTGCGGGAGGCTATTGGATAGGAAGATTGTACCGAAAAAATATTGTTCTTTCCGGGCAAACGGTGTATACTGATAAAGCTTACGGATGAAAATGGATGGAAAAAGATGGAATAAAGGAAATCGTGAGTTCATGAAAACAATAGAAAGCTTAAATAATGGGGATTTCATATTCATTGATTTGTTCGGCAAAGAGGAAAAGGTTACGGTTTTTTCGGCCGGTGACAACAAATATGACGAAAACGGAAATTATAAAAAGGACGGATTCGCACTGTCTGAGGAAGAAATAGCCTGTCTCAACTGGTTCATCCAAAATGTCAGAATTGAAGACTACAGGAATGTGATAACAGAATATTGTAATGAACAGTATGATGTGATTGGCGAAGAAGGGATAGGGGAAGCGGATATCGAGAAGGAGATTTCCATTTCTGCCATTGCTGTCAATATCAGCAGAATAACCCAGTCCAAAGATGGGTTTGTCTATCCTGAAATCTCGTTTTATGGAGATTGTGAATGTGATCCGGAACACGGTATCTGTATTGGATTCCGGGATAAAAAATTTCTGGGAATCCACTCCCAGGACTGGACATTATGATGAAACCGGTAACTTTCGCTCCGAATTTTTCCTGGAATCACATAAAACAGAGAAACGGGTGAAATGATGAACGATAAAACGTTTACAGTCAAAACCATGACAATAGAAGATTATCAGGGACTCTATGCCCTGTGGAAAACCATCCGGGGCTTCGGCATGCGCAGCATAGACGATTCCCGGGAGGGAGTGGAACGCTTTCTCAGACGAAATCCAACCACCAGTGTGGTGGCAGTGGACGGGGAGGGCGTTATTGTGGGCGGCATCCTCTGCGGCCATGACGGCAGACGGGGCTGTCTGTACCATGTGTGCGTCCGGGAGGACTGGCGCAGGCAGGGCATCGGCAAGGCTATGGTGGTTCACTGCATGAACGCATTGAAGGAGGAGCAGGTGAACAAGGTCAGCCTTATCGCCTTTACCGCCAACGACATCGGAAATGCTTTCTGGAACCGCATCGGATGGACTAGGCGGGAAGACCTGAATTATTATGATTTCACGCTGAATGAGGCGAACATAACGGCATTTAACCGGTAAGGCGAAGGAGCGGATTTTGTAACGATCGGTAAAAGCATACAGGATGCAGAAAGGAGAAAACATATGTGTGAATGCGGGATTCGGATTCCTGATGAAATGTATTTTTCATCACCGAGCGATATCAAAACCGAATATCTTTCGGCGGAAGTGACGGGCCATGTGTTTATGTCTCCGTGGATTGGTATTTCTTCTTTATTCGTCATTGACACACACAGGGAGGTTTGGGACTATTTTCGGAAAGCTCTGCTCTCCCGGCGTATGGAACTGTTATCCAGCAATTATAATATCGACTACGATGAATGGGAAATTCAGGAGCCGGACAGGTTAGGCTGTCCTTTCAGGGAAGCGCATCTGCGGCACAATGTGGAAGCATTTGCGCATGTGCAGCCACTGCGGTCCCTCTCGTCCGGATTTATCTATAAACTGGATGTATCAGGAATAAAGGAAGAATTACAGCTTTATGTCACACAGGATGCGGACCGGGAGCTTGTGTATACGGGAAAGGAAAAAATCCCTATTATCGATAAGATCCCTCATACCATTCGCTGGGAGCTGTCCTACAGGGAGGATTTGGCCTGGCAGGGGAAGCTCTCTGCTCGGGATCTGGATTCGGGCGAGGTGCGAGAAGTGTTTTCTTCAGATTTATGTCATGAGCGGTGTGAGGAAAGGCATTAATGGGGAAGAGGGAGAGGTGCTTTCTTCAGATTTATGTCGTCAGCAGTGTGAGGAAAGGCATTAATGGGGAAGAGGGAGAGGTGCTTTCCCAGGGTTTTGTCGTGAGCTGCGTGAGGAAAGGCATTAACAGGGGAAGAAAAAGAGACTCATCAACATGAATTTGGTGAAAGGGGAGACGCCTATGGACAGGATTTTTATTTCAGAACTGAAGATAGAGCATGTCAGGCATTTGAAGGATATCAGAATCCCTCTTTCCAATGATAAAATGAAGCATTTGATTTTGACCGGAAAGAACGGCAGCGGGAAGACCAGTGTTCTGGAGGCTTTAGGGCGGAATTTGAAGGAGGCGGTTTCCAATAGACAGAAGCTTGAAGAGCGAAACATTTTAAGTTATGAGCATCAGCTGCATATATTGCAAAAGATGGAAGAAAAGAGCTGTCAGGCCGAAGAACTGGAAAAATATATAGAAAATCTGAAAAAGCAACTGGCTGATACCTTAGCAGCGGGGATATCCTTGGAATTTAGCAAACCGACAGAAGCAGTAAGGTATTCTTATGAAAAGGGAGAATTTATTCTGGCTTATTACAAAGCGGAACGAATTTTTCAGGCGGATGTATCAAATCATATTGAAAAGGTTGAGCTGCAGGACAAGTACTCCATAACGGAAACTCCCAGGCGGGTATTTGTAAAGTATCTGGCAGATCTTAAAGTAACGGAAGCATTGGCCAGAAATAACGGGAAAAACGATAAGGCAGATTCCATCAAACGATGGTTCGATAGTTTTACAAATTTGCTGCGGAAGATATTCGGCGACGATTCACTGGAGCTGATTTTCGAGGAAGAAGGTTTTTCCTTCCGGATCAGGGAAAAGGGCAGGGAGCCATTTGATTTTAACACACTGTCAAGCGGATTTGCCGCCGTACTGGATATCGTACTGGATTTGATCGTCAGGATGGAAAAGAAAACGAACCGGTCCTTTGATTTCAATATCCCGGGGATAGTACTGGTGGACGAAATCGAGACGCATCTGCACATAGAACTGCAGAAATCCGTCCTGGAGCTGCTGACAACGATATTTCCCAATATCCAGTTTATTGTTTCCACTCATTCGCCGTTTATCCTAAACAGCATACCGGAGACGGTAATCTATGACCTGGAGAATCATACGCTGGTGGAGAAGGGGTTGGCAGATATTCCCTATGGCGGGATTGTGGAGGGATATTTCCGTTCCAGTGAGATGTCAAAAACCTTGGAGGAGTAATTTACAAGATACAAAGCGTTGGTCAGAAAGCAGGTTCTGACAGACAATGACTTCGAGGAAATAGCAGGATTGGAGATGTTTTTAAACGAAATACCGGACTATCTGGCCCTGAATATAACAACGGAATATCAGAGACTGAAATTGGAACTGGAAAGCAGGGAGGATATCTGATGGTGAAGATCCAACGTTCTTTTCCGGCGCCTGCATCTCTGGAGACGGAGATCAGGAACCCTTCCGGGGGCAGCTATTCCGAGGCAGATGTGATTCAGCAGTTAAAGGAAGATTTCCACGATAAATGTTATATCTGCGAACTGAGAGAGCTTCAGGATCCGGAGGTGGAGCATTTGCTGCCCCATAAGAACAGAACTTATCCGGAGCGAGTATTTGACTGGAATAATCTGTTCTGGGCCTGCGGGCATTGCAATAAGGTGAAGAATCAGCGAAAATATGATGAGGGAATCCTGGATTGCTGTAATCAGGACCCGGAAGAAGTGATTTCTTTCAGGCTTCAGGAAAACAAAGTCATTGTGGGAGCAAAAAACGCGGAGGACTCCACAGCTGTTTTGACAGCAATGCTGGTTGAGGAGGTTCTCAATCTGAAGAATACGGCAATGCGGGATTATAAAAGTGATTTTCGTTCTCCCTTTTCGGAATTGTGTATCCATATAAAAACGGGCTTATAAATGTACATTGCAGGCAAAAATTTTATAATCAAGTATATAAATTGGTATTTATTAAGGAGAGCAAAACGATGGATAAAGAATGGGAAAGATTATATGAAGAAGCAATGAGTGTTTTGAACCCCCATGATGTTGAGTTAGGAACTGTTGGAAAATAACTGATGCAGCTTGATAATGATCAGTATTATGTATGTCTCTTGCCGAAGACAGAAACTCCTCCAAAGAGGTGGCATGAAATAAAACTGATTATGTTATAAGGAATACATTCCTTTCGCGGCCGGAAATCCTCTGCCCATGTCCGGGTACCGGAGGGGCAGATGCCAAACTTAATAGGAGGATTTGGAATGGTAGAATTTCAGGAAGGAACGCTGGATACCCTGATGGAGCGGTTATGCAGCAGCATATCCGATTTTGACCCGGAATGGGCAACGCGCTGCGTACCTGCAACAGAAGAACAGATTCAGCAGCTACAGGATATTTTGGCGAAATACCGCTATACGATACCGGCTGCCTATCTCTATTATCTAAAAAGAATGGGGCAGGATGACGGCGGTCTGCAGGAAACGGGATGCTGCGACCTTGAGGTGGATATTGGCACGGTTTTAGAGCTGCTGTCTGACAGGGAGGCCCCTGATTTAGAAGAAGGTCTTTTTAATCCAATGGTCACAAACCTGGAAGGCGTCTATGTCGCCGAAAGCTTTGAAAAGTATCTGTTCCGAAAGGCGTTTCATATGTATATGAGGGGACTTACATATCGTGAGTTTACGAGTAGCCCTGTCTGCAGGCACCATGAGAAAAACAGGATAGAAAATTGCAGGACATGTGCATATTGCGGGGATACAGTGGAGGAGCGTATGGATTTTATCCATCGGATGGCGGAAGCTTATGGCCTGAAAAAAGCATGGTTCAGCGATCGAGCACATTTTATCTGTTATCATGCGAATTATGCGTTTGAGATAGATGTATGTCAAGGGTATTCCGCCTCCTTTTCCTGTAATGACGAGGAATTGTGGAAACAGGTAAGGTATCGCATTGGTTTATTCCCGGATTTTTTTGCGTGCCTGAGTTCGTTTGAGAACGAAAAAGACGGAGAGGACGAAAAAGATAGAAAAGACGAAAAGGATGACGATGATATGTATGAGCGTCACGCAAGCTTCAACCGCTATGGAGATCTGTCCAAATTGATAACAGATCCGGATTTATTACAGTCCGTCAGTATAGGATAAAAAAGGAGAAGTACAAATGTATGATAAAATCGAAAAGTGGCTAAACGATATTTTAGAACAGGAAATCCCACCTGAAACGGTCGCCTTCTGTTTCAACCTCTACGAAGACGACAGCAACAGTTGGTCAATGGAGCTGGTCGGTACCGGGGATTTTGACGCAAATCCCGACAATTCCGACTGGGCATGCGAGGAAGGGACGGATTTCGATACAAGGGATACCCCGCTCTCATGGGAAGAGGACGCGGAATGGGATGAAGTGCTGGAAGGCGTAATCGCCGCATTAAAACAGTACTTAAATAACGGACTGCACGCCGATGTTCTGAAGGCATATGCCGGCGTAGGCGTGGGGTTTGTGGACGGGGATATGGTAATTTTGTATGTCAAAGAATAACTCGCGCCTTTATGACGCGGACAATTAAGCTTTCGTGAAATAATATGATGAGGAATGGCTGGATCTGCAAAAAGAGGTGCGGGAATTTTTGAAGACTGCAACAGAAGAGGACAGGAATCTGATAGGAGGCTATACAAAATCGTTAAGCATGATCTGCAGCACCATAGACAGAAAGGAAATGATAGTATGAAGCTTTACTTGAGTGTCGATACCGATATAGAAGATCTCGAGATAGATTATATCGAAGTCGAGTTGGTCACTGGCAAGACCGTGACGGTGGACTGGGATGAAAGTGACATCACATGGGAAGACGATGGTTTTGAGGCCCGCTATAAGGGGGGCTTTTGATGAGGAATATGCGAACGGGAAGCTGTCCAGTCTCCATGGGATGCAGATTGAATATATGAGTCTCGATACGGAATCCGACAGCGATTCGGATATTGTCATAACGGATATGACTTTTGAGGATGAAGGAGAACGGTATACCCGGAGCATCTTCTTCCTGTCCTTAATCTGCTGCAGGGCAGAACTGACAGATTTGTCATCTGGCCATAAAATGCCCCGAATCTGCCATTGATGTTTCCTATGTCAAACCCCTTTGACGCCTGTTTTCAGGCCAATGTCAAAGGCTTTTGGTGGAACTTGCACCTGTCTGATGGTACACTCGGGGCAGGTCAGGGATACAAGTCACCGTTGCAAGGCGGCGCAGGTCAGGGATACAAGTCGCCGTTGCAAGGCGGCGCAGGTCAGGGAACGCATGTAAGGGCATGTTCCGGACGCAGCCCGCAGACCGGCAAGCATCAGGGAAATAAAAGGAAAGGAGAGAGGAAAATTGGAAGTCGGAGCGCAGATCAGGAAGTATCGCAGCAATATGGGAATCTCACAGGAGCAGCTGGCCGAAAAGGTGTACGTCAGCAGGCAGACTGTCTCTAACTGGGAAACGAATAAGAATTACCCGGATATCCACAGCCTGTTGCTGTTAAGCACACTGTTCGACATATCCCTTGACCAATTGATAAAAGGAGATGTTGAACGCATGAGAAAAGAAATCAAGGAAACGGAAATCAGGAGGCTGAACCGCTATGGAAACATCTATGCGGCGCTCCTGGCATTGACAGTGCTCTCGGCGGTGCCCCTTGCCGCGTGGATGGGCTGGTACGCGCTCATTCCATGGGCAGCGCTGGCTGGGGTCACAATGTATTTTGCGGTGAAGGTGGAGAAAGTCAAAAAGGACAATGACATCCATACCTACAAAGAAATCGTCGCGTTTACGGAAGGACGGCGGCTGGACGAGATGGAGACCCAGCAGGAGCTTGGAAAACGTCACTACCAAACGGTGCTGTACGCGCTTGGAAGCGCGGCAATCGGTTTCATAGTGAGCTTTTTTCTGGCAAAACTCTTTCTGGCATGAACGGCCCCGGAAGGCTGTAAGAAGACCGAAAGAAGGCCCAAAAAGACGGAAAGAAAGGCGAAAAGAAGTTCAAAAATAAGATTGCCTATCCGCAAATCCATGATATAATAGTCAAAGAGCGATTCTATTATCAAAGTGCTATAATGGGTGTTGGCCAGGGATGGTGCCAAGTCCTCTGTCATTGCCAGGAAGGGGTGCAATGTCCAGGAACGGTCATAGCGGCCAGGAGAGGTCACGATGTCCGGAAACGGTCACATCGGCCACCGTGGCCATTCCCCGGGCCGCAGACATCCCGTATAAAGGAGACAATTATCATGGAAAACAAAGCATGCGACAAAATCATCCTCACAGGAGACCGCCCCACGGGCAGGCTGCACATAGGCCACTATATCGGATCCCTGCTCAGGCGGGTGGAGCTGCAGAATTCCGGCGAGTACAAGAAGACCTTCATCATGATCGCGGACGCCCAGGCCCTCACGGACAATATCGAGAACCCGGAGAAGGTGCGCCAGAACATCATCGAGGTGGCGCTGGACTATATCGCCTGCGGCCTTGACCCGGAGAAGTCCACTTTGCTCATCCAGTCCCAAATCTCGGAGCTGTGCGAGCTGACATTCTACTACATGGACTTAGTCACAGTGGCCAGGCTCCAGCGCAACCCTACCGTGAAGAGCGAGATCCAGATGCGCAATTTCGAGTCCAGCATCCCTGTGGGCTTCTTCACCTACCCCATCAGCCAGGCGGCGGACATCACCGCCTTCAAGGCCACCACAGTCCCCGTGGGGGACGACCAGCTGCCCATGATCGAGCAGACCAGGGAGATCGTGCACAAGTTCAACACGGTGTACGCCCCTGTGCTGGTGGAGCCGGAAGCCCTTCTGCAGGAGAACGAGGCCAGGCGCAGGCTCCCGGGCACGGACGGCAAGGCCAAGATGAGCAAGTCCCTGGGCAACTGCATCTACCTGGCGGACACGGCGGATGAAGTGCGCACGAAAATCATGAGCATGTTCACAGACCCGCTGCACCTGCAGGTCAGCGACCCTGGCCATCTGGAGGGCAACACGGTATTCACCTATCTGGACGCCTTCTGCAGGCAGGAGCATTTCGAGCGGTATCTGCCCGACTACGCGAACCTGGACGAACTGAAGGCCCACTACCAGAGAGGCGGCCTGGGGGACGTGAAGGTGAAGAAGTTCCTGAACAACATCATGCAGGAGACCCTGGAGCCCATCCGGAACCGCAGGAAAGAGTGGGAGAAGGACATCCCCGCCATCTATGATATCCTGAAGAAGGGCACCGATGAAGCCAGGGAGGCGGCCGCCCAGACCCTGTCCCAGGTGAAGAGCGCCATGCGCATCAACTACTTCGAGGATGCGGAACTGATCCGCGCCCAGGCCGAGAGATACGAGTGAGAGGGACAGTGAGAAGGAGAGGGATTCGCATATGAAATATATGACGTTCAACTCTTCCTGCGCCTACGCGGGAGTGGCCAATCTGCTGGAGCTGGAAGGGATGGAAGCGGAAGACCGCCAGATTGCCCTGGATATGGGGCTGCCCTTTCTGTTCTCGTTCCAGGACGGCGCCTATTGCTCCGGCCCCATGCTCCAGACTGGGGAATGGTTCAACCTCTACTTGCAGCCCCGGGGATTTTGCATGACGGAGACAAAGCTTCCCAGGGAGGATGTCCCCGAGTTCCTGGAGGGCATTCCCAATGCCATGTTGGGCATCTTGAAGCCCTCAGGGGGAAAACATGCAGTGGTATACACGGGCAAAAAAGGGGAGCGCTGGAACTTTATAAATAACCGAAAGCGGGAATCCTCCGAACCCGAGAACATTTCCCTGTCCCGGGAGGAACTGGTGCGGCAGCTGGACAGTGTAGTGGCGGCGGCCAGGCTGCGTAAGGCCTCCCCGACGGAAGTAGACTTAAAACCATATTTTAAAAATTCTGTGGGCGTGCTGCGGCAGCTGAAAGGGGACATAGCCGTTTTCAGCTCCAGAGAGCAGACGCCCCGGGATTTGAGAGATGCCCGGGAATCCCTTTTCCGGGCTGTCTTGTTGGACGGCCTTACGATGCTGGAGCTGATTGGAGAGACAAAGCTCTGGAAAAGGCTGAAATCCATCCAAAAAGATTTCTTGGACGCGCTGCGGGAGAATCGGCCATTGATTCTGGCGGATTGCATATCTGTGAAGGATTTGAGCCAGGCGATAGATGCCTATATTACATTGATTTCAAATCAGGCCGGATGACAACGCATACAATTCAAAGAATAGATTTACCTCCTTTGGAAACAATAAAATTCAGTTATAACCGTATCTGGAACGGGAGACAGTCCAGCTAAGAAATAGCTGATTTACAACAGTGTCTGCCCCGTACAGAACTAAAACCAGGAGGAAAATCTATGAATCAGAAATTGGGCAGAGCCAGCGTCCGGCTGGAGAGGCCGGTATATATCTTAAACAGCGCCAGCGTAGTGGGCACCAAGGAGGGGCAGGGCCCCCTGGGCCTGCTGTTCGACAAGGTAGGCCGGGACGACATGTTCGGCTGCAAGACCTGGGAGGAGGCGGAGAGCACCCTCCAGAAAGAGGCCGTAGGGCTGGCGCTGGAAAAGGCGGGACTGCGGCCGGAAGACATTTCCTATATCTTTGCGGGTGACCTGCTGGGTCAATCCATGGCCACATCCTTCGGCATCTCTTCCTATCAGATTCCCCTGCTGGGCGTGTACGGCGCCTGCTCCACCTGCGGAGAGTCGCTGGCTCTGGGGGCCATGAGCATCGCCGGCGGCTTTGCCGACAAAGTTGCCTGTGTCACCTCCAGCCATTTCGCCAGCGCGGAGAAGGAATTCCGCTTCCCCCTGGACTATGGCAGTCAACGGCCCCTCTCCGCCACCTGGACTGTCACAGGCAGCGGAGCCTTTGTGCTGTCGGATGAGCCGGAGGGAGGAGGGCGGAAGGCCAGAGCCCGGATCAGCGCCATGACCGTAGGGAAAGTGGTGGATTACGGCCTGAAGGACTCCATGAACATGGGGGCATGCATGGCTCCGGCAGCGGCTTCCACCCTGGAACAGCACTTCACTGACTTTGCCGGTCAACCGGAAGAATACGACAAAATCATCACCGGCGACCTGGGAAAGGTGGGCCAGCGTGTGCTGATCGACCTGCTCCGTAAGCAGGGCTACGACATATCCGAGCAGCATATGGACTGCGGCCTTGAAATATATGACGCGGCCTCCCAGGACACCCATGCCGGGGGAAGCGGCTGCGGCTGCAGCGCCGTGACCCTGTCCGCCTATATCCTGAAGCAGCTGGAGGAGGGCAACTGGAAAAAGGTGCTCTTCATGCCCACGGGCGCCTTGCTGAGCAAGACCAGCTTCAACGAGGGGATGAGCGTGCCGGGCATCGCCCACGGCATTGTAATCGAGACGATATAATCAAAAAACAGGACACAGACAGGTTTATTTTCGGAAAAACGGGCAGGGGGCGCGGCTGAAAACCGGCATCTCCTGTCCGACTGCGCGTTTTGTCTGTTGACAAGGAATAAGCGAAACTATATAATGAAAAAAAGCAGTACGACCTACGGCTGAAATTGCATACATATAAATAATAAACAAGGAAAGAGGTAGAGCAGTATGGCAAGTTGGAGAGAGAAACTGAATCAGGCGGCGCAGAACACGATTTCCAAGAGCAAAGAGGTGGCGGAGATCGCCAAGCTCAACGTGGAGATCGGCTCGTCGAACCAGAGCATGAAGAACATCTATACGGAAGTGGGGAAATATGTGCTGGAGAACGGCCTTCTGTCCGAGGATGAGTCCGTGGCGGAGTGGGCTGCCAAGGCTGCCGACATCAAGGCGGAAATCGAGGCCAGCACCGAGAGGATCAAGGCATTGAAGAACGTCAACACCTGCCCGGGATGCGGCGCGGAAGTGCCGAAGACCAGCAAATTCTGCGACAAGTGCGGTACGCCGATCGTAGTGACCAGCACGGAGCCCGTAAAGGAAGACGAAGAAATCATCGATGCGGATTTCAGCGAGGCATCCCAGGAGGCAGAGGCGGCGCAGTCCCAGGAGGCAGGCAGCGAGGCCGCGGCGGCCAAGGCCGGATGCTGCTGCGCAGAGGCCCAGGAGACTCCCGGGGAGGACTAAGCCAGGCCCTCCGTCTTTTGTCCCGGAGGCTTCCGGACAGAGGAGGAGAGGGAGTACAGAGAAAAGAAGGGAGGTGGGCATTCTGCGCAACATGGAATTCAAAATGGAGCGGAAAGGGCTCCTGGAGCCCGGACAGCGGATTACCGTCACGGAAGGTCTGCTTCCCAGCAACTATTACTATGTGATAGACCCGGCGCTGGCCATGTCCGCCAACATCCCCTTCCGCTATCGCTTGAAAAGCAGGGAGGGCATCGTGGTGGACGTGGTGGAGAACGCCAGGGGCTTCTATGTGACGGCCCAGTTCGACGAGCCGGAGATAGAGGAGCGCTAAGGCCCGGCCGTAAAGGCGGCCCGGCCCGGAGCAGACGAGAAAAACGGAGGAAACAATCATGTTAAAGAAGATTTCGACAGACAAGGCGCCCGCGGCAATCGGGCCTTATTCCCAGGGCATCATCGCAAACGGCATGCTGTTCGCGTCAGGCCAGATCCCCATCAACCCTGCCACAGGAAATGTGGAGGGCGAGGACATCACCGCCCAGGCGGAGCTGGTGATGAAGAACGTGGGCGCGCTGCTCGCGGAGGCGGGGACGGACTATGCGAATGTAGTCAAGACGAGCTGCTTCCTGGCGGATATGGGCGATTTCGCTGCGTTCAACGAAGTGTATGCCAGGTATTTCACAGAGAAGCCAGCCAGGAGCTGCGTCGCCGTGAAGACCCTGCCCAAGAATGTCCTCTGCGAAGTTGAAGTCATTGCCGTAGTCAACGGATGAAGGACAATATCGTGCTGATCGGAATGCCCGGGGCGGGGAAGAGCACCGTGGGCGTGGTGCTGGCCAAACGGCTGGGATACCGCTTCGTGGATTCCGATCTGGTGATCCAGGAGAAATATGACAGGCTGCTCCATGAGCTGATAGAGGAGCATGGAGTGGAGGGATTCTGGCGGATCGAGGAGGAGGAGAACGCCTCCCTGAACCCCAGGAAGAGCGTCATCGCCACAGGCGGGAGCGTGATCTACGGCCCCCGGGCCATGGAGCATCTGCGGGAAATCGGCACCGTGGTCTATCTGAAGCTGCCTCTGGAGGAGGTGGCGGAGCGGCTGGGGGACCTGAATGCCAGAGGGGTGACCCTGAGGCCTGGCCAGACCCTGGCCGACCTGTACGCGGAGCGGGTGCCGCTCTACGAGAAATATGCCCATGAGGTGGTGGACTGCCACCACATATGGATTCGGGACGTGGTCCGCAAGATTGCGTCCCTGCTGTGACGGACATGGATCCGGCGCTTACAATCTCCAAAAGATGAGCCACTGGTTGCCGGTGGCTTTTTTATTCCCGCGAGCAATGAGCCAAGCGGCCGTGCTTGCACGGCCAGTTGGCGAATGCCGCGAGGGTC
>OFFK01000801.1_pt1 | contig 25443 bp, 22 predicted proteins | sample 1521361 | NCBI WGS metagenome assembly OFFK01 (sample SAMEA3504096, study PRJEB24116) | mouse gut metagenome | biome: mouse gut; feature: mouse-associated habitat; material: faeces | place: Denmark | collected 2011 | reverse complement strand
GATCCGCACCTACCGGCCCATCGACGGACAGAAGGAATTTGAAGGGGCCCTAAAAGCATTTGATAAAAATACCGTGACCATTGCCTACGAGGATGACGCAGAGCAGATATTCCAAAGGAGCGAGATCGCATTGATCCGTCTTGCGCTGGATTTCTGAGAACGGACTGGGGCAGAGGACGATACATTGTGATAGAAAGGAAGTAAAGAAAATGAACACAGAGCTACTGGAAGCGTTGACAATTCTTGAACAGGAAAAGAATATCAGTAAAGATACCATGATGGATGCCATTGAAAATTCTCTGATCAGTGCGTGCAAGAACCACTTTGGGACCTCCGATAATATCAAGGTCATTATGAACAGGGAGACCTGCGATTACGCTGTATTTGCGGAAAAGGAAGTGGTGGATGAGGTGATGGATCCGGCGCTGGAGATCAGCCTGGAGGAAGCGGAGCAGATTGATTCCAGCCTGCAGCTTGGAGATGTGGCGCAGATCCGGGTGGAGTCCAAGTCCTTCGGCAGAATCGCCACCCAGAATGCCAAGAACCTGATCCTGCAGAAGATCCGTGAGGAAGAACGCAAAGTGGTCTTTGACCAGTATTTTGAAAAAGAGCGGGATATCGTGACCGGTATCGTCCAGAGATATGTCGGAAAGAATATCAGTATCAACCTGGGCAGGGCGGACGCCATGCTGACGGAAAACGAGCAGGTCAAGGGAGAAGTATTCCAGCCCACGGAGCGCATCAAGCTCTACATCGTGGAAGTGAAGAATACGCCCAAGGGGCCCAAGATCCTGGTGTCCCGTACCCATCCGGAGCTGGTGAAGCGCCTGTTCGAGTCCGAGGTCACGGAGATCAAGGACGGCACCGTGGAGATCAAGAGCATCGCCAGGGAGGCCGGCAGCCGTACCAAAATCGCCGTGTGGAGCCACAACCCCAATGTGGATCCGGTGGGAGCCTGCGTGGGCATGAACGGGGCCAGGGTGAACGCCATCGTGGACGAGCTGCGGGGTGAGAAGATAGACATCGTGAACTGGGACGACAACCCGGGCAACCTGATCCAGAACGCCCTGTCTCCGGCGAAAATCGTGGCCGTGTTCGCGGATCCCGATGAGAAGACGGCCAAGGTGGTGGTGCCGGACTACCAGCTGTCCCTGGCAATCGGCAAAGAGGGCCAGAACGCCAGGCTGGCCGCCAGGCTCACCGGCTACAAGATAGACATCAAGTCCGAGACCCAGGCCAAGGATGCGCCGGGCTTCCGGTACGAGGATTACCTGGAGGATGACTACGGCGAGTATGAGGAGGAGTACGGCGAGTACGAGGACGGCGAAGCCGAAGGATATGAATACAGCGAGGACGAGGGCCTGACGGATACGGCAGGGTATGAAGACTCCGGAGACTACAGCGAAGCGGAGGGCTATGAAGAGCCGGAGGAGCCCGGGGAAGTAGGCGGCTACGAGGAGCCGGAGGGCTATGAGGAGCCGGAAGACGGCGCGGAAGAGTATGAGGAAGAGGGGGACGGCCCCACATATGAGGAGTAAGAGGCTATATGGCAAAAAAGGTTCCTTTGAGACAGTGTGTCGGCTGCGGTGAGATGAAGGGAAAGCGGGACATGATGAGGGTCCTGAAGACAGCGGAAAATGACATATGTCTGGACATAACAGGCAAGAAGAACGGAAGAGGCGCATATGTTTGTAAGAGCAGGGAATGCCTGCTTATGGCCAGGAAGAACAAGGGCCTGGAGCGCTCCTTCAAGATGAGTATTCCAAAGGAAGTATATGATACTTTAGAGGGGGAGTTTGAAAAGCTTGAAGCAGAATAGGATATTATCGCTTTTGGGAATCGCCATGAAAGGACGCAATCTGGTCAGCGGTGAATTTCAGACACTGGATGCAATCAGGAATGGCTCCGCTATGCTGGTGATCGTTGCGGAGGATGCGTCGGGCAATACCAGGAAGCTGTTCACCGATAAGTGCTCTTATTACGGCGTCCCGGTGGAGCTCTACGGGACGAAGGAAGAGCTGGGAAGGGCTATCGGGAAAGACTTCCGGTCGTCGCTGGGCGTATGCGATGCGGGATTAGCGGATTTGATAAGCAGACAACTGAAAGAAAGACAGACGGCCGATGGAGGCGGAAATGGAGGGAAGCATGGCGAAAATAAAGGTACATGAACTTGCAAAGGAGCTAGAGGTGCAGAGCAAGGACATAATAGGTTTTTTGCAGGGGAAGGGAATCGAAGCGAAAGCCGCGCAGAGCTCTATTGACGAAGATGCCATACGGCTGGTGCGCGGTGCGTTTGGAAAGGGAGTAAAGAACGCGCCGGGAGAGGCGCCGAAAAAAAAGGAAACAGCGAAGGAAGAAATGGTGAAAAAAGAGACGGCAGAAATGGTAAAAGAAGAGACAGCCAAATCCCCTGAAAAGGAGAAAGCGAAGCCTGTAAAGGCGGCGGATGCACAGGCAAACGGTGCACCGAAAAAGAAGAAGACGATTATCGTCGTGAACAACCCCCAGAATTCAAGGATGCAGGGACAGCGCCCTGCCCAGCAGGGACAGGGAGGCGGAAACGCCAGGCGCCAGGGCGGCCAGAACGGTCAGGGCGGCCAAGGGAGGAGCCAGGGCGGCCGCGGAAACGACCGCAGGACCAAGGCCCAGGCACCGGTGCGCCCGATTAAGCCGCTGACGCCGCCGTCGCCTACGCCCTCCGTACAGATGGTGCCCCCGAAGCCGCCCCAGCCCAAGCCGCGCCCGGAGCAGACGGAGAACCGTAAGCTCCAGACCCCGCTGCGGGAGGCAGTGGAGCAGAAGGCCCAGGTGCAGAATCCGGTAAATGAGCGTCCGCAGAGCGAAGCGGTGCTGAACGAGCGCCCTCAAAGCGACAGGACGGGCGACAGGCCTCAGCAGACCGAGAGGCGCCAGGAGGAGCGTCCCCAGGCAGAGCGGATCCAGACCCAGCGTTCCCAGAGCGACAGGCCCCAGACCGAGCGTGGCCAAGGCGACAGACGGCCGGAACGCGGCCAGGGTGGCAGGCCTCAGGGAGACAGGCTCCAGGGAGAACGCGGCCAGGGAGGCAGATACCAGAATGGCGGAAACGGACAGGATAGGCCCGCAAGGGACGGCCGTTTCCAGGGCGGCCGCAGCCAGGACGGCCAGTCCCAGGACAACCGCGGCCGTGACAACCGGGGCTACAGAGATGGCCAGGGCGGCAGAAGCGGCGGCCAGGGCGGCAGGCCCCAGGGAGAGCGCGGACAGTTCCAGTCAAGAGGAGGCCAGAATGGCAGACCACAGGGAGACAGGCAGAACAGCTTTCAGAGAGGCGGCCGGCCGGGTGCTGGCACTGGCATGGGCGATCGCCGCGGCCCGGGCGCTGGTCCGGGGGGCAACCGTGGCTTTAACGGTAGCCCGCGTGACGGTAGAGGCGGTCCGGGACAGGGAGCTGGATTCAGAGATAATAAACCTAAGAGCTTTGGAGGAGAAGCTCCGGGCAAGGATATGGAGAAGAAGCGCGAGGAAGAAAAGAGGCGCGCCAACAGCCAGGAGAAGGGCAAACGCTCCAAGAAAGACCATATCTATGAAGAGGACGAGGCGGTAAGGAACAAGCCAGGCAGGTTCATCCGGCCCGAGAAGAAGAAGGAAGAGGCGGCAGAGGAGGCCATCAAGGTGATTACCCTGCCGGAGAGCATAACCATCAAGGAATTTGCGGAGAAGATGAAGGTACAGCCTGCCGCGATTGTGAAGAAGTTGTTCCTGGAGGGCAAAATCGTTACGGTGAACCAGGAGATTTCTTACGAGGACGCGGAGAACATCGCCATGGAGTACGACATCCTCTGCGAGCGGGAGGTCAAGGTAGATGTCATCGAGGAGCTCTTAAAGGAGGAAGCGGAGGACGAGGCCTCCATGAAGGAGAGGCCGCCTGTCATCTGCGTCATGGGCCATGTAGACCACGGCAAGACATCGCTCCTGGACACCATCCGCAAGACCCATGTCATCGACAAAGAGGCCGGAGGTATCACACAGCACATCGGTGCGTATACTGTAGATGTGGACGGGCGCAAGATCACGTTCCTGGATACGCCCGGACATGAGGCGTTCACCGCCATGCGTATGCGCGGCGCCAACGCTACGGACATCGCGATTCTGGTGGTGGCGGCGGATGACGGCGTGATGCCCCAGACCGTGGAAGCCATCAGCCATGCCAAGGCGGCAGGCATCGAGATTGTGGTGGCCGTGAACAAGATCGACAAGCCCTCTGCCAACATCGAGCGGGTGAAGCAGGAGCTGACGGAATATGAATTAGTCGCAACCGACTGGGGCGGCAATACGGAATTCGTCCCTGTCTCGGCCAAGACAGGGGACGGCATCGATAATCTGCTGGAGACGATTCTGCTGACAGCCGATATCCTGGAGCTGAAGGCCAATCCGGAGAGGCGCGCCAGAGGTCTGGTCATCGAGGCCGAGCTGGACAAGGGACGCGGCCCTGTGGCTACGGTGCTTGTGCAGAAGGGCACTCTGCGGGTGGGAGACTTCATTTCTGCAGGTGCCTGCTACGGCAAGGTCAGGGCCATGATCGACGACAAGGGCAGAAGGGTGAAGGAGGCTACGCCCTCCATGCCCGTGGAGATCCTGGGACTGTCAGACGTGCCCAGCGCGGGCGAGGTGTTCCTGGCCCATGAGAACGACAAGACGGCCAAGTCCTACGCGGAGACCTACCTGGCCCAGAACAAGGAGAAGAAGCTGGAGGAGACCAGGACGAAGATGTCCCTGGACGATCTGTTCTCCCAGATTAAGGAGGGCAATCTGAAGGAGCTGAACCTGATCGTGAAGGCAGACGTACAGGGCAGCGTGGAGGCTGTGCGGCAGTCCCTGCTGAAGCTGTCCAACGACGAGGTCGTGGTCAAGTGCATCCACGGCGGCGTAGGCGCGATCAACGAGTCCGATGTGACCCTGGCCAGCGCCTCCAACGCCATCATCATCGGCTTCAACGTAAGGCCGGACAGCACCGCCAAGAATACGGCGGAGCGTGAAGGTGTGGACGTAAGGCTGTACAAGGTCATCTATAAAGCCATCGAGGACGTGGAGGCCGCCATGAAGGGCATGCTGGATCCTGTCTTCGAGGAGAAGGTGATTGGCCATGCGGAGATCAGGCAGATCTTCAAGGCTTCCCAGGTGGGAAATATCGCCGGTTCCTATGTGATGGACGGCATCTTCCAGAGAGGCTGCAAGATCCGCATCAGAAGAGAGGGAGAGCAGATTTACGAGGGCGCGCTGGCTTCGCTGAAGCGCTTCAAGGACGATGTGAAGGAAGTGAAGGAAGGCTTCGAGTGCGGACTTGTGTTCGAGGGTTTCGACCAGATTCAGGAGCTGGATATGGTAGAGGCATATATCATGGTGGAAGTGCCGAGATAGCATGCTGAGGAGCCCGTTTGGGCAGGGACGCAACCTGCCTTGACGGACTGACGGCAGCGGGGCAGGTGCGGGGGCATCTGCCCGGGATTCAGAAGGGTTATTTGAATGAGAAAAAACAGTGTAAAGAATACCCGTATCAACGGGGAAGTGCAGCGCGTGCTGGCGGAGACGATCCGGGGGGAGATCAAGGATCCCCGGATCAGCCCGTGGACAAGCGTGGTATCCGTGGAGGTGGCTCCGGATCTGAAGAGCTGCAAGGCATGGATCAGCGTGCTTGGGGATGAGGAGGTAAGGAAGTCTACCCTGGAGGGACTGCGGAGCGCGGTGGGGTTCATGCGGAACAAGCTGGCCCGGGAAATCAATCTGCGCAACACGCCGGAGATTACCTTTATCATGGATCAGTCAATCGAGTATGGGGTCAATATGTCGCGCAGAATCGACGAGGTCATCGCGCAGGATGATGTGAATGCGAAGGACCGCGTGGAGGATGCGGACGGGGAAGAGCCTGAGGAGGATCTGGAGCTTTAGGCGAAGGCCCGGATGAAAAGGAATGAGGGCAGATGAATCTGAATTTATTGGAAGAATGCGCGGGAGCGAAACGAATCGGTATCTCCGGCCATGTGAGGCCGGACGGCGACTGCCTGGGCGCCTGCCTGGGGTTGTGGCAGTATTTGGGGAAGTGCTTTCCCGCGGCGAATGTTCAGGTGTTTTTGGAGAAGCCTGCGGATATTTTTAAGAGCATGAAAGGCTTTGGGGAAATCGATACCGATTTCCCCGAGGAAGCTGCCTTTGACGTGTTCTTCGCGCTGGACACTTCTGTGGACAGACTGGGGGACGCGGAAAAGTACTTTAAGGCAGCGGGGAAGACGATTAATATAGACCATCACGTGAGCAACCCAGGGGGCGGACACATAAATGTGGTCAGGCCTGACGTGGGTTCTACCTGTGAAATCATCTACGATTTGATAGATTTGGGGCAGCTGGACAGGGATATGGCCCAGGTCCTGTATGTGGGTATGATTCATGACACCGGCGTGTTCCAGTATTCCAATACCACGCCTGCCACCCTGGAGAAGGCGGCGAAGCTCATAAGTTACGGCTTCGACTTTCCGAATCTGATACTGGAAACCTTTTACCAGAAAAGCTATGTGCAGGCCCAGGTCATGGGCAGGGCTCTGATGGAGAGCATCCGCTTCCTGCAAGGCGCCTGTATTGTCAGCGCTATTGACAAGAAGACCATGGAGTTCTACAATGTAGGGCCGAAAGACTTAGACGGCATCGTGAACCAGCTGCGGAACATCGAGGGCATAGACTGCGCTATCTTTATGTATGAGACAGGCACACTGGAGTACAAGGTGAGCATGCGCTCCAGCGAGAAGGTGAACGTGGCGGAGGTGGCGGCTTATTTCGGCGGCGGAGGCCATGCGCGGGCCGCCGGCTGCAACCTGACGGGCACTTTCCACGACTGTGTGAACAATATTTCCTTACATATCGAAAAAGCCTTGAAGAAGTGGGAAGCGGAGCATGATGAACGGGATAATAGTCATTGATAAGGAGCCCGGGTTCACCTCCCATGATGTGGTGGCGAAAATGCGGGGGATATGCGGCCAGCGCAAGATCGGCCACACGGGGACGTTGGATCCCATGGCCACAGGGGTGCTCCCGGTCTGCCTGGGCAGCGCCACCAAGCTGTGCGACATGCTGGCGGACAGGGACAAGGAATATGTGGCAGAGCTGCTGCTGGGCGTGGAGACGGACACCCAGGACGTGACCGGGCAGGTCCTGGCGAGATGCCCTGTGGAGGTGCAGGAGAGCCAGGTCAGGAGCGCAGCCGCTTCCTTTGTGGGAGAGTACCGGCAGGTGCCGCCCATGTATTCCGCGTTGAAGGTGAACGGAAAGAAGCTGTGCGACTTGGCCCGGGCCGGAAAAGAAGTGGAGCGCAAAGCAAGACCCGTACAGATATACGAACTGGAGATCCTGGAGTGCAGCCTCCCGGTGGTGCGCATGCGGGTGGTCTGTTCCAAGGGGACTTACATCAGGACGCTCTGCGCGGATATGGGAGAGCGCCTTGCATGCGGCGGCACCATGCAGAGCCTGAGGCGCACCAGAGTGGGAATGTTCTCCCTGGAGGATGCCTGTACCCTGGGGGAGCTGCAGCGGTGGAAGGACGAGGATATGCTTGGACATGCGGGCCTGGACCATGCAAAACTGAGGCAGGCTTTGCGCCCCGTGGACAGCGTGTTCGCGGACTGTCCGGCGCTCCATGTAAAGCAGGAGAGCTGCTTATTGCTGGACAATGGCAATGCCATAGCGCCGCAGCAGACCGCGGAGGGGGAAGTATACGCCAAAGACATATGGGTGAGGATGTACAGGCCTGACAGGAGCTTCGCGGGCATTTATGCCTATGAGCCTGACAGGAAATGGTACAGGCCCGTGAAGATGTTTTTGGAGAAAGAGTGATTTAAGAAAAGTGGAGATTATTGCCGGTACGACAGATATACAACTTGGGCAGGAGACGGCGGTGGCCCTGGGAAAATTTGACGGGATACACATCGGCCACAGACGGCTACTGGAAGAGATCCTGTCGCGGAAGGACCGCCTTGCCGCCTGTGTCTTTACATTCGATCCGCCTCCGGCGGTTCTTTTTGGCTGTTCTGACGGCAGGGAGCTGACCACCAGAGAGGAAAAGCGTCTCTTGTTCGGCAGAATGGGCGTGGATATCCTGGTGGAGTTCCCCATGAACGCGGTGACGGCCGCCACGCCGCCCGAAGCCTTCGCCAGGGACATCCTTGCGGGGCAGCTGCAGGCCCGCTTCCTTGCCGCGGGGACGGATCTGTCCTTTGGGGCCAGGGGAGAGGGGAATGCCGCGCTCTTGCAGAGGATGGGGCCGGAGCTTGGATTTGAGGTGAAGACCATAGATAAGGTGCGCATGGACGGTGAGGAGGTGAGCTCCACGCTGGTGCGGGCGAAAGTGGAGGAGGGCGACATGGAGTCCGTGGAGCATCTGCTTGGAATGCCCTATATGATCGCCGGGGAGGTGGTCAGGGGCAGGCAGGTGGGGCGGACCATCGGTTTTCCTACGGTGAACGTGCTGCCGGGTGCCGACAAGCTGCTCCCGCCGAATGGCGTCTATTTCTCACAGGTGCGCTGTGGGGAGAAGCTCTACCATGCCATCAGCAATGTGGGATACAAGCCCACCGTCACGGACGAGAGGGTCATGGGCGTGGAGTCCTATCTGTACGATTTTACCGGGAATCTCTACGGAGAGCGGGTGGAGGTATACCTTCAGGCCTTCCGCAGACCGGAGCGGCGGTTCCAGGGCCTGGAGGCCCTGCGGGCACAGCTGCAGGAGGATATCGCCGCTGGCAGGGAACGCTGCGAAAAGAGCTTTCAAAATAGGCCCTGTCAAAATAATTTGTAAAATATTGCAGAAATATATTGTAACTTCCTGTTTTTTCCCGTAAAATTAAGAAGTGTGTGTTATAGTGTGACAGATAAAAACGATTCGGGAGAAAATCAGATGAACGCAAATATCATTTTGTCAATGGCAGGCGGCCTGGGGCTTTTTCTGTTCGGAATGCGCGTGATGAGCGATTCCATAGAAAAGGTGGCCGGCGCCAAGCTCAGGCGCATCCTTGAGATCTTTACCACCAACCGCTTCTCGGGCATGGTGGTGGGCGTGGTGTTCACCGCCATCATCCAGTCATCATCGGCCTGTACGGCCATGGTGGTCAGCTTCGTCAACGCCGGACTGATGAATCTCTATCAGGCGGCTGGAGTCATCTTCGGTGCCAACATCGGCACCACAGTCACGTCCCAGCTGGTTTCCTTCAACCTTTCCGCCTATGCCCCCGTCTTTCTGCTGGCGGGCGTATTGGTGGCCATGTTCTGCAAGCATGAGAAGGTGAAGAAGTTTGCGGACATCATCATAGGCTTCGGCATCCTGTTCCTGGGGCTGAGCACCATGTCCAGCTCCATGGCGGGCATGAAGGAGGAGCCCCAGGTGGTGAACCTGTTAGGATCGCTGCACAATCCTGTCATGGCCACATTGATGGGCCTGGTCCTCACTACAGTCATCCAGAGCTCCTCCGTCACGGTCAGCATCGTGCTCCTTCTGGCCAATCAGGATCTCCTGTCCCTGTCCATCGCGCTCTACATCATCCTGGGATGCAATATCGGGGCCTGCACCACCGCGCTGCTGGCATCCCTCTCGGGCAAAAAGGACGCTAAGCGGGCCGCGTTGATTCATTTCTGGTTCAATGTGATCGGCACGGTGGTTCTGTACGCGATTTTGTTCCTGGCGGAGGGGCCTGTGATGAAGCTGATTTGGTCCGTATCCTCGGACAACGGACGCTTTGTGGCAAATGCCCACACCATGATCAAGATTTTCCAGGTGATCATCCTGTTCCCGTTCTCCGGCTGGATTGTGAAGCTGTCCTGTCTGTGCGTGCCCGGCGAGGACGAGAAGGTCAATTACAGAGAGAGCTACCAGCTCAAGTACATAGGCGACAAGGTTGTCTTCAATCCGGCCACGGCGGTGGTGGAGGTCATCAAGGAGCTGGACCGCATGGCATCCCTGGCCAGCGAGAACCTGACCCGGGCCATGAACGCCCTGATTACGCTGGATGAAGAGGATATCAGGGAAGTCTACGAGGTGGAGAAGAACATCAACTTCCTGAATCATGCCATCACGGACTACCTGGTGAAGATCAACCAGACCACCCTGCCCATAGAGGATCTGAAGAGCCTGGGCGCGCTGTTCCATGTGGTGAACGACATTGAGCGGATAGGCGACCATGCGGAGAACGTGGCGGATGCCGCCAGACAGCGCAGGGAGACGGGCCTCACGATCAGCAGGGAGGCCCAGAGGGAGCTGGGGGAGCTGCTGGACATGGTCATCAGGCTGATCCGGTACTCCATCGATATGTTCGCCAGGAGCGACGAGAGCCATATGCAGGATGTCATCGCCCTGGAGGACAGCGTGGACATCAAGGAGAAGGAGATGCAGCGGGCCCATGTGGAGCGCCTGACCAAGGGAGAATGCACGCCGGAGGCCGGCATGATGTTCTCCGATATCGCGTCAGGGCTTGAGCGGGTGGCAGATCATGCCACGAACATCGCCTTCGCCGTCATCGCGGCGGAGCGGGACGTGGAGGACGCGTAAAGCGGCGGCATCGGATAGGGATTCAGAAAGGAATCGGAAAGGAATTTAAGAAAAATGCCGTGAAACGGTTGACAGATGGGGAAGCTGCATGTATAATCTCTTTTAGATGTAACAAATTCGTAATAATTTTGTCAAACATTTAATAGAACTTAAACAATAGGAGTGATATACATGGGATATTTAAAGAAGAAGAAAATCTGTGCAGCTTCCGCGGGTCTGATGCTCTGCATGGCATTGCAGCCCCTCCCGGCGCTTGCGGCCGAGAACGGCGGAACCGTGCTGCAGTCGGCCGGTGTGACCGCTGTCCTGGAGACCAGCCTGTCCACGGAGGAATATATACAGCTTGCGGCCCAGGCCCAGGGCGCGTCATACGGGTATACCAATATCGGCATCTCCAACATATCGGACGAGCTGCTGAACGTGCGCGCGGTGCCTGCCCTGGACGGGAAGCTTGTGGGGAAGATGCCCCGGGGCGCTGCCTGCGAGGTGCTGGACACCGCGGACGGCTGGGCCCATATCCAGTCCGGCGAGGTGGAGGGGTATGTGAGCCTGGATTACCTGCTCACCGGCCCGGACGCGAAGCTCATGGCAAACGACCTTGTCCGCACGGTGGCCGTGGCGAACACGGACGGCCTGAACGTCCGGGAGAACCCGGATACGAACAGCCCCGTGGTGATGCAGATCAGGCAGGGCGAAGAGCTGGATTACCTGGAGACCATAGACGGCTGGGTGAAGGTGGCCGTGGACAGCGATGAGGTGTATGTCTCCGCGGAATACGTGGACGTGGTGACCAAGCTCGACACTGCCATCACCATGACAGAGCTGCTCTACGGCGCGGGCGTTTCGGACGTGCGGGTGGATCTGACAGAGTACGCCAAGCAGTTCCTGGGGAACCCCTACGTGTGGGGAGGCACCAGCCTGACCAACGGCGCGGACTGCTCCGGTTTCGTGCTGAGCATATTCGCGAAGTACGGCATTTCCATGCCCCGTGTGGCAGCAGCCCAGGCCACTGTGGGAACGTCGATCTCCGCCGACCAGCTGCTGCCCGGCGACCTGATATTCTATGGGAAGGGCGGCTACATCAACCATGTGGCAATCTACATCGGAGGCGGCCAGGTGATACATGCCAGCACAGAGCGGACAGGTATCAAGATAAGCAACTACAACTACCGCACCCCGGTGAAATATGTGAGGGTCCTTCAGGATTAATTTTCACGGATTGCCTGTGCCGTTAAGAACGGCGCTGACGCCGTAGGCGGCATGACGGGAAGCGTATAAGAATTCGAAATACCGCTTTACAATTCTGCAGGGATATGCTATGATAACGGATGTGAAAGACGAGGCAGGAAATGTCCGTCACAGCCGATGCTCGGATACGGGACGCTCCGACTCGGTCTTAGTGTCAGGCGGTCATAATGACAGGAGGAAAGAGAGAAATGATTTCTAAGGAAAAAAAGACAGCAATCATGAATGAGTACGCAAGGACGCCCGGCGACACAGGTTCGCCCGAGGTTCAGGTGGCGGTGCTGACCGCAAGGATTCAGGAGCTCACAGAGCATCTGAAAGTGAACCCCAAGGACCATCACTCCCGCCGCGGCATGCTGAAGATGGTAGGCCAGAGGCGCGGTCTGCTGGAGTACCTGAAGAAGAAGGATATCGAGAGATATCGTGCTCTGATTGAGAGGCTTGGCTTAAGAAAATAAGACAATCATAGAGAAAGCAGACTTGAGGCGCGAAGGACGGCTCAGGTCTGCTTATTCTTGAGTAAAGCAACAGGGAACAGAAGAAAGTTCCGAGACCGCTGAAAAGGATATGGGCTTCGGGCATTCCGCATATTTTTTTCAGTAGTTTCGGTGTCTTCTGTTCCTTATCATGCGGCAGGGGGATTCTCTCCTGTTGCCATAAACAGCCGTTGAAACGGTGGAATGGAGGAAAAATATGTACAAGACCTATGAAATGGAATTGGGAGGCCGCACGCTGAAGGTGGACATCGACCGCGTGGGCAAGCAGGCCAACGGATGCGCGTTCATGCACTATGGGGACACGGTGGTATTGTCCACCGCCACAGCGTCCGAGAAGCCCAGGGAGGGAATCGATTTCTTCCCCTTAAGCGTGGAGTTCGAGGAGAAGATGTACGCCGTGGGGAAGATTCCCGGCGGCTTCAACAAGAGGGAGGGAAAGGCCAGCGAGAACGCCGTGCTCACCAGCCGTGTCATCGACAGGCCCATGCGTCCCCTGTTCCCCAAGGATTACCGCAATGACGTGACCCTGAACAACATGGTCATGAGCGTGGATCCAGCATGCCGTCCCGAGATTGTGGCCATGCTGGGAGCCGCCATCGCCACCTGCATTTCGGACATCCCTTTTGACGGCCCCTGCGCCATGACCCAGATGGGCCTGGTGGACGGCGAGCTTGTAGTCAACCCTTCCCAGGAGCAGTGGAAGAAGGGCGATCTGAACCTGACCGTGGCCTCCACCAGGGAGAAGGTCATCATGATTGAGGCCGGAGCCAATGAGGTGCCGGAGGCGCGTATGATCGAGGCCATCTACAAGGCCCATGAGATCAACCAGACCATCATCGCGTTCATCGACAAGATCGTGGCCGAGTGCGGCAAACCGAAGCATGAATACACCAGCTGCGCCATCCCCGAGGAGATGTTCGAGGAGATTAAAAGAATCGTGCCTCCCCAGGAGATGGAGGTAGCGGTGTTCACCGATGACAAGCAGACCAGGGAGGGGAATATCAGGGCTATCACCGGGAAGCTGGAGGAGGCTTTCGCGGAGAACGAGGAATGGCTGGCCATCCTGGGCGAGGCGGTCTATCAGTACGAGAAGAAGACCGTGCGCAAGATGATCCTGAAAGACCATAAACGGCCTGACGGACGCGAGATTACGCAGATCCGTCCTCTCGCCGCGGAAGTGGACATCATCCCCCGGGTGCATGGCTCCGCCATGTTCACCAGAGGCCAGACCCAAATCTGCAACGTATGTACCCTGGCTCCCCTGTCCGAGGCCCAGAGGATCGACGGCCTGGACGAGAACGAGGTCAGCAAGAGATATATGCACCATTACAACTTCCCCTCCTACTCCGTGGGCGAGACCAAGCCTTCCAGAGGGCCCGGACGGCGTGAAATCGGCCATGGAGCGCTGGCGGAGAGGGCGCTTATCCCGGTGCTCCCCAGCGAGGAGGAGTTCCCGTACACCATCCGCACGGTGTCCGAGACCTTCGAGTCCAACGGCTCCACCTCCATGGCGTCCACCTGCGCTTCCTGCATGTCCCTGATGGCTGCGGGCGTGCCCATCAGGAAGATGGTGGCAGGCATCTCCTGCGGCCTGGTGACCGGGGATACGGACGATGACTTCGTGCTGCTGACGGATATCCAGGGCCTGGAGGACTTCTTCGGGGACATGGACTTCAAGGTCACGGGCACCACTGAGGGCATCACGGCCATCCAGATGGACATCAAGATTCACGGACTGACCAGGCCCATCGTGGAGGGCGCTATCGCCAGATGCCGCGAGGCAAGGCTCTTCATCATGGACAACTGCATGAAGCCCGCCATCTCCGCGCCCAGGGCGGAGGTAGGTCCTTACGCGCCCAAGATCATCTCCATCCAGATCGATCCCGAGAAAATCGGGGATGTGGTGGGCCAGAGAGGAAAGACCATCAATGAGATCATCGCCCGTACAGGCGTGAAAATCGACATCACCGATGACGGCAATGTCTCCGTATGCGGCACTGACAAGGAAATGATGGACAAGGCCGTGGACATGGTCAAGACCATCGTCACGGACTTCGAGGCAGGCCAGATCTTCCAGGGCAAGGTGGTCAGCATCAAGGAGTTCGGCGCGTTCCTGGAGTTCGCCCCCGGCAAGGAGGGGATGGTGCACATTTCCAAGATTGCAAGGGAGAGAATCAACCGGGTGGAGGATGTGCTGACCCTGGGGGATGTGGTCACGGTAGTCTGCCTTGGAAAGGACAAGATGGGCAGGATCAGCTTCTCCATGAAGGACGTGGCGCAGCAGGTGAAGAAAAACTGACAGATTCGTAGTATAGCAGCCGATGAAAATGGTATGAGGAAGGGAGACTGTGAGAGCGGTCTCCCTGAATTATATATAGGTATTCAGTATAAAGACAGTCCACGGATGCGGAACTGGAACAGGAGGTTATTTATGCTATCAAGAGAACTGGTAAAAGAAGCGCTGCGGCGGGCCCTGGCAACCGGCGCTGACTACGCGGAGGTGTTCGCGGAGCACAGCCTGAACAAAAACATCAACATCATCTCCGGCAAGACGGACAAAATCGGGGATACCGTGATTTCCGGCGTGGGCATCCGCATATTCAAGGGAACCCGCTGCGTGTCGGGTTCGGCCTCTTCCCTGGCGCCGGAGGCGATTCTAGGCTGTGCCTCCAAGGTGGCCGATGCCCTTACGGGAATGCCCCTTGTCCGGGACATCGTCCTGAGGGAGCGCCTGTTCGGGAACATCCACCCAGTGAGGGTGGTGCCCGGGGATGTGTGCAACGCGGAAAAAATCGACTATCTGCGCCAGGCCTGTCTGGCGGCAAAGGACTACAGCGATGAAATCAGCCAGGTCAGCGGCACCTTCCTGGAGGTGGACCACAAGATTCTCATCGCCACCAGCGAGGGACTCTTCGCCCAGGACAGACAGATCCGCACCAGGGTCATCGTTTCTTCCATCGCCAGCGGGAATGGGGAGAACCAGGATGGCGCCGTAAACCACGGCGCACGGAAAGGGATGGAATTATTGGAGGAATATGACCCCAAGGCTCTTGGCAGGGAGGCTTCCCGCCAGGCAGTCACCATGCTGCACGCGGGTTATATCAAAGCGGGCACCATGCCTGTAGCCATTGAGAACGGATTCGGAGGCGTGATTTTCCACGAGGCCTGCGGGCATTCTCTGGAGGCAAGCTCCGTGGCCCTGGGCCAGTCCCAGTTTGCCGGGAAGCTGGGAGAGCAGATTGCCAATGCGAAGGTGACGGCCATCGACGACGGCACCATTCCCAATGCCTGGGGTTCCTTCAATATCGACGACGAGGGGACTCCGGCCCGGAGGAATGTGCTCATTGAAAACGGCATCCTGAAAAACTATATGATCGATAAGCTGAACGGACGCCGGATGGGCATGGCGTCCACCGGAAACTCTAGACGCCAGAGCTACCAGTTTGAGCCCACATCCCGCATGACCAACACCTACATAGCAGCGGGAGAGGACGAGGACAGGGACATCATCGCTTCCATCGGATACGGTCTCTATGCAAAGAGCATGGGCGGCGGCTCCGTGAACCCTGTGACAGGCCAGTTCAACTTTTCCGTGGACGAGGGCTATGTCATCCGAAACGGAGAGATCTGCGAGCCGGTTCGGGGAGCCAGCCTTATCGGCAAAGGCTCTGAGATACTGATGAATATCGATATGGTGGGAAAGAACGTGGCCAGGGCCCAGGGCATGTGCGGCGCTTCCTCCGGCAGCATTCCTACAGATGTAGGACAGCCATTGATCAGAGTCTCTTCCATTGTAGTGGGAGGACGCTAGGGGGCTCCAGGACTGACTGGGCAGGAATATGTGCCGATGACAGGCGGAATGAGAGGTTAAGATGACATATCAGGAATTCAAGGAAGCCGTGATTAGATACGCCCGGGAAAACGGGATTGCGGATTATGAGCTGTATTATACGGAGAGCGAGTCTGCTTCCGTGGAGATTTATCAGGAGGAGGTAAAGGGCTACAGCACACAGAACAGCTCCGGAGTGTGCTTCCGCTGCGTCCTGGACGGGAAGGCGGGCTATGCCTCCACGGAAAACTGCACGGAGGAGGAAGCCAAGTCCCTGGTGCTCAGGGCCCTGGACAATGCGGGCTCCATCGAGAGCGAGGAGAAGGCCTTCATCCATGAAAAGGGAGACCGGTACGCGGCACCGGAAGAGAGCAGCATAACCCAGCCCACAGGCGGCGAGCTGACGGATGCCGCGCTGGCTCTGCAAAAGGAGCTGTACCGGGCGGATCAGCGAGTGACGGACGGCACCCAGGCCTATATGGCCTATGAGGCGGAAAAGTATGCCCTATACAATTCCAACGGCCTGGATCTGGAGGATAGGGTGAAGAGCGCCATGTGCTATGCCATGCCTCTGGTAGCCGACAGCGGGGAAATGTACGACGGCTTTGAGATGAAGTTAGGCGACATGAAGGATTTTGATATCAAAGCCATCGCGGCGGACGCGGTGGAGGACGCGGTGGCCGCCATAGGCGCGGGCAGCGTGCCCAGCGGAAAGTACACGGTGGTATTCTCCAACAAGACCATGGCCACGCTGTTGATGACATATGCTTCCGTCTTCTCCGCGGAGGCGGCCCAGAAGGGAATGTCTTTGCTGAACGGAAAAGAAGGGGAAAAAATCGCCGCGGACTTCATCACCATCGTGGACGACCCGTCATATCACAACAGCGTAATGAAGAGGAGCTTTGACGGAGAGGGCGTTGCCACCTACGCCAAAAATGTAGTGGAGGACGGCGTCCTCACCACGCTGCTGCACAACCTGAAGACAGCGGCCAATGCGGGGGTGAAGTCCACTGGAAACGCGGGCAGGCCTTCCTATGCCTCTGTCATTGGCGTCAGCCCCTTTACCTTTTACATCCGGCCCGATGGAGAGGCCGGGGAGAAGACAGCGGGGAAAGTGCCGGAAGACCTGCTGCGAAAGGCGGACAACGGCATCTATGTGACGGAGCTGACAGGCCTGCACGCGGGTGCCAGCGCGGTCACCGGCGACTTTTCCCTGTCTGCCAGGGGATTTCTGATCGCGGAGGGCGCGAAAGCCGCTCCCGTCAAGAATTTTACCGTATCCGGAAACTTCTTCGACTTGCTGAAAAGTGTGGAGGTTCTGGGGAAAGACCTGGATTTCGTCCGGGGAACATTCGGCTCCCCCTCGATGCTGATCCGGAACCTGGCCATCGCGGGCGAGGAGTGACTTGCGCTGATTGTGAATGGCAGCAGAAGAAAAGTGTGGAAAAGCGTATGGCTGTAATTGCAGTCATGCGCTTTTTTTAAATTTTCTTTATAGTTATTTTATTGTATTTCCTACAAAAAAGTTTAAAATGTTACATAGTGGGTGGAGGAAAGTATTGTTTTGCCTTTGAGGAGGAATGAGCATGAGAGAAAAGCTGCAGCGGTTTATGTGGGGGCGCTACGGTACGGATCGTTTCAACCAGTTTCTGATGTTTGTCGCCATTGTATGTCTGCTGGTCTCCTTTATTGGAGGAGGGGCGTTCTATCTGCTGGCCACGGCAGTGATGGTATATGCGTATTTCAGGATGTTCTCAAGGAACGTGAGCAAGCGTTCTCTGGAGAACCAGTGGTATCTGAAGCGCGAGATGAAGGTCAGGAGCTTTTTCCTGAAAAAGAAGAAGGAGCTGGCCCAGCACAAGGACTACCATATCTATAAATGTCCGAACTGTAAGCAGAAGATCCGTGTACCGAAGGGAAAGGGCAGGATTGCCATAAGCTGCAGGAAATGCGGAAATGAATTCATCAAAAAGAGCTGAAGACTGGTTCCGGGATGCCGGGATGTCCGTGGAGGTTTGCGATGTTCGGGTATATTATTGTAAACAAGGCAGAAATGAAGTTCAAGGAATTTGATGTATACCATTCCTACTATTGCGGCATGTGCCGGGATCTGAAGAAGAAGTACGGCGTCTGCGGACAGCTTTCCCTGAGCTATGACATGACCTTCCTGGCCATCCTGCTGACCGGGCTGTATGAGCCCCAGACCTGCCGGGAGAGCTGCAAGTGCATCGTCCATCCCTTCGAGAGCCATGAGACCAGGAGGAACGTATTCACGGAGTACGCGGCGGACATGAACATGCTGTTCGCCTATTATAAATGCCAGGACGACTGGGAGGATGAGAAGAAGATCCTGAAGCTGGCCTACGGCAGGCTCCTGGAGGGAAAGGCCGGGAGGCTGAAGGCAATCTACGCGGACAAGGTGCGGAAGATAAACCTGCTGATGCAGGATTTCTCCGATGCGGAGAAGGAAAAGGACACGGACATCGATGCCCTGGCGGGGCTGTTCGGCAGGGTCATGGCGGAAATCATGGCGGTGCGGGAGGACGAATGGGCCGGGAACCTGCGGAGGCTGGGATTCTTCCTGGGGAAATTCATCTATCTGTGCGACGCCTATGAGGACGTGGAGGAGGACATCAGGAAGGGGACGCCGAATCCGCTGAAGCCCCGGTACGCAAGCCCTGACTTCGAGGAGGAGTGCAGGACGATCCTGACCATGATGATATCGGAGTGCTGCAAGGAGTTCGAGAAGCTTCCCATTCTGGAGAACGTGGAGATTCTCCGCAATATCCTGTATTCCGGTGTCTGGGGCAGATATGAGGCTGTCCGCGAGAAGCGGAAAAAGGAACATGCGCGGGTGACATCCATGGGCTCCGAAGCGTGATAGAGTAAAGCTTTGCAAGAATTTTGGGCGGCGGTATCTGTCCGGGAAACGAGGAAAATATGTACGACCCTTACGGTGTGTTAGGCGTGAGCAGGAATGCTTCCGAGGAAGAAATCAAAAAAGCATATAAGGCGCTGAGCCGCAGGTATCATCCCGATGCCAATGTGAACAATCCGAACAAAGCCCAGGCAGAGGAGAAATTCAAGGAGATCCAGGCGGCATACCAGCAGATCATGAAGGAGCGCACCTCTGGCTACGGAGGCAGCTATGGCAGTTCCGGGTATGGAGGCGGCTATGGCAGAAGCTCCTCCGGCGGTTACGGCAGAAGCTCTTCCGGCGGGGCCCAGGGCGGCCAGGGAGGCGGGGCTTTCTGGGGCTTCGGCGGCCCTTTCGGGGGCTTCGGCTTCGGCGGCTTCGGCCAGGGGATGGACACCGGCTATGAGGAGAACAACTATATCCGTTCCGCGGGGAACTATATCCGCAACGGCTATTATAAGGAGGCGAGGACTGCGCTGGACGGCATGAACGAGCGTGACAGGAACGCGAGATGGTACTACTACAGCGCCATCGCCCACTCAGGCCTGGGGAACAATGTGGCGGCGCTGGAGCACGCCAAGCGGGCCTCTGCCATGGAGCCGGACAATATGGATTACCGCAGCCTGGTGCAACAGTTCGAGAACGGCGGCAGCTGGTATGAGCAGAGGCGGGCCCAGTACGGGTATCCAACGGTGGGCGTGGGCAATCTCTGCGCCAGGTGGCTGTGTACCTTTATGATGTGCAATATGTGCTGCTTCGGAGGCGGCTGCTGCGGAGGGCATGGGATGTACTACTATTAGCGGCTTCCGGCCCGGAGCAGGGAAGATTTCAAGGGAGTTTTATCGTACTTATAATTTCATATAATTTGCCTGTTCAATGGTATTGACAAAAGAGAACGGATGTTCTAAACTATATGGTATAAGAACATCTGTTCTGTTTCAGGAAGGAGATTGACATGAAGAGAGGGATGGGCAGAGAAGCAGTGAAAGCCGTAGAGGGAGACTGTTCATCGTCCGCTGGGGCTTATTTTGTTTCCGGAGTCGGCGAAGAGGGCAGGGAGGACAGGCCTCTGGCTTTCCGAAAGCGCCTGTGGATGTGGATCAGGGCGGCGGCATCAGAGATGAAGAACCAACTTTTGCTGGATGAATGACAGGAATCGCATGACATTTGGAGCAAATAGGGGTATACTCTCTTTATGGATACAAATCAGAAAGGAGCTTCCAACATGTCATTTATTCCAAGACCACATGAGATATATCAGCATTTTAAAGGGAACCTGTACCAGGTGACTGCCATCGCAGAGCACACAGAGACAGGAGAGCAGCTGGTCATCTACCAGGACCTATACGACCAGTCCAGGATATATGCCAGGCCGCTGCTCATGTTCATAAGCAAAGTAGACCGGGATAAGTATCCTGACGCGGAGCAGGAGTTCCGCTTCCAGCTGCAGGGCCCGGAAGCCGGGCGGCAGAAGGCCCAGTTCCAGGAGGCTGCGGAAGGGAAAAGGACGGACGCGCCGGGGAGCGCGGCCTATATGACAGGAGCGGAGGGAAAGGAAGGACCGGTGCAGAAGGCGGGGCAGGCTGACGGTTCCGGGCTTACGGGAGACGGACTGTCCGCGCAGGAGGAAGAAGTGCCTGACCTTGACCCGTTCGTGCTGGAATTCCTGGACTCCGACAGCTATGAACAGAGATTGAACATCCTGGCAGGACTCCACCATAGGATTACGGACGAGATGATCACTACCATGGCTATCGCCTGTGACATAGAGATCGATGACGGCGATATCGAGGAGAGGTACGAGGCGCTGAAGACCTGCCTGCTGACGCTGGAGAGATATGAGTGCAATCGCCTGAGATGACAGGACGGCTCCCTTTGAGATGCGGGGCCGCTGCATCAAGGGGCTTTGCGCGCCGCGGCCCGGAGGCCGGGCGGCGACTGCAGGCCGGAGGCAGAGAGGCGGAAGCGCTGCAAAAGGCAAGGCCGGAGCGGTGGACACAGCATGGAAAGGAGCGGCATTATGGCATATCAGCTTGACAGGAAAATGGTGATAGGGGTCTCTTCCAGGGCCCTGTTCGATTTGACCGTGGAGAACGAGATTTTTGAAAAGGAGGGCCTGGAGGCGTACTGCAGCTATCAGGTGGAGCATGAGCAGGAAATCTTAAGGCCGGGACCGGGTTTTGGACTGATCGAGTCTCTGCTGGAACTGAACCGGTACAGTCCTGAGGGAAATCTGGTGGAGGTCATCATCATGTCCCGCAACAGCCCGGACTCCTCCCTTCGGGTATTCAATGCCATCGCCCATTACGGCCTGGACATCACAAGGTCGGTGCTGGTGAGCGGCGCGGCGCTGGCCCCTTATCTGGCGGCGTTCCACACGGATCTCTTCCTGTCGGCCTATGAGGACGATGTGCAGAGCGCCATCGACAGCGGCATAGCGGCGGGCATCATCTGTACGGAGCAAAAGGTTCACGACATTTCGGCCAGGGCCCACGGACAGCGGGCGCAGAACGTATCGGCACAGACGGAAGAGAAGTCGGCGGCCCAGGTGATTCCCATGCAGGTGAACGCTGCCCCTGGCGGGAGAAATCGAAAGGGCGGGAAATGCCAGATTCGGATTGCGTTTGACGGGGACGCGGTGCTTTTTGCGGACGAATCGGAGATGATATTCAAGGAAAAGGGGCTGAGGGCCTTTGAGGAGAATGAGCGGGCCCGGGCCAGAGAACCCCTCGCGGAAGGACCCTTCGCGCAGTTCCTGAAAAAGCTGTCGAATCTGCAGAAGGAGCTTGGCACCCAGGACTGTCCTATCCGGACGGCGCTGGTGACGTCACGGAGCGCGCCTGCCCACGAGCGCGTCATCCGCACCATGAGGGCATGGAACGTGCGGGTGGATGAGGCCTTCTTTCTGGGCGGCCTGGAGAAGCGGGAGGTGCTGAAGGCTTTCGGCGCGCAGATATTTTTTGACGACCAATCGATACATACCGCCAGCGCGGCCCAGGCCGTCCCCGCCGCCAGGGTGCCCTACTGTAAAGGAAACCGGGAGCTGTCCTGACGGGAGCCGGCGGAATCAGAACTATGATAAGGAGAACAGATTTTCTCAAGATGGAATACAGGGATATTACAACAGGGCGTTTCCTGGAGCGCCCCAACAGATTCATTGCCAGAGTGGAGATTGAAGCCCAGGACGGGACGAGGCGAGTGGAGACCGTCCATGTGAAGAATACAGGCAGATGCCGGGAACTGCTCCAGAGGGGCGCGACAGTCTATCTGGAGAAAAGCCACAATCCAGCCCGCTCCACAGCCTACGACTTGGTGGCGGTGGAAAAGGGGGAGCGGCTGGTGAACATGGATTCCCAGGCGCCTAATAAAGCGGTGGAAGAATGGCTGCGCGGCGGAGGGCTTTTCGCCGACGCGGCTTTGGTGCGCCCGGAGGCCAGGTACGGCAATTCCCGATTTGATTTTTATATAGAGACGGCGGAAGAGAAGATTTTCATGGAAGTCAAAGGCGTCACGCTGGAGGAGGACGGCGTGGTGCGGTTCCCGGACGCGCCGTCCGAGAGGGCGGTGAAGCATGTGGAGGAGCTGATTGCCGCCGGGCGAGAGGGGTATCGTGTCCTTGTGATGTTCGTAGTACAGATGGAGAATGTCAGATATTTTACGCCTAACCGTGATACTCATCCGGAATTCGCGGCTGCCCTGTGCAGGGCAGCCCGGGAAGGGGTGGAGATACTGGCTTATGACTGCCTGGTCAGGCCGGGATCCATGATTGTGAACCGGCCTGTGCCCGTGGCGCTGTCCCAGGGCGACGAGCCGAAAATTAATGAAACATTAAGGAAAACCTCAGGAAAGTATAAGCTTGGGAATATATGCAAACCGCTCCTGACATGGTATGATAAGAACAGGCGGATTTTGCCATGGCGGGAGATGCCTACGCCCTACCGTGTATGGGTGTCCGAAATCATGCTGCAGCAGACCCGGGTAGAGGCCGTGAAGCCATATTTCCAGCGTTTCATGGAGGCATTGCCGGACATCAGGGCGCTGGCCGAGGTGAAGGAGGAGACGCTCCTGAAGCTTTGGGAGGGCCTGGGCTACTACAACCGCGCCCGCAATCTGCAGAAAGCGGCAATCCAGATACAGCGGGACTACGGCGGCGAGATGCCGGATACTTACGAGGAGCTGCTGAAACTCACCGGTATCGGAAGCTATACCGCAGGGGCCATCGCCTCCATCGCTTTCGGACGTCCGGTGCCTGCGGTGGACGGAAATGTGCTGCGGGTGATGTCCAGGCTGAGGCAGGACGGACGGCTCATTGACGACGCAAAGGTGAAGGCGGCGGTGGAGCGCGACTTAAAGGAAATCATGCCGCCTGACCGCCCGGGGGATTTCAACCAGGCCATGATGGAAATCGGGGCCTGCGTCTGCATCCCGAACGGGACGCCCTTGTGTGCCGACTGCCCTCTTGCCGGGCTCTGCATGAGCCGTCTGGCGGGCACGCAGCAGGACTATCCGAAGAAGCAGGCAAAGAAGGCGCGGCAGATTGAAGAGAGGACGATTCTGATAGTCCGGGATGAGAATAAGGCTGCCATCAGGAAGCGGGCAGGCAGAGGGCTGTTGGCCGGCATGTACGAATTCCCTTCCCTGGAGGGGTTCCGCACGGCCCAGGAGGTGGCGGAGTACCTGGCGGGCATCGGCCTGAAGCCTCTGCGGATTCAGCCCCTGGAAGACGCGAAACATATCTTCACCCACCGGGAGTGGCATATGAAGGGCTATATGGTCAGGGTGGACGAACTGGAGCCCAGACTGCCTCAGGGGGCGGCCGCTGACTGGCTCTACATCGAGCCGGACGAGACAAAAGACAAATATCCGATTCCCTCAGCTTTTAGCGCTTATACCAAGTATTTAAGCATAAAACTGGGCAAGAATAGATATACAGAACATGAATCAGGAGGTTAAGGACTAGTGAAACTATTATCCGTAGTGGTTCCCTGCTACAATTCTGAAAATTATATGAGGAAATGCATAGACTCTCTGCTGGTGGGCGGGGAGGACGTGGAGATCATCATTGTAGATGACGGTTCCACCAAGGACAGGACGGCGGAAATCGCGGATGAATATGCCGGTAAATATCCTACCATCGTAAAGGCAGTGCACCAGGAGAACGGAGGCCATGGGGCCGCGGTCAATACCGGGATCAGGAATGCCACAGGCCTTTACTTCAAAGTGGTGGACAGCGATGACTGGGTGAAGGCCGAGGCCTATGTCAAGGTGTTGGAAACTTTGCGGGAGATGGCTGGGGGGGCTTCTACCCTGGATATGCTGGTCTGCAATTTCGTCTATGAGAAGGAGGGGGAGAAGCGCAAAAAGGTAATGCACTACCGCCACATCCTTCCCCAGGGGAAAATGGTGAGCTGGAAGGACTGCCATCATTTTACGAAGGGGCATTATATCCTGATGCATTCGGTCATCTTCCGCACCAAACTGCTGCGGGAGTGCGGGCTGCATCTGCCGGAGCACACTTTCTATGTGGACAATATCTATGTCTTCGACCCGCTGCCCTATGTGAAGAACATGTATTACCTGGACGTGAACCTGTACCGCTATTATATCGGGAGAGAGGATCAGTCCGTGAACGAGGAGGTCATGATTTCCCGAATCGACCAGCAGATCAGAGTCAATAAGATCATGATAGATTATCTGGTGGAGAAGAAACCGGAAATCCTAAAGAATAAGCGCCTGTATCAATATATGCGCAATTACCTGGAAATTATTACAACTGTGTCTTCTGTTCTGCTGATTCGTTCCGGCACGGAGGAGAGCCTGGAGAGGAAGAAGGAACTGTGGAATTATCTGAAAACGAAAGACAGGAAGCTGTTCTTCTGGATGCGCAACGGCCTCATGGGCAATGCCATGAACCTTCCCGGCAGAAGCGGCCGGAAGATTTCCGTGGGGGGATATAAGATTTGCCAGAAGATTTTCAAGTTCAACTGATAGATAATGGACTCGCTCCGTTCTCCAAACCGCCAGACATTACCAATTGTTCGATTTCTGCCTTGAGAAGCATTGCCATTTTATGGTGAAAATGGAACAGATTGACGAAAGAGAGTTTACTGCTGGCAGAAGGCAGCCGGGGATACCCTGATGCAGAGAATGGGAATTTGTACCGATTGTTTTGAGACTATGTCTTCTACAGATAGTGCCCCAGGCAGCGATTCCGGGGGATGAAGCTGTAGGAGACAGTCAGGGGTTCCGCAGAAGCATCTTCAGGAGTCCGTGCCGGGAAAAAGGTCCAGGATTTTCTGGTGCAGAGGCCGGAGAGGTAATGGCTTCAGGTAAAACAAGTAAACCAAGTGAAATTCCCCGCAGATTGGCTGCGGGGGATTTCACTTGGTTT
>OFFK01000800.1_pt1 | contig 25455 bp, 23 predicted proteins | sample 1521361 | NCBI WGS metagenome assembly OFFK01 (sample SAMEA3504096, study PRJEB24116) | mouse gut metagenome | biome: mouse gut; feature: mouse-associated habitat; material: faeces | place: Denmark | collected 2011 | reverse complement strand
TAAGCCTGTTTTGTCAATCGGAATCATTTTTAAGAACGAGATCCGCTGTCTGGAGCGGTGCTTAAAATCTCTCCAGCCCCTGCGGGAAGCCGTCCCCTGTGAGCTGGTGATGGCTGACACCGGATCTGACGACGGCAGCCGGGAGATTGCGGAAAAATATGCGGATATTCTGTTCGATTTTCCCTGGATCAATGATTTTTCCGCCGCCCGGAACGCCGTGATGGACCGCAGCACCGGGGCCTGGTTTCTGACGCTGGATGCGGACGAGTGGCTGGACGAGGATGTCTCCGATCTGGTCAATTTCCTTACCACCGACCGCTGCAAGGACTGGGATGTCTGCGCTTTGACTGAGCGCAATTACCACAGCTATGACTTCACCAAGAGTTATGGTGTGTTCATGGCCTGGCGGCTGCTGCGTATGAGTACAGGGATTCGCTATACCGGAGCCATCCATGAGGCGTGGACGCTTACAGATATGCGGGCCTTGGCGCTTCAGAATACGCTGATCCACCATGACGGCTATGTGACGGTGGACCAGGAGCTGGTGCAGAAAAAGCAGGAGCGCAACATGAAACTCCTGCGGGAGAAGCTGGAGCGCGATCCAGACAACATCGTCACCCTTCTCCAGCTTATCGAAAGCGGACAGGGAGAGCCGGACTACTATGACTTCCTGCGCCGCGCGATGGAGCTGGTGGAGGAAAAGCGGGAAAAATGGGAGATGATGGGGCCCTCCATCTTTCGCTACGCCATTGCCTATGCCCGGGCTCATAAGCTCCCTGAGCTGGAACGGTGGCTTCAGGAGGCCGAGGAGTGGTTTCCCAACTCCTTTTTCATTCTGATAGACGCCTCCCTTAACATCGCAACCTACTATTTGGAAAAGGAGCAATTTGAGGATTGCGTCCGCTGGTGTGAACGGGGCTTGAACGCCCACAAGGATTTTGAGGCCGGGCGGGGAGATATCGCCTGCCAAATCTACGGCTCGCTGTTATCTACTGAACCGCTGCACCGGGAATCTCTAAAAATCATCTTGGCCCGCGGCTATTTTGGCGTGGAGAAGCCGGAGGCCGCTGTACAGGCTCTGGAGAGCCTGCAGCTTGACACGCTGGATACAACTTGGACCAAAAACCTCCAGGAGACTCTGCACATGATCCATTTTCGGAGCCATGCGGATATCTCCGGTCTGGTCAAGGCCGTCTGGGAGGGCATCACCGCTCCCCGCCCGGACAAACAGTCCGGGGCGGACCGAAAGAAAACGTTTTTGGAGATCGGCGCGCTTACGTTCTCCAGCTCCTATCAAAATTCGGAGGATCGGGACGATACCTTCTGCCGCCGCGGCTATACCATGTACCTCCCTTTGGCGGAAACGTGCGTTCTTGGCACCGCCGCCGCTATTTTGGAGTCGGAGGACCCGGAGGAGATTGCAGGTCTGCTGAACAAGGTGGAAAATCTGTCGGAACTGCCCGCCTGCGCTCTGGCTCACGCGATCAAGGCGGGGACGGCGTTCCCGCTTCCGGACAAGCCCTTGGCGATAGAGCGGATGGACGACCTGGCGTTCCGCCTGGCCGAGGACAAAGAGGAGCTGCTGGAGCTGACAAGGCGCGTGGGCGAAATTTCCACCCTACAGTCTCTCACCTGGGTTCGGGGGCTGTTCCTGACTGCGGTAAAGGTGTGCGGTTGGGAGGATGAGACCATGGGCATGGACCTGGCCCGAAGATTTGCGGCGGTAGAGCGGAGGTATCTGACCCTGTGCTATTCCCCCCAACTGCTCCAGCCTGAAAATATGTTTGTCCTCCCCGCCATGCACCGCTTCGGCTGGCGCTGCGCTCAGGCCTTCGAGGCCCTGGACGCAGGAGATGCCACGGGGTATGTCCGCTGTTTGCGAGAGGGGCTGTCCACCTGTGAGGGGATGAAGGATATGGTGGAGTTCCTAATCAAGCATACCCCAGAGGTCCAAGCCCCAGCGTCCTCCCGGGAATTGTTGGACCTGGCGGATAAGGTCCGGTCCATGCTTTCCGCCTTTAAACCCGGCGACCCCGCCGTGGCGGCCATCAAGCAGAGCCCGGTCTATCAGAAGGTGGCCTATCTCATTGAGGGGCTAGAGGCCCCTGTGATCGGAGGGCTGGCGCAGTGATTATATCCAGAACTCCTCTGCGGGCGTCTTTTTTCGGTGGCGGCAGCGATTTGGGCGACTACTATCGTAACAGTGCCAGCGGTTACGGTGCAGCTTTGAGCACCGCCATTGACATGTATATTTACATTACTGTCAACAAAAAATTTGATGACCAGATCCGAATAAGCTATTCCAAAACAGAAATCGTGAACTGTGTGGACCAAATTGAACACAATATCATCCGAGAGGCCCTAAAAATCGCTGGCGTTGAAAAGGGAATCGAGATTGTCTATATGGGAGACATTCCACTGGGTTCCGCCGGTGTTGGGCTGGCCTCCTCCAGTGCGCTGGCTGTAGGTGTGCTGAATGCACTTTTCGCCTATCAGGGGCAGGCTGTTTCAGCAGAGTTTCTGGCGCAGAAGGCGTGTGAAATTGAAATTGACCGCCTGAAAAATCCAATCGGCAAGCAGGACCAGTATGCAACAGCTTATGGCGGATTTCACCATTATCGCTTTAATGCAGATGAGAGTGTCTTTGTCAATCCGCTTATTTGCCGGCCTCAGGTTAAGCAGGCGCTTCAGGAGAATTTGATGTTTTTCTACACTAATATGACCCATATCTCTTCTCACATTTTAGAGGAGCAGAGGGAACACATTCCGAAAAAAATGGAAAACCTGGACCGTATGGTTGGAATGTCCTATGATGCGGAGCAGCTTTTGCAAAAAAATGCCCTGAATGAGTTCGGAGCGCTGCTGGATGAGGCATGGAAGCTAAAAAAACAGTTGGCCAGCGGTATTTCCGACCCGCGGATTGATGAAATGTATGCGACTGCACGAAAAGCTGGGGCGTTGGGCGGTAAAATTCTGGGCGCTGGCGGCGGCGGCTTTATGATGCTGTATGTGCCGGAAAATCGCCGGCAGGCCGTCCGAGAGGCCCTGAGCCAATATCGGGAGCAGAAAGTGGCGTTGGACCCGGAAGGCAGCAAAATTATTTATGTTCGGTAAAGGGTTGGAGGAATACACATTGGAAAATCCCACGTTACAGATAGACACTGGCCAGATGAACCCTCCGGCAAACGCATCAACCCTGTTTGATGCCAGACAGATTGCCTATCGAAACTGCAATACAGTCAGTTCTTCGCTGATTACTATACTGGTAGTAGCCTATAACAGGCTTGAAAAGACAAAGCGGTGCGTAGAGAGCATTCTGAACTATACGCAAGGAATTGATTATGAACTGCTGCTCGTAGACAACGGCTCCAGTGATGAGACCCTGTCGTATTTTCAAAATGTGCCCTATCAGAAAACTACTGTGTGGAGAATCACACACAATGTGGGACTTAGCTACGCGTTGGCTTTAGCTATGCGGTATTTTCATACAGAGTATTTTGTCTCAGTTTCCAATGATGTATATGTTACCAAGAATTGGATGAACAATCTGCTGTACTGTATGCAAAGCGATCCCACTATTGGGTTTGTCTGCCCAGTCAGCTCTCATATCTCTAATTTACAGGAGGTAGAGATCAAGGCGACAAATTTTGAGGATATGCAGAAAAAGGCTGCCCAATTCAACTGCTCTGACCCAAGGAAGTGGCAGGAGCGTATGCGGATTATCAGCATTATACTGATGGTAAAGCGCGAAGTATGTGATACCGTCGGTGTGATGGATATGGGCTTTTACCACGACTTTGGGGATGATGACATCTCGACCCGCATTCGCCGCGCTGGATATAAATTGATGCTGTGCGGTGATACCTACGTCTACCATGATCACGATTTCAGAAATCTGGAGGACAAGGATCCAGAACAGTTTCAGGCATCTATAAGCTTGGGACGAAAGAACTATCAGGAAAAATACCACGGAATTGATGCCTGGGAAGATATCAACAATTTCGAGATTCCTATGATGCGGCTGCTGGAACGGACGAGTAAGTATCCAGATTGTCCAGATATCCTGTGCGTAGATCCTCGGTGTGGAACACCTGTTTTGCAGGTGCGAAATATGCTGCGCGCCAAGGGAATTTTAAACTGTACCTCCAACGCATTTACCACAAAAGCAAAATATTTCCACGACCTGCAATTTGTGACGGAAGAACGGACGATATGTGACCGGATCGACTTTTTGGCGGAGCACTATCGGGAGGAAAGCTTTGACATCATTTTACTCGGCCAGCCTGTAAATACCTATCCAGAGCCCTTGCGTGTGACAGAAAATCTGTTCCGCTGCCTGCGAAAAGGCGGGAAGCTGCTGGTAAAGCTTCGCAATACAGCCAGTGCTGTGGCATTCCTGAATCTGCTGGGCATTCAGCAGTCCATGGATGGTGATATGCCGCTGCAAATCTCCGAAACGGATTTTCACCAGTGCCTAAATCTGATGCAGGTGAAGCGGGTACAGCAGGTAAATTGTATGCAAAGCATTCCCCAGGAGACGCTGGAGGTGCTGAAAAATGGTCTGAGGGCCTCGAATCTCTGTGAAAATCCGGAGCAGGCAGTCCAGCGGATGAATATTTTGGAATATGTGTTTTTAATTGAGAAATAGGAGGACTCAGTGTTAGAGATACAACAGGCCGTAATTCTGGCTGGGGGCAGAGGGACCAGACTGCGGCCCTTTAGTGACACGGCTCCAAAGGCGATGTATCCATTTGAAGGGAAACCCTTCTTGGAGCACTTGATCGAACAAATTAAGAGCTTTGGTATCCGGGATATTTTACTGCTGCTGGGGTATTTGCCTGAGAAGATTATGGATTATTTTGGCGATGGCAGCGCCTTGGGCGTACATATCCAATATCAAGTCACGCCAGTGGAGTGGGAAACCGGCAGCCGCTTGAAATCAGCCCGCCCTCTTCTGAAAGAGCATATTTTGCTGCTATACTGTGACAACTACTGTCCGATTCAATGGAGCAGGGCGGTGTCTCAATATGAAAACGCGCATCTGCCCCTTCAGATTACGGTCTATGACAATCAGGACGGTTATACAAGAGATAATCTGCGGGTTTCAGACGGAATGGTTACCTGCTATGACAAGAAGCGCGAGACGCCGGATTTGCATGGGGTGGATATCGGATATATCCTAATGGAAAGCAGTTTGGTGGACAGCTTGCCAGAGGGAAATATCAGCTTTGAACAGACACTATATCCTGCGCTGGTAACAGAGAAAAGGATGGGCGCCTATATCACCGCCCACCGCTATTACAGTGTAGGCGGCTGGTCCAGGATTGAAGTGACCAGGGAGTTTTTCCGGCCGAAAAAGGTGGTTTTTCTGGACCGGGACGGCACCCTGAACTGTCGGCCTCCAAAGGCGGAGTACATCACAGCGCCAGAGGAATTTGTCTGGCTGGAGGGGGCCAGACAGGCGATACATCTGCTGAAGCGCAAGGGCTACTCCCTCTATTTGGTAACAAATCAGCCCGGCATCGCACGAAACAAGCTGACCATCGGAACACTGGCAGATATTCACTTGAAAATGCAGAACGAGCTGAGAGAGACCGGCGGTGAGATCGATGATATTTTTCTGTGTCCCCACGGCTGGAATGAAGGCTGTGAATGCAGAAAACCGAAACCTGGAATGCTCTACCAGGCGCAGAAGAAATATTCGCTGGATTTGACACGGTGCTATCTGATTGGGGATGATGAGCGGGATATTGCAGCTGGTGAGGCTGTTGGATGCCGCTGCTTCATGGTGGACGAGCAGCACAGCCTGTTTTTGCTTGCGGAGCAGTTGCCTTAAACACAAATATGATAAGGGGGGCGGGATCATGGCAAACCAATACTTACGCAGCTATATGGACGCTTTACTTTCTCTGGAGCAGGAGTTTGATTTAGAGGCTGTCAGCCAAATGATTGAGCAGCTGAAAAAGGCTAGAGCGGAGCACAGACGAATCTTTGTTTTCGGCAATGGAGGGAGTGCCTCCCATGCAAACCACATTGCCTGTGATCTAGGGAAGAACGTGACCCGTGGAGAAAACGGACGTTTTCAGATCCTGTCGATCTGTGACAATATGTCCACAGTGACAGCATATGCCAACGATGTTGGCTTTGATTGTGTGTTTCAGGAGCAGCTAAAAAATATGGACCTGCTGGAAGGAGACGTAATCCTGGCGATCTCGGCCAGTGGAAACTCGCCCAATGTGGTAAACGCCTGTACTTATGCCCGGGAGAAAAAAGCGGTGATTTTAAGCATGACCGGATTTTCAGGCGGGCAGCTGAAGAAATTGTCTGATGTCTGTCTGCATGTTGTCTGTAATGAATATGAGAAGGTGGAGGATCTGCATATGACAGCAATCCATATGCTGGTGTCCTACTTCAAGAAAAGTGAGGGAGCTGTATGAGTATTATTCGAGCCAGACGGCTGGATCTTAAAGAAACCCGACCGCTTACCCCTCTTCAAAAGGAAAACAGTACGTTAAACGAACAGGAGGCCTTGGCCGGGGCTGTACAGCTTCGCTCCTGTCCCAGACGCCTTGTGCTGGAGATGACCAGCGCCTGCAACATCCGCTGCAAAATGTGCGGACGTACTGCCGCGGAGTTTACTCCCACGGTATTTCAGAAAAAATGGCTGTCCATTTTTGAGCCAATTGCCGATAAAATCGAGGAAGTGACGCTGCTGGGGTGGGGAGAGCCAACCCTTCACCCCGAGTTTTCTGACTTCCTGGCCTGGGCCCACAGCCATGGACTTAGAATTTTCTTCTGCACCAACGGCACCAGGCTGAAAGCACTCACGGAGGACATTTTCCGCTATCAGGTTGACCTGCTGACCGTTAGTCTGGACGGAGCAGACGCAGAGACCAACAATTCTATCCGCTGCGGAGCAGACTTTGATACGATTCTTGCGGACGTGGCCGGAATTGCAGCGAAAAAGCGGGAGCTGGGGGTGGAATATCCCTATATCAGCTTTGTGATGACCTTGATGGAGTCGAATTTCCGCAGCTTTCCCGACTATGTGCGGCTGGCAAAAAGAATGGGAATTCAAGAGGTAAAGGGTGTCTATCTGACTGTGTTTGACGACATTATGGAGGAGGAGTCCATGGAGGGGAGAGCAGATGAACTCCGGATTGTCTATGACCAGGCCCGGGTATTGGGAGAGGAGCTGGGCATCGCCGTAAAGCTGCCGCACCTTCAGGGAGAGGATATTGCCGGAGACGCACCGCACAAGGACTGTTATGTGGGCTGGCGTGATTTCTTCCTGGGGTCCGACGGTTATATACGCAGCTGTATGTCCACGCCGGTTAAGCTGTTCCGGGTGGGGGACTATGAAACATTTGACGAAATGTGGAATTCTCCGGAGTATCAGGCATTTCGCGCCTCAGTGAATACTCAGGAGATGTGCATGGCCTGCCGGAACTGCTACCAGGCCTCCGTGGCCAACTGGAATAAGAAGGAATCCTTTGACCAGCGCGGTCAAACCTTCGCGCCGGAATGGGAGGGGTAAGCAATGCCGTTTGCTTTTACAGAGAGCGAGATACCCGGGCTGTACATTGTCCAGCCTCACTGCCATAGGGACCAGCGCGGGAACAACCTGAAGACGTTTCACAAGCCAACGTTTCAGGAGAAGGGACTGCCCTGCGATTTTGGGGAAACCATGATTACTACCAACCTGCACAAAAATGTTATCCGAGGCTTTCACTACCAGCGGCCGCCGTACACCCAGTATAAGCTGTACTACTGCCTCCAGGGGGAGTGGAACAATTACTCGCTGGACCTGCGGAAGGGGTCGCCCGCCTATGGCAAGGTGCTCTGCATCAACATGTGTCAGGAGGAGGAAAAGCTGCTCTACATCCCGGAGGGCATTGCCAACGCCCACCTGATTCTGCGGGAGAATACTCGGGTGCTCTATCAGTTGGGCTCCCAATATATGCCGGAGTACGACGCTGGGGTTCGCTGGGACAGCCTGGGAATTGATTTTGGAGCGGTTACACCGATTATCACCGAAAAAGACGCCGCACTGCCCCCCTTCTCCCAAATTGACAGCCCCTTCGTTTTTGGGGAGAACTGCTGAGTGTGGTATTAGGAGTCGTAACATGGAATTAAAAAATTTTGATTTTCGGCAAAAATTGATGTTTCATCCGGAACATCTGATCGCTCTGCGGAATGGGGAGCGTCCCTTTCCAATAACATGCGAAATAGATTTGACAAACTTGTGTAATCATGATTGCTATTTCTGTGTAGTCAAGGAGATGCGTGAGGAGCACAAAACATCTCTGGAGACACCTGTGATTTTAAGGGCAATCAAGCAGATGAAGTCTATGGGTATGAAGGGAATTTCTTTTACTGGCGGCGGGGAGCCTCTGGTTCACAAGGACTTCTACTCTATTTTGGCATATACCCATGATCTTGGAATTCATACCGGACTGATGACGAATGGTGCACTGCTGCAAAAAAATCAAGAGCTTCTTCCACACCTGAACTGGATTCGTATTTCTGTGGGAGCGGGAAGCCGGGAGCTGTACCAAAAAATACAGGGGAAAGACGATTTTGACCGCGTGATTGAAAATGTCTATATGCTGGGTGAGCAGCGCCAGCAATCTGGAGCTGTGGTAAATATCGGTGTAAGAATGCTGTTGGACCTGGATAATTACCATACCCTTCCACAGCTTGCAGAGATTTTGCGCAAGAGCAAAATTGATTATATTCAGGCGGCGCCGGATTGCCGGGATGATAATTATCCGATTTTGCAGGCAGCGGATTATCAAGAGGTCATCCAGGAGACAGAAAACATTTTGCGCGAAACCAACACAAAACTCCTGATGGCCGGGTTTACACAAAATCAAAAGGACCGCGCATATCCCCAGAGGTGCTATGCGCACTGCTATCAAATTGCCATTACCGCCACCGGCAATGTTGCATTCTGCAAAAATATGCGCGGCAGCGAAGAGATGGCAATTGGAAACATCTATCAAAACACAATAGAGGAGATTTGGAACAGTGAACGATGCCTGGCATTGGAGGCCAGGCTTGATCCGCAGACATGCCATTCCATTTGCAAAAACATGCAGATCAATGTGGCCATTGAGGATTTTTTAAATCCGACAAACGATATGAGTGTAAACTTTGTGGGGTAATGGCAATGAATGGACTGATCGGTTATACAGGCTTTGTGGGGCAGAATTTAGATGGACCGCAGTATGAATTTCGCTTTAACTCCAAGAACAGTGGAGAGCTTGCAGGGAAAAGCTTTGATCTCCTTGTGTGCGCCGGCGTACCGGGCCATAAGACTCTGGCAAACCAGTTTCCGGAACAGGATTGGCAAACCATTTCTGAACTGATGGAGCATTTATCTCAGGTCCAATGCCAAAAGCTGGTGCTGATTTCGACCATTGATGTAATACCAGACGGAGCAGAACGGGATGAGGATGTTGAGCTGTTGGAGGATAAAATGTTCCCCTATGCGCTTCACCGCATTAAAATGGAGAAATTTGTCCGCCAGCGGTTCCCTGATGCGGCAATTGTCCGTCTGCCCGGAATCTTCGGAAAGGGTCTGCGGAAGAATTTTATATTTGACCTGGTCTTTAAAATACCGAGAATGTTTTCTGATCAGGAATTTCTGGAGTTAAAAGTACATACTACGGCAGCGGAGTCAAAGCTGCTGGATTCCTGCTATCAAGTGGGTCAAAACGGTCTGTGGTCGCTTGCGGCTGGTTTAGAGGGAGACAGTATTGCCCGGCTGCGCCAACTGCTGGAGGAACACCAATGCACAAGTCTTCGATTTACAGACAGCCGCAGTCAGTATGCTTATTACGATTTAAGCTGCCTGAAAGAAGATCTACAGAAAATTATCCAATATAATATTCCGCTGATCCATCTGGCGACAGAGCCGATCTCTGCCGCAGAGTTGGCCCAAAAGGCATTTCATATCCAGTTCAGCAACGAAATTCCTGGTAAAATCCCGGTAATATCCTATGCAAAAAGTAAATATGCCTCGCTTTGGAACGGTAACAATGGATATTTGTATTCCAAAAGTCAAGTTATTGAGCAATTGAGGTCGTTTGATGTGAGCAGCATCCGGCTTTCATAATTTTTAATGTGCAAAAAGGAATGTGTCGTTATGATTCTGCTACTTTAACCGTGAGTATTGTCAGGCCACGATTGATGCTGAAGGCGCGATTCCTGGCATCTCCAGCATGCGGCAATTTATAAAAGCCCCTCGCAAGGGATCTATCGTAATTCAAAACGATGTGTGGGTTGGATACGGCGTCACCATCATGGCAGGTGTTACGCTTCACAACGGCTGTGTAGTGGCGGCCGGATCGGTAGTGACAAAGGATGTGCCGCCCTACGCGATTGTCGGTGGAAATCCGGCGAAGGTCATTCGCTATCGTTTTGATGACAACATAATTGATGGACTTCAGAAAATTGCGTGGTGGGATTGGAGCAGTGAGGTAAAAGAAAAGCGGCGGGAGGATTTTCTGCTTCCTGTGGAGCAGTTCGTGCAAAAGTATCTTCCTGAAGCGGACAACTGTCCCCCCGAGGACAGCGCAGGGGACCTGTTTTCAGACCGCTCTGTGGTTTTGTTTATACCAGATGTCAAGGAACCACACCCGGTTTATCCAGACGTGCTTCATCAGTATTTTTCTGCAGCCCGGCCCAAGACCGAATTGTTGATTTATCTGCCCCAAGAGGACTCTGAGACTCAGTATATCCAAGCCATAGAGGCAGTCTTGGCACAGTATGAGGAGCTTGATAGTTATGTGACCCTGCAAGTGGGAGAAGACTTGGATGAGCGCCTGCTGATGAGCGCTGCGGACTTTTTTGTTACAACCCGCAGCCGGTCTACAGTTTATCGTACCTGCCTTGCGGACCGTTATCACACAAAAATATTGTATGGAACGGATAAGCCAATTTTCCAAAACAGTTAAGGTGAAGGAATAGGGGGCATTTCTCCCGATCAGGTATTTTGATTTGGACAGGAGAATTTAGGTGAGTAAAGTTTTATTGACTGGCGCTTCCGGGTTTATTGGAACACATGTTAGAAGAGCGCTGTGGGAATCCGGCTATGAAATTGTTTCCCTTGTGCGCACGGCAAAGCCGGAGATTGTTCCATACCCAAACGAGCGAATTGTGTTAGGGACATTGACAGAGCCCCATATACTGGAGCGGGAGTTGACCGGGATCGATCTTGACTTCTGTGTCCATTTGGCCTGGGAAGGGATTCCGGATTACAGCAGTCAACCCAGCATGAAAAACCTGGAATACGGATTTCGTGTTCTGCGGCTGTGCAAAACGCTGGAAATCAAACGGTTAATTATGGCTGGGAGTTGTTGGGAATATTTGAATCCGGTTGGGATGGTCCAAGAGGATGCCGCTCTCTCTTATGAAAACCCATTCAAAGCGGCAAAGAACACGCTGCATTTGATGTCAAGAGAGTTTTGCAGGGAAAACGGTATTGCAGTCCATTGGCTGAGGTTCTTCTATGTTTATGGCGAGGGCCAGCGCTCGGGTTCCTTAATTCCATACATTGTCGATGCACTTAAACGTGGTGTTCAGCCGGCGCTCAATGGCGCATTTAATCAAAATGATTTTGTGCATGTTTCAGACGTGGCACAGGCGGTCTGCAAGTCTCTGGAGCATACGCAGTCTTATGCGGTGTTGAATGTCGGTTCAGGTAATTCTACCCGGGTACTGGATATCGCAATGAAAACGGCCCAAATGTTTCATGTGCCGTTTGACCATTCGCAATATAAACCGCCAACCGCCATTCCGCATGCCTTTTGGGCAGATATTCGAAGGGCCGAAGCTCAACTGGGGTGGTGCCCCAGGGTGAGCATTCAAGAGGGAATTGAGCGCTGCATTAAATTTGCAAATGAGGGAATGAGATGAAAATCATAATATTTGGAACAGGCTATTTTGGAAAAGCGCTGTATGAAAAACTATCTCCGGCAAATGATATCGTAGCTTTTACCAGCAATTACGTCAAGAAGGATGAAACTGAATTGTTTGGCCTGCCGATCTTGTCCCCTGAGAAGGCAATATCAGAGTACAGCTATGACGCTGTTGTGATCGCATCTACAACAGGGGCTGAAGATATTTTTCAGCAATGCAGGCGTCTCGGTGTACCGGAGAATCAGATCATTACCTCCTACGCACAGGCTCCTATGGAGAGCAGGCGGATATTTTTGCAAAATCTTGCCGATATTTTGGATGGCCATGAGAAAGACGCAGATGTAGCAGAGGCAGGTGTGTTCCAAGGAGAGTTTGCCAAATGGATCAATCAATTCTTTCCAAACCGAGTTCTGCATCTGTTTGATACATTTCAGGGCTTTCATCCCGATGAAATGCTCGAAGATAAAAAACGTTCGTTTTCTACTGCTCAGTCGCAGAGCTACTATGCGGATACCTCAGTAGACTTGGTAATGGGGAAAATGCCTTATCCGGAGCAGTGCCGTGTATATAAAGGATATTTCCCTGCGACAGCAAGAGAAGTAAATAGCAAGTTCTGTTTTGTCAATCTGGATCTGGACCTCTACGAACCTACATACCAGGGACTATGCTTCTTTCAGAATAAAATGACCGAGCATGGAGTCATTTTGGTACATGATTACTATTCACTTTATGACGCAGGTGAGTACAAGGGTGTTAAAGCAGCCGTAGATCAATTTCTCGCCGAATATTCTGGAGATATTCAAAAATATCCTATTGGGGATGGCTATAGCATAATGCTTACAGGACATTGGACTGCTCAGTGACGTCAAACCTATACAAGCATAAAGCAAAGAATGTAAAGTCACAGCAAAACGCCGGAAATCATTTTGAATCAAACGTTTTCAGATTTGAATTTCTGGATTTGGGTATGACCACACAACCAGCCGCAGACAGAGAAAAACGGCTTGGGCCATCAATCTAATTATCGATACATAGCAGCTATGTTCTGTATTTTACGTTTCATTTCTGCGCGGGTATGCAGTGGTTCAAGGCACTCGCATTTATCCCCAAATCCAAGGAGAATATCATAATAATACTCGTTTTCAACAAATGGGAAATTCACAAAGTAATGCTCATCTCCATCTGGCGTAAAGCTGTCGTATGTGCAGTATTCAAGCACCCGATCCAGTATAGATTTATGAATACGAATTTTGACTTCCGTTTGCATCGCCGTCAAAAGCTCCTCAAACTCCAAAATTGGTTTTTGATAACTTCGTGGAACAAAAGTATCCGGCTTCATTTTCAGGTTGGACATACGGGACAACCGAAATAGGCGATAGTCAGTTCTGCGATAGCAGTACCCATAAAAATACCAATGGCCGCTTTTCAATACAAGCTGATGCGGTTCAACCGTCCGTACAGTTTTATTACCTCTGTGAGCCGTGTATTCGAAAGATAACAGTCTGCAATCCTGTAACGCGGTTTGAATCATTTCTAAATATGGCTGTATATTTCGATTGCCTATCCATGGGCTTAAATCTATGCGGATTTGGTTTGCCTTTATTTCAATGTCCATCGTATTTTCAGAGGGGATAAAGCTTTTAACCTTCGCGAGAGCGTTTAACAGTTCATCTCCTCGTACCAAACTGGAAAGACTGGAAAGCCCCATCAAGATTGCGGAAAGATCAGAGGTTGAAAAAATCTTTTTATCAACCTTGTACTCCGGCATGATTTCAAAGCCGCCCCCAACTCCTGAGATGGAACGAATCGGGATGCCGGCTAAATTGATGGCATCTATGTCACGGTAAATTGTGCGCGGAGAAACTTCAAACATATCTGCCAACTCCTGTGCGCCCATACGCTTTTTGTCAAGGAGTGTCATAATAATGCTGACAAGTCTATCAACCTTCACCCGGTGGCCGCCTTTCAAAGAGCTTTTATATCATTGTAAATTGCTGCCATACTGATGTCAACAATCAAGTGATAAGATAAGGGTGCAGATAAAACAAAAGAACATGGAGGGTATTATGTTCACAGTCTACATTTACGTCCTTGATACCTTGGCTGATTGGGAGCTGGGCTATGTTACGGCGGAATTGAACTCCAGGCGATTTTTCAAAAGGGACGCGCCTGAAGTATCGGTCAAAACAGCCGCCGTCTCAAGGGAGCCAGTCAAAACAATGGGGGGCCTGACAATCGTTCCCGATTGCACCACCGACGAAATTATAGTAAACGAAAAGAGTGTACTGCTGCTGCCCGGAGCGAACACATGGGGCGATCCGGGACACAGCGCTATTATTACAAAAGCCGGTGAGCTGCTTTCCGCGGGCGCTATGGTGTGCGCGATCTGCGGGGCCACTGCCGCGTTAGCGAATGCTGGCTTGCTGGACTGCCGTCCGCACACCAGTAATGGGGCCGGATATCTTGAGATGGTTTCTCCGGCTTATCAAGGGCAGAAGTGCTTTGTTGACGCCCCGTCTGTGGCGGACCGCAACCTGATTACCGCAGGTTCTACTGGTGGTTTATTGTGGGCAAAGCAGATTATTGAACGATTGGATGTTTTCCAGCATAACACGCTGGAAGCATGGTACGCGTATTTCAGCACTGGTGAAGCGCAATACTTCTTCGCGCTTATGGAGACCTTATAAAACCTGTCGATGCCCTTATCATAAAAGGCTGACCGGCGACGGTGATCGTCCCCGGAGTGGTGCCCCGTCCGTCCGGAGCTGTTATGGTCCCGTTATTTCCCGGGTAAAACTTGCAATTCTCCATCATCAATATCTTCCCTGCGGGAACCGTAATATTGCCCTGGAAATAGAAAGCGCCTGCGTCCGAGGTTCCCAGAGGTACGTTTACTTTGGCCGCGTCGCCGTTCAGAGTCTCCTGGATGGCCGCCTGGGCATCCGCCTGGGTGGCGCAGCCGCTCAGCTCAATGCTGCGTATGTCCTTTTTCTATGAAAATCACACTTTTTGATACAGGCTTTTCAGTCCGACCTCCAATGGCACCTGAGGCCTCCAACCCGGAGGCGCTGGATAAAGGCGAATCAGTTCTGTGATCTCCCGCTCCGGCGCCGGGCGCTCTCCCCATCCCGCATTCAGCGTAAGATGGTTCACTTGGAGCATCTTCTCTACCGTCTCACGCAGGGAAAGTGGAGCTTCCGGAACGGTCTGGAATATTTCATTGCGAAATTCTCCCCGCATGACCCGCTCTCCAGCAGAACGGAACGCCGCTGTCACATCGTCGATATAGACTGCAGCATATGGAAAGTTCCCGGCAGAAAGTTTCATCCGTTCTCCGGTCTCAGCCGCTTTTTTTACCAAATTCAAGACCTTGGGGCGGTGGTCTCCGGGGCCGTAAGTGTCCGAGATCACCAGTGCAGCTGCCCGCAGCAAGCCGGAGTCGGTATAGTAGGCCAGCAAGTCAGAAAAGGCCTGCTTTGTGGCGGCGTAGAGATTGATGGGGCGGTAATCCGCACCTTGATAGTGCGTCATATAAGTGGTGGCATACACCAGGGCCGGAACACTATGGGCGGCCATGGCCTCCAGAAGATATGCCCCCAGGGTAACATTGGCCTCGATCAGCTTAGGGATATGCTCTGCCCCATGTTCACCGGTATAGTACGCCGCCAGATGATAGACCAAGTCCGGCTGGCTGACGTTCAGGGCGGTATCCATGCTGTCATAGGTATCGTCGTAGTACAGGAAGTGAATTTGGGAGGCGATATCCTCAATGTAGGTTTTATTCAGCGGATCCCGAACCAAGCCATAGACCTCGTACTCGGGCAGAAGGTCCCGGGCCAGATGGGAGCCAATGTAACCAGTAATGCCGGTGATGAAAACACGCCTCATATCAGTCCCTCGCTTCTATGTACGCTCTGAATTGATGGCAACACAGGTATAATCGCTGACCTGGTGGGGAGAAATTGTCAATTTTTGTATCATTTCGCGCTCCTGTTCACATGGATGCCTGATATTCTGCCAGCGTGGGCAGGGCGGCGTCCTTTTCTGAAAGAATCGTCTGCTCCACCCGGTCCAGCGGCCAGCTGACGGCCAGCTGCGGGTCGTCCCAGCGGATACCGCCGTCCGACTCCGGGTCATAGCGGTCGCCGCAGAGGTAGCTGAACAGGGTATCGTCCTCCAGCGCCAGGAAGCCGTGGGCGAAGCCCTTGGGTATGTAGAGCAGCTGCCGGTTTTCCGCTGTCAGGTAAAAGCCCTCCCATTTACCAAAGGTCTTCGAGCCCTCCCGCAGGTCCACCGCCACATCGTAGACCGCGCCGTGGAGTACCTGCACCAGCTTGTCCTGGCTGTGCCGGCGCTGGAGGTGGAGACCGCGCAGAACGCCCTTTCTGGAACAGGAGCGCAGCTCCTCCCAGGGGGACAGCTCAATGCCATGGGCGGCAAAAATGGATTTCTCAAAGGGCTTGGAGAACCAGCCCCGATAATCCGGCGCGAAGAACGGTGTAATTAAGGTCAAACCGTCCAGAGAAGTCTGCAAAAATTTGAACGGATTCATTAAGAATTTCCTTTCCTGACATTGGTACGAAAACCACCGGTATAACTAGCTTCCGTCAGTTTTCTCACATGGCACTGCGTACAAAATGCAGTCATTCCCCTGGTAACTGTGCATCCTGAAATAAAATTTATAGTTTACACACTGTTCTATCAAATAGGGTGGTACTTGAAGGAAATCAGACTGGTAATGCCCGATATTGACCGCAATGAGCGGACGGTATTTATGAATGGAGCGTTTCCCCCCCCGCAGGATCGGCAGCGCTTCACTCATGGAATAGCACCGCAGATAATCAAAGGCTGTATCTTCCATAGCTGTATCGATCGTTTTTACGGGGACGGCATACATTTGCTTCTGAGTAAATGGCCGCATCAATCCAATCCTGCGGCAGTTCAATGTTCCATCCTGTCCGGCGGCTTCACATTCAAAGAAGGATACAGGCCGGCCCTGATATTTTTCCAGCAGTGACTGTATGGAGACTGTTTGCGGCGTGAGCACATATGAATACACACGCCCATCCTTGTTCCGTTGCAAGAAACTGTCAATGTACCCGCCGTCCAGCGCGGCAGTATCCAGCATAATGCCGCATTGGCTGATCTGCGCGTTTAAAAATTCCGGGAAATACTTGCTGCCCTCCAGCGCCTGTTCTCCGTCAGTCCTTTGGGTAAACCACTGGCAGGCGGCGCGGTAATCCAAAACGGATTTTTCATCCGCGAAGGATGGCGTGCCGTGCAGGTCCCGCGCCCTCCACGTGTTCAGAATTTCGTCCTGCGTATATTGGGCATTGACATAATCCCCCGCAGGCACCACCCGTTGAAAGCCAAGCCCTAACAGGCTCTTTCGTATGCTGGAAAAGGGACAGACCGCCATCGCAACCAACGCGGCGGCGTCACACAGCTCTTCTGGCGTGTCCGACAGGCTCCAGACTGGAACGCCCGAAATGCTGCTTCCCCACAGGGCAGGGTTCCCATCTATAAAACCTGTCACTTCACAGCGGCCGCGCAGGAGCTCCAACGCAGCTCTTCCCATGTTCCCCGCACCATAAATGACTACTTTTTCCATTGTAACCGCCTCACTTCCGAATCTTGTTCAGCAGAACTTCCCGATACGGGTCAATATTATCCAGAACTGCATATTCCAACTGCCCACAGTTTCGACAGGTGTGGTATATACTGCGTTGGAGCATCAGATGGTTTTCCCGCATTTCCCGCAGCCGCTGTCCATTCCAGATTTCCAACAGGCTCTGGCATTTCAAATCCCCGATCAGAAGCTGGTGATTCCAATCCATGAGGCAGGCGCTGACAGTTCCATCTGAATTGACGCACAAGGAATAGAACAGATACGGGCATACCTGCGCTGTGTCCCGTTTCGCCATAGGTCCGCCGTAAATGTCCAGCTGGTCGGTCGATTTCAAATTCTCGTCCACTTCAAATTCCGGCCAGACGGACGAAACATGCTCCACCGCGATCTCGTCGCAGATATCGGCAAACATATCATAAAATTCCTGCTCTGAGTGGCCTTTCAGCCCTAAATCGGAAATTTTAATAAAGATATGGCATCCATTTTTGTTATGATACAGAAAGCGCAGCTTCTCCAGATATTCACGATAGTTGAGTTTCACACCCGAGATTTGCTCATAGCCCGCCTCGTCCAGCGCCTCTACCGAAATGTTAATCCGGTCCACGCCTGCGTCTGTGATGGCCAGAGCGGTATCACAATCGAACAGGGAGCCGTTGGTTGTGAAGTCGATTTTTTGTGTGACGCCCTTTTTTCTCGCATAGTGAATCATGTCTGGCAGACGCTTGTTGACCAGCGGTTCTCCCTCTTTATACAGCCGCAGTGTTTTCAGCTTCCCTGGAAATTCCGTCAAGTCATCTATGATTTTGCGGTAAAGCTCGTAGGGCATTATGCTTACCCGTTTTTCCGGGCTCCAAAACGCCTTGTTGGCTCCACCGCAAGGGCAAAATTTACAACGGAAATTGCACACACTGGAGGGGTCGACAAACAGTAGATAGGGAGTTTCCAGGGGGATGACTTCCTGAAGGGGAGTCCGGTCGCCTGTCCAGCGGGTTCCTTTTTTTGCGGCCATGGGTGCTTTATTCCTCCTCAAATTCTATTTTAGAGCCACTATTGCGTGTTGTCTGCATCATTTGTAAGACATCCGCATAACATGTTGCCCCAGCTCTGACATATTTCATTTCTTCAGAGGTCAACTGCTCTCCTGGAACTACACGGACTGAATCCTCGCATAAACCGGTGCAATAGGCGCAGGCGGATAAACTCTTCTTCCTATAGATAGCCCTGATTTTTTCGCGCTGCTCCTCAATGGTGAGGGAGTCATCGAACAAATCAATATATTCACTGGGATCTGCTTCGAACCCGAGCTGAGCTCTCCGCTTTGCAGGAGCGCACGGCCACATCTCCGACCCCATTATAGGAAAGCAAAAATGAAGATTCTGCACAACGGAACATTTTGCAAACAGTTTTTCTGCCAGCTCTAATGATCTCTGTGTTTGTTTTGTCAAAGATCCAAAATCTACCCATCCACCGCAATGCGGGTCATTAGCTGTATAATTTCGGATCGTATGACGAATGTTTTCATTTGTCAGGAGTATATCTATTTCTTTAATTTTAGTCGAGAGCTCAGCACCATAATTGTCGACAATAAGAAATGCTTTTTGTTCCCATTGTTTAAGAGATTCCAATATCTCTTGCGAAGGGACGAGCGTACCGTTTGTAACGACTTGAACTTCACCAATATTCGGACTATAATTCTGGAGATGTTCAAGCAATTCAAATAGATTAGGATGTAATAATGGCTCTCCACCGGAAATTGTGAATATACCAACGTATGTTATGATCTGGAAAAATTTATCAAACACTTTGGTACAAACCTGAAGGGGATAACATCGCTGATCTAAGGGCACATAGGGAGAGTAGTTAGAACACAACCTACATTTGAGTGTACAATCATAAGTAATTTCGATTGTAGCCCGCTCCATCTTAAAATCTTCCATTCTCTATTTCTTTTCCGAAATGAAACAATACAGCATAGTCTCCTCATCCGCAAGGCTATGGTGTCGAACCGTAAAGTGATATTCTGGGACCAATTTCTTCAAATAAAGCGGAATTCGGAAAAAGTCATAAACGCTGTGATAAATGCAAATCGCTAGTTTCGGTTTACACCGTTGAATCGTCTCTTTCGCTCCATGGAGCATATCCCACTCGTAAGATTCAATATCCGCTTTGATTAGCGCGATAGTTGGATTGCCCTTCTCCTTCAAGTATTCATCTATGCTAACAACTCTGACATTTCCGGCTGTGTCTAAATTGTGGGTTATTTGAGTTCCGATGTATTGGTCGCCGGCAATAAATGATAAAGCCGCGCTTTTCATGCCTACCCCTGCGTTCTCGCAAATAATTCTTTCCGGCTCTAACGCCCAAATGTCACACAAAAAAGAAACCCGTTTCCGCAGGGCTGCATAGTTCCGGTCATTTGGCTCAAAAGCGTATATCACCGGTACACTACCGAGAGAATGCTTGATCATTTCTTCAACAGTGTCTCCCACAAACGCACCGCAGTCTATAAATCCTCCTCCGGCTCCGTACTGAAAGAGGTAATTAAACTTCGGAAGAGAAAAGTATGGATTGCCGCAGAAATATTTTTCGGCCTCTGAGTTATCGCCGCTGACACGGCAGAGCAGAATTCCGGCATATATCTTTTTGGCATCGTCATCCAAAATATCAAAAACACTTTCAAATTCGGCCCAATGCTTTTGCACTATGTAAGCGTCTAAACTGCAATGGCGAATTTCCATCTGGCTCAGCTGTTGATGGATACTGCTGTAATGTTTGACACTACCGATTAGAACAAACGCCTTGGGGTAATCTAAAAGCTGCGCGGGAGAAATGCAAGGCACGCCTTCAATCATGGTTCCTACTTTATTCTTGTCGTTGTCGCAGAAGGCAGTAACCTTATGTTCCGCTTGCAAAGCTGAAAGAGACATTACCCCCAATCCTCCTGCACCAAACAGGATCACTGTATCGTTCTCTTCCGGTATGGTAATTTGTTCCGTAACTGTGCGGACCATTTCAAAAATCTGTGCTGCATTCATAAATCAGTGCTCCGTTTCAAATAGTTTATTTGTTCCGTCCATTGGGTGAGTCGGTGGTTCTCCGCGAGCTCCCCACTGGCCCGGCAGCGATCCAGTAACATTTCAAAATCCATGAGAGATTCGTCCTCCGTCATGTGTCTGACTTCTCTGTGAGGAACAGGTATTCCCTGCACAGCATCCTGTTCAGGATATCGCTCCGCTGAGCCTTTGGCAGCTCCGCAGGGATAAGATTCTCCACTGTCCGGCGGGAGTTCTCACCCAGATCAAATGGGATAGAGATAACGGCCTTTACCGTTCCAAGGCGGCTCAAGGCGTCGTGAAAGACATCCACGGGAAAATCGTAAGCAAATTCCCGGTCGTAGACCTGCCGCTGGCCCAGGAGATGGACATATTCCTGGAAGGAGAAGGTGTTTTTCAGCTTGCAGGCCACCATGCCGCCCGGCTTGCACAGGGAGAAAAGCCCGTCCAGCATCTTCTGGGGCTCATGGTAGCGGTTCAGGGGCCGGTCTGCCACCACATAGTCAAAGTAGTCTGACAGGAAGGAATCCGTCAGGAACTCCTCCCGGTCGCAGAGGACAGGCCCTGCGCAGATGGTTTTCAAATCCAGCCAGTACTTGGGGTCCTGGATGAAGGCGGAGAGCTCCGTGTCGAAGATGCCGGATTTTCGGAGCCAGTTTTTGATATCCAGAATGGGAGTGCCGCAGCGGACATCCACCCCCAGCACCCGGGCCCTGCCGGTCACTCTGGGAGGCGGGAAATGGCCGAGGTGGGGAATGTAGAAGTTGTTTACATCCTCCCAGGCGTCCACACCAAAGTACTTTTCCCGAAAGTTCTCCCGGCCGATTTCCAGAGAACGATGGAACACAGCGGAGTCCTTGTCCTCCCCACGGCTAAAGTCGTGGTCGTGGCAGATCCAGGTGTCCCCTGCCAGCACGGTACGGTAGCCCAAGCGGCGGATCTTAAAGGTCAGGTCATCATCACCGAAGTCGTGGAAAAAGCCGGCGTCGTCCATAGGCCAGCCAGAGGCAAAAAAGACCTCCTTGCGATACAGGGTGCCCAGGGTGATGATCCGCAGCCGGTCCTCCCACTTCCGGGGATCGGAGAGGTTGAACCGGGCGGCCTTCTTCTGCATCTCCTCGTAGGTGTTGTAGGAGAGGTTCACGCCCTGCAGGTTGGAAGCGTTGGAGGATACCGGGTTCACCATGCCAATCTTTGGATCAGACCGCATACAAGTCAGAAGGTTGTCCAGCCAGTTGGCGGTGACAATATTGTCATTTGCCAATACACACAAATATTTTCCCAGAGATCTCAAGCTGACCTCAAGCATCGGATAGCCCGCACCGATATTCTTGGTGATATGTATGATCCGCTTTTGGGGGCAGGGTATAGCTCGAAAATATTCCAGAGTTTCGCTGTCTGAACCGTTGTCTACCAGAAGAAGCTCATAGTCGATATTTTTTGTATACTTCAGAACGCTCTCCACACACCGCCTGGTCTTTTCCAACCGGTTAAATGCCTGAACAATAACGGATACCTCAGGTATATCTTCCTGCATCTCAACCAGGGCTGTCCGGTTTTCATATAGGCCGTCCCCCGACTTGGGCGGTTCCATCCGATCTGTGTTAATCTCTATAAAATCCCTCATAGCTACCTCTCCTTCACCGTTGACTCCCCATCGAAAAACCGCCGAATCTGTTCCTCCATAAAAGCGGGTACATCCTTTCCTGCGAGCCACGCCTTTGTCCAGGCTGCTGTCTCCGTCACCGCCTGGTCCACATGCCAGCGGGGCTTCCAGCCCAGCGCCGCACGGATTTGGGAACAGTCCAGCTTTAGGACCGCATCCTCATGGGGGCCGTCATCCCCGATGTGCTCCCAGGAGGCGCCGCCGCCCCAGGCTTGGCAGAATAGGTCCGCCAGCTCCGCGGTAGAGACGCAGTCGCAGCTCTCCGGGCCCACATTGTAGCACCCGGCAAGGCGCCCATCCTCATACTGCTTTTGTGCGATGAGCAGATAAGCCGACAGGGGCTCCAAAACGTGCTGGTAGGGCCGGATGGAGGCCGGATTCCGCAGTTGAATGGGCCGCCCGGCCCGTGCGGCCCGAACACAATCCGGGAGTATCCGGTCTGGCGCGAAGTCCCCGCCGCCGATGACATTCCCCGCGCGAGCGGTACTGACGGCTGTCCCCCCATCCGCAAGGAAGCTTCTCCGATAACTCCCCGTCACCAGCTCCGAACAGGATTTGGAGCTGGCATAGGGGTCAAAGCCGCCCAGGCGGTCCGATTCCCGATAGCCCCAGGGCCACTGGTTATTTTGGTAGACCTTGTCGGTGGTAACGTTGAGAAAGCTCCTGACACAGCCGCTCCGCCGCACGCAGTCCAGAATATGCACCGTCCCCATGACGTTGGTGTGATAGGTCCCTATGGGGTCCCGGTAGCCCTCCCGCACGATGGGCTGGGCCGCCAAGTGCAGGACGATCTCAGGCCGTGCCGCGTCAAAAGCTGCGCTCAGGGCGTCAAGGTCCCGGATGTCGCCGAAGATAGACCGGACCCGGTCCTCAACGCCCGCTAAAATGAAGAGGTTTTCCTCCCCGGCAGGGGGCAGGGCAAAGCCAGTGACCTCCGCGCCCAGCATTGCGAGAAGGACGCACAGCCAAGAGCCCTTGAAGCCGGTGTGACCGGTGACAAAGACACGTTTATTTTGATAAAAGTGATTCTGGTTTAGCCATACAGTTTGCATTGACCCCTCCATCATTTTACTCAGCATGTTCAGCGGCACGTCCTCCGGGTAGATCGCGGCAAAATGCCGTAGAGAGCTCTTGCGCTCCTCCCGGAAGACCGGCGGGCAGGCGGACAGCAGTTCCCGCCCTTCTTCTGAAGTGCATTGTGCCTTTGCTGTCTCAAACAGCCGGCGGTTCTTCCCGGCGCAGAACAGAAACCATTCCCAGGGCGATTCCCCCATGCAGGAGAAATCATGCCGGCCATCTGACCGGCGCATCGCCGACCGGCAGGCGTTATGGAAGGTGTCCGCGTTTGTTTCGGCGCGGTACGCTGTCTGTACATAGGCCCGCCCTTGACGGCCCAGCTGCTCCCGGCGGGCCGGGTCGTGGTACAGCTGTGACAGGGCTTCCTCATACTGCCGGGCATTCTCCACCAGATATCCCGCACTTTCCGGGACAATATATTGCTCTACGTTCTGCCGCCTCGCCACAACCGGAACTCCGCACGCCATCGCCTCCAACAGGACATTTTCCGTTGTTCCGTAATGGGTGGGGTTCAGCAAATAGCCGAACACATCGAACGAGCGCATCAGCGCCGGAACATTAGAGACAAAGCCCGGAAAGGAGAACCGGCCCGCAAGTCCAGCAGACTGTATGTCGTGCTCCAGACACAGGTCTCGATCCCCCGCCATGACAAAGCGCGCGGAAGGAATCTTTTCACAGACCGCCTGGCAATAGGCGGCAAATTCCGGGTGCAGCTTCCCATAATTCAGAGTGCCAACATACCCGATGACAAAATCTTTTCCATTGGTATAGTCCTCCTTAGGAACAAATTGCTCCGCAGAAAACTGTCCCATACCATAGACAATTTGCGCCCTTTCCCGGATTTGGAGCCGCTCCGTGTCCGTCCATGTGGGGTTTTCCAGAGAGAAGGGAGAAGTAAACAAAACTTCGTCAAACTGCTCCGCCAGCCGGAAAGGCAGGTAGGGGTAGTGGCAGCCGTTCACATGGCTCCAGAGAACCAGCGGAGTGGAGAGCGGCGGAAGATCGTGCAGAAATTGGGCCATAGTCGGGTGGTTCCACCAGCTGACGGCGATGACATCCGCCCAGTCCAGCTGGGACTTGTCCCCCGACCACACCGCCGTCCTCACACCGCCGTCCCGGCAGGCCTGGACATAGCCGCTTTTCTCCGGCTCCTGGAGCAGCAGGATACGGTGGGTATCCCCAAATTGTCTCTGTCCCTGGAGGGCTGTGCCGGAAATCGCTTTCCCAGCGCCTCCCCCCAGGTGGGCCGTGATATGTAAAATGTTCATAACGTGTTCAGACCTTCCACGGAGCTTGAGACGCGCTCCACAGCGCCTCCAGCTTCACACGGTCACGCTGGGTATCCATGCACTGCCAGAAGCCGGGGTGCTTGTAAATTCCCAGCTTTCCCGCTTCGGCCAGTTCCTCCATAGGCTCGCGCTCCAGCACACAATTTTCCTCAGTGCTGAGACAGCCGAATACCTCTGGCTCCATGACCATGCAGCCGCCGTTGACCCAGCCGCCGTCCTCCTTCGCCTTCTCCCGGAACCCGGTGACTGTCTGCCCCTCCAGGTCCAGCACGCCGAAGCGCCCGCCGGGCTGAACACCCGTCAGGGTGACGGTTTTCCCCGAGGTTCGATGCTGTGCCAGCAGGGCGTTCAAATCCACGTCGCTCACCCCGTCGCCGTAGGTGAGCATGAAGGGCTCGTCCCCGATGTACTTCTGCACCCGCTTGACCCGGGCGCCGGTCTGGGTATTCAGGCCGGTGTCCACCAGGGTCACCCGCCAGGGCTCGGCTACGTTCTGATGGACTGTCATGCGGTTTTCGGCGGAGAAGTCGAAGGTGACATCGGAGCGGTGAAGGTAGTAGTCCGCAAAATACTCCTTGATGACGTGGCCCTTATAGCCGCAGCAGATGACAAAGTCGTGGAAGTTGAAGTGGGAGTAGTACTTCATAATGTGCCACAGAATAGGCTGATCCCCGATGGTAATCATGGGCTTGGGCTTTAAGTAGCTCTCCTCGCTGATGCGGGAGCCCAGGCCGCCGGCTAAAATGACGACCTTCACTGTGTCAAACCTCCCATTACAGGAGCCTCGACGCCCTCAATGAGATAGGCCACCTTCTG
>OFFK01000795.1_pt1 | contig 25615 bp, 24 predicted proteins | sample 1521361 | NCBI WGS metagenome assembly OFFK01 (sample SAMEA3504096, study PRJEB24116) | mouse gut metagenome | biome: mouse gut; feature: mouse-associated habitat; material: faeces | place: Denmark | collected 2011 | reverse complement strand
TTTTCACCATCAGCGTTTTTAGCATTTTCTATTCTTTGAATAAATTTTTCATCAAAGTCATCAGATAAATCTGTTTCCAAATTTCCAATACGAATACTCCTATCAATCCGTTCAAATAATTCATTATTTTGTTGCAAAAATTTACTTACTTCGTTTTTGTTATTTGTCTGATAGTCAGCTTTTCCATCTATTGTAAACAATCTAAATCCCGGAAAATTTTCTTTATTAACTTTTCCACTACTCATAATAGATAATAAATCACGATATTCAAACAATGAATTTTTATCACTGAAAACATCAATATTTTTTCTATCTAATTCAAATTGAAGAATACTCTTTTCAACCTCTGTTAATTGGGTGCTTTTCTCTATCATCTCTTTTATCTTTAGCATTAAATTATCTGCATAAAATGGCATTCCGCTAGATGCCAAATCTCTTGAACCACTAATAGCACTATCAATTGGATTCGATGATATTAATAATATAGGTTTATATACTTCATTAGCTGCATTTCTTAAATTTGCGCACAAAAATTCCGTAGACATCCCATCAATCTGAGCAGCAATTACCACCTCGTTATTAACACACTTTAATGAATACGTATAATACCAAGAACCGTCCGGACACTTATACGCAAACTCCCCTACTATTCCGCTTTCTTCGAGGTATTCTTTTAATGCACTATATACCTCTTTTACCGTATCATCGTCATCTAATTTTAAGCTAAATGTATCTCCTTTATGAAGCAAGCCACTATTAGAAGACATCTGAAAATATGAATTTATTTCCTTTGCTATAAAACTATAAAATTCTCTTAACATATTGTGCATCTCCACTATCACTCTTCTTATCAATAAGGTTCAATTTTGCAAAAAATTCTTGCAAATATTTTCTTGATGTCTGATCTAGAAAAATGCCTCTTGCTTCGTACTCCTTAAACAACTCATTTAATCTTATCTTTTCTGCATCTCTTATAGATATCTTTGTCAAAAAAATAATATCTTGTTCTGTTAAATTGAGTACTATTCCAGATTTTCTTCGATTTTTGAGCCACCGGTTTTTTGCGTATTCCTCAAATTTCTCTATATAAAAGCGATTTGCTCTCTTTCTTTCCGTGTTAAGAAATTGTTCTTCAACGCATTTAAACAAATGTTTTATAGCTCTATCCGTATCATTAATCCCACTCTGTTCTGCGATTTCATCGAATTTCTTGTAATCTCCAATACAGTCAGTATACGCCTTCTCTACTTTTTTGATTTCTTCTGCAACTAGCAGATCCTTTTCCATGTCTTCGCCAATATACTCTTGAATCATTATATAATCATACATAAGATTTTCATCTCTATGTTGATTTATTAATTCTAATGTAATTGAATGGCAAAACAAATGATTGATTTTTTGTTGCAACTGTTCCCATCCGTTCACACAACATTTTCTATTTCCACTTACTTTTTCCCAATCTAACGCATAATAGAAATCAACTCTTTTATCTCTATTGCCATATCCAAAATTATCTAATGTCACACATGTTTGCGTAACATAATAAAAATAGTACAAATCTAATAGCTTAGAGATATCTTCCGGTTCTGTCATACCATTGGCTAACATATAATGAAAATCACATTTAAATTTTTCTTGAATTCCTTTAATAACTACGAAATACTTCTTCTCATTAATATAATATTCTTTTTGAATTGATGCTATAGAATCCGCAACCAAGGATTCCATTACATTATATGGATATTTTTCTATTGCTTCCTGTATAAAACGGCTATCAGTATCATCCAATCCCAAAACACTGAAAACAAAAAATGCCAAATCTTCTACACTTTTATTTTCCGTTTTAGATTGACAGATATGCAATCCAATATTTTTAGCTACAAACTTACCATCTTGAAAAAACATTTTCTTTACTGTTTTCTCAAAAATAGGTTCGTCTTCCTTAGAAATAACTAACTTTTTTCTCATTTTCTGACATAAATCATCCATTAAAACATCTTCAGTCTCTATTCCAAGTGCTAACTTAAAAAAATCACTAATTATTTCTTCCATTTCATATACAATATGTATTTTTCCATTGGCTTTATATGGAAATAATTTGAATTTTTTATTTGGGTTATGTCTCAGCCTATATACGTCTTGACTTTTTGTATCAGGCTCTTGAACATTAAACGTTTCCTTAAATATTTTTTCATTAAACACATAATCCATCCTACTTCACCACCTTAAACTCATAACCAAAACCAGTCTTTTTAACTACTGCCTTTTCGCCTCTATCGGAAACAATCAATATATTTTCACCTAACGAACCCGCATATAACATTTTTTCCACAAAAATTATGAAATCTGCGTGATTGTTCCTATCATCAGCAGTTTGAATATATCCTTCATTTAACTTTGAGATTAACTCATACAGTGAATAATCAATTGTCAATCTAACAATTTCTGATGTATGCTTATTTGTGAATTCAATTACGATATTAGGTGTGAAACGTTGCAGTTGCCCATCATCTACTTTCTTCGGCATATTATCCAAATATTCTTTAAAATCTAAATCTTCATAAACACTATATCCCATAATGCTATCATCTAAACATACATTTGCATCCGATTCAGAACCGCACCACTGTATAACTGCTTTCTGCACCTTATTATAAAGTGAAGCTAACCCCATAGAATGACCTGCATTGTAATAATACAAATCTTTCAAAAATGAAATATACACCTCATCGTTTTCATTATAATTCATAATTTCATTTATTCTGATTAGTGCCTTAAAAAGATGAAGTTTTAATACTTTATCAGAATTTATTTGACCAATCAATTTATTATTAGCCAACACACTCTCATAGCTAGAACCCTTTAAATATGTTCTGATTTGATCTTCAATTTCAGCAGAAACATTATAATGAACAGCAAATGCATCTGCTTCTTCTGTACGTTTCAATACAGGATCATATTTTTGCAACTGATTCATCAACGGTGTTACATCTGCATTATCAAACATCAATGTTGGCGTTATATTTTTTACATACTCTTTCAACATAGTTAATGGATTAGATAATACCATACACATCTTATCAAAACTGAATTCTGGAGAAACCAGCACATCGTATACATAATTAAATATTTCTCTTGTTGTGATAATTTCTTTATCTTTTACTATACCCTTAACCAATAACTGAGAAATATATTTTCTGTTGTTTTTATCCATAAACATTTCAAAATTATTTTTTATTGGACATGTCGATGTCAAAGGGCACTCTACAGACTTTTTCTTATAAGCTTTAAAAAATATATTTGTTTCATTTTCCGCAAAGATTTTATCAAGCAGTCGCTCTATATAATCTGAAACCACTCCTTCTTCGCCTAATGAAAACAGGTTGTAATCCGCAAAACTGATGTGCTGAAATGGGCTACTAGCATCGTAATCATTATCATTAACCATAGAAGTTAGAATATTACACTTTTCAACATATGTTTTGAGCCTATTAAATCTCGTTTTAGCATATTCTGATTCAACAAAATTACTTAATACGCCTAAATTTATGGCTAATATGAGATTTTGTCCGGACTCATCACATTTTTCATCCGAAAATCTATCCAACAATTCATTTAATGTTTCATTCGGCTTTTTGCATTGTGAACTTACTTCTGTTGCATCATTATAGACCTGATAATTCTCAATAAGTTTTTCAGGTTCGCTATTTTTTAGATATGACATCAAATGTGATTTGCCATCGCCTGCACTACCACAGAGCATAAATAATGTTTTCTTGCCAGTTGCATTTACTTTTTTTAAAATGACCTTTAAATCTCTTTCTGCAGTTCTCTCAACATGGATATATTCTTTAAATTCATCAAATTTATTAGTACTATCAATAGATTCGCTTGATGATTTTCTTAATCTATTTAATTCAATGATAAAATCGCATACACTCATAACGCACCTCAATCATTTTTCACTACTTCTTCTATATTTACATACCTCACTTTTATTTGTGAAATGCTATAAAAATCCATTTTCAATTATAGCACTTAAAGAACAAATAATCTATAAAATCCTCATTCTTTTAAAGATTTCATTCATATAAAGGGCTGTTACTCCTTATCCATATTCCCCAACATCTCTCCATAAAACAATTCAGATGCTACAGCCAAAGCCATAGCACCCAAATCATTACCCCTATCACCTACTTCTATCTCCCTCGTTCTTCTTCTCTTGCATACTTTTCGTATAAATCCGGTCAAACACTTCATATCGTTTCTGCCGTTCCATATTAATTTTCAATCTATCGATTACTCTATTAAACAACTTAATTCCAGCAAAATACTCCATATCCCCAAAGCTAAATACCTCAGACAATACATCTGTTGAATAATCTGCCATTCTGCCTGCATCAATTCCCAGAAATTTCATTGTCTCTATTACCCGTTCTGCTCTCTCTCCGATAAATTCTTCCGCTTTCTGCTTCTCATAATAATCTGACAGAAGTTTTGCCTCCTCATATACGGAATGAAAACCTGTGTCCATATCTATCTTTTCAAAATACATCCGAACCATCTCAAATGCCGATTCTGTTCCTCTGATATCAAACGGATAACAGCACACTTTTTCAGCCACACTCATTCTCATATAATCAGCTTTGTTTGCGGGCAACTTCATATCAGCCGTATCTCTATCTCCAACATCTGCCGCAATTTCATCAGTAATATCTTCTGAAATCACTTGTGAAACCACCAAATCCTCCGTCTGATAATATGGATTCTCCGGCACTTCATCCTTCTCAATCTCCGCCAACTCTACCATATCATCCACAGATATCCAGTACTCCATTTCCGCATCCAGCGTGCTTCCATCCCTTTCAAGGCACCGCTCCACAGCTTTCAGTTCCTTTAGATTATCCTTCTTTTGAAGTTTTATCTGCTTCAACCGTTTCCAGTAATCATCTACTGAAGCTTCAAAGAAAGCCATGTCCTCTGCCGTCTTGCATGACCTTTTCTGTGAAGCCCTATCCCGATATATTTCCTTTTGCACCTTGCACAATTCCTCGTCCACTCGTTCTAGGCAGAATTTCAAATGAACCAATTCCACAAATGATTTCACACCATACTTAACCACCACCAAATACTCTTCCTGCAGCTCATGCATTTTCCGTATCTGCTCATACAGATAAGCTGATTTGTACGTAAAACGCTTTTTCTCTGCCAGCCGCAAACGATACATTCGTACATAGCACTTTCTCTGATATGGTGTAAGAATTGTTTTTCTTATCGGTATTAGAGGCAGCGTGTGATTCACAGGGGCTGCCTGACTTGCATCTCCGTATTTAAACATAGCCTCCAAGTTATTTCTACTAAAATCCCCTGATATGGTATCCAGTCTTTTAAACCTCTTCATTCCCGGAACCTTTACAGCAATATGCTCTCCCTGTTTTATCTCGAACCCCTGTTTCTCTAACAGGAAAATAAAATGTTCCATATTTTCAGCATTAAGGGCACAGAATCTTGCATCCTGTTCAATCCACTTGGAAAATACCAGGTCTCGCTCCCATTGCGGTCTTGCCATATTTTTAGGCTCTTTGCTGTATTCTGCCGGAGTGATATGCAGTCCGTATTCTTCACAGAGTTTATTGGTAATGGGTTGGAATTTATATTTCCAGTCACCCTCGTGATACTGGAACTTATATCCTGTTACCATATTTACACTGTTTATTATAATATGGGCATGAAGATGATTTCTATCTGTGTGAACAGCCACCACAGTCTCATACTCTCCGCCAAATGCCTCTTCTGCAAAACGCATGGCTATATCATACATAATCTCTGGTGTCCCTTCGCCCGGTTTTAGCGATATGACGAAATGATACCCTTGCCTGCCTCCTGTTTTCCCAAACATCTGCTTAGTTGCTTTCATCTGCTCATAGGCAGCATCTGGCAGGCAGTTAATACCGCCTGTCAGATTGGCATTCCCAAGTTTTTTTGGCTGTAGAATATAATTGATGGCATGTTCCAAATGGACATCAATCTTCCCTTTACCGCTTGCCTTCATATGCATTGTCTTGGTTATTGCCATTTGCCCGCCAACTCCTTCATTTTTTCTTTTATTTGTTTCAGCAGATGATTTGCATCTTTCATGGTACTGTCAAATACATAGCCACCCCCATTGGCTATTTTGGTCATCTGATTGTAATTATTGCAAAGACCTGAAATCTGACGAATCAGCTCCCGTCTGTCAGATGCAAACGAAGTATCCAATCTGCCGCCATGAGTAATCAGATATCTTACATAATCAGATACTTTCATGTTATTGACTCTGGCATCATACTCTGTCTGCTCACGTTCCCTATCCGACAGCCGAATAGTAAAATTCTTCCTTGGTTCTATGAGCTGTTTTCCTCTTCCTATAAGCAATCCCTTCTTTCATCTATTTTTTATCTGCCATCAGCAAATCTTCAATTTGCCTCAAATCATTTGCAGAGAGAATTTGCAGAGAGAATTTGCCAGATACGTAAAACGCCATGCGTTTCACAAAATCTGGTTAGGGGGATTCAATCCCCCTAAAACCCTCTCTACATATGCCCCTTTCGGGGCAAGTATCTGTAATACTCCATGTACTACCATCATCTGTCTGTAATACTTACGGTATTACCATATAATAATCTGTATAACATCCGGTATTACTTTTCTGTCCTTTGTAATACCAAGCGTATTAGCTTCTCCTGACCTGTCTTACTACAAATCCGCCAAAAAAGCCATCACATCCTCTGACACATCCTCACAGGAACTTTCCGGAATTTCTCCAAAACATGGGGCATCCTCTGTGCCTCCTTCCACAGCAGACTCCGTCATTTTAAAAGTTGCCTGCTTTCCTTCAGGCATCTGTAGCTCTTTAATCCTTTCCATTTCATCTTTGACAATCAGCTTTATTGCATTGATAACCCTGTCTGCTTCACCAGTCATCGTTTCCTGTATCACAGTCCTCTGGGTATTCATTTCACAAATAAGGCGGTTGTCATGTTCGTTCCGTTTTATATCTTGAACCGCCCTTATCAACGCACTTTTTATAAACTTGCTCTTATCTCCATAGCAAATTTTCATAGTCTCACTGGAAAAGAACCTTAAAATTTCTTTGTCCTCTTCCTTATTAAAGCTCAGACGGAAGCTGACTGTCACACTATCATCATATGCCATACTGCCTCCTCCCCGACGCCTACAGCCACTTTCGCTTTAATTGCTGGTATGCCAGATATTCATATCCCAGGGCATTTGCCTTGACATCTTCAATGTGCATGATATGTCTGCCCGTAACAGAACCGAAACGCTTCATCACGCCTGCCCCGCCGCCGACATATACAACAGGTGTCATCTCCAAGTCAAAACCATGCTCTTTCAAGGCTGCTTCAATTCCCTTTGCAAATACCTCCAGTTCCTCCTTGACAATCTGCACCATCTTATCCGAATATGGCGCATTCCCATACATCATCACCTGCTGTATCTGTTCCTCAGTAAGGGTGCGGTTGGTTTTTCGATAAATCACGTTATTGATATTTGCCATACACTGAATCAGCGCCGACGGAATGGTGATACAGTCACTTTCCACAGGGATATGCTTTCTGGTATGAATGATATCCACCGTCTTGCTGCCAATATCCACAATCAGAAGCTCTCCCGGAAGCTTTCCGAGTCTGTCCGCAACGGCAGCATAACATTGTGGATACAGAAAAACATCACTGCATTTGATATGATACTCCTTACCATTGTACTGAAATTCCCTATCGCCCGGATTCAGGTACTCTTTAAATTCTGTCTTTTCCTGCCCGAACCTTGTAAATGGCAATCCGGCTGCAATGCAGACTTCCGTATCACTTAATCCATGATAATCCATCTCTCTGGAAATGGCTGCCAGTGTTAATAAGAAATAATCTCCATCTTCAACCTTGGTATCCTTTAGGGGAAGCCTGCCCTCACCAACTTTGAAATACCTCTCATTAAAAAACATAGTGTTGGTCAAAAGCGAAGCCTCACCGCCTAGTTCTTTTACACCGTTTTCAAATACAAAATGAGCGGTTTTCATGGTGGAAAATCCATGATCAATACCGCATAACAAAAGTTTCTGTTCTTCCAAGTACATACAAATCCTCCTTATTTTGCTAATAAAATGCAAGCATTCAGGCAGACAGAGAATTTTACCTCGCTGCCTTACTTTTTGATTGCAGGAGCCAAAACTTTTTGCTATAATGCATTTGCGAGATACATAGCGAAGCTTTGGCTTTGCAACCAAGGTCCTTTCCTAACCGGATTGGACTTTTTCTTTTGCCTGACAATGGCATTTCTCCGCCGCCATACCGGCTTTTCTTGTCAGGTCATCATCCGGATTGTAATAATCCGCATATCCGTAAATCTTCTGCTCGAAGTATTTACGCGGGCATTTCCCACGCATGGTATAATACCCCTGCACATCCAACTCAGCATTGTATGCCTTAATGACTGCATATGCCTTTGTCATACCAACACCCAGAATCCGGCTGACTTCTTTTGCATCAATAAATGCTTCCTTAGTGCTTATCACAAATCCCCTCCTCGCAAAACTACTATTATTGATACGGATTTAAGGCTTCTGTTAATTTTTTCGCTCTATATCCGTATTTCTAATTCGTGTTTAATCATAATATATCTTTTATCTCATGTCAATAGTATTTTTCAAAAATACGCACTTGCAATTCGTTTTGATATGTGTTATAGTATTCATATCATTATAAATCCTTTGATTTTTAGTTCGTATTTTGATTTTTTACGCAAAACACGAATCGAATAAACCGTTATGACCATTGAGATTAGGAAGGTGAAGTTATGGCTTTGTCAGATGACCAGCGTTTTGCCATGTATACCGCAGAAGAAATCGGTAATGCAATCAAGAAACGCCGCAGACAATTGAAGATTACACAAAAAGAATTTGCCGAAAGGCTCGGGAAATCAGAGCGTACCATTCAGAAATACGAATCCGGTGAAATCACCATGAAAATAGATTTCATTAAACTTGTGGCAGATGAACTGGAAATTCCATGGCAGGAGCTTTTGGAAGCCAAAACAGATGAGATAGGGATTGTATCCTCAGAAAACGAGTTCCCTTCCTGTCGTTTTCACACCCTGTCAGATGTTATCAACGCTTTATTTACCATAACAGAGATTAAGGATATTGCATTCCAGCTCACCTGTGCCAAACCGCCGGAAAGTCCTGACTGGACTTCTGCCCTTATGGTTGATGGCAAAGGGAACGGAACCTATAATGCAGACTTCTGCCTCTTTATGGAAAACTGGATGGATAAACTTGCAGCCCTGCAAAGCGGCTCCATCAATCAGGAACAGTTTGAAACATGGAAAAGGGAAACTTTAGAATACTATTCTGACAGTTACTTTTCTGATTTCATCTCCCAGAGAGCCAAAAACAGAAAAGCAAAGGGAAAGCAAAAGAAAGTGGATTATTCAGCCATTCAGATTGTTTCCACTCGGGAAGAATCGAACAAGAACGAATAACAAAATATATAAAAATCGGCATCAGTCCTTCTGCAAAAGGAATGATACCGAAATTTTGTAAGTGATTTTACCCAAAAGGCTTTGTAATCACCCTAGACAAGTAGATTATATCATAGCCTTTGGATAAATGCACCTGAAATCTCAATTTTCTGAACAGGTGCAGTACACACCACAGTCTTGTGGTTCAGCTTCAGAGCAATACAACAAATAAGTGATTTTGCATTTCACTCTGAGGATTACTACACTTTAGCAAAGGAGATGATATTTATGCCAGCTTACAAAGATAATAAGACTGGTAAATGGTTCTGCAAGTTCTACTATACGGACTGGCAGGGCAACAACCGGCAGAAGTGGAAACGGGGTTTCGCCACCAAAAAGGAAGCCCTGGCATACGAAAGGGATTTTCTTGAAAGACAGTCCGCTAACCCAGATATGACTTTTCAGAATCTCTACGAACTTTATATAGAAGATATGGCTGCAAGGCTCAAGCAGTCAACCATTCTGACCAAGAAGCATATTTACGAAACACATATTCTCCCATTCTTTGGCAGCAAGCCAATCAATGAGATTAAGGCTTCGGATGTACGCAGGTGGCAGAATCAGCTGATGAATTCCCCAAATGGTTATTCCAAAACTTATCTAAAGACCATCAACAATCAGCTTACCTGTATCATCAACTACGCAAAACGCTTCTATGATTTAAATACGAATCCCTGTGGTCAGGCTGGAAGCATGGGACAGGCAAAAGCTGAGGAAATGGATTATTGGACCTATGATGAGTATACCGCATTTCGTGAGGGCATCAAGGACAAGCCACTTTCCTATATCTGCTTTCAGGTACTCTACTGGACAGGAATGCGAGAAGGAGAATTGCTGGCGCTTACCGCTGCCGATATCAATCTCATGACAAAACAGATTGATATCAACAAAACGTATCAGCGTCTGAACGGAAAGGATATCACCACTCCGCCTAAGACAAAGAAAAGCAGGCGGAAAATTCCAATTCCCGATTTTCTGTGTCAGGAGCTGCAAAACTTTATCAATACCAGATATATGCTTGACCCTAACGAAAGACTATTCCCAGCTACCAAGCACTTTCTCTCTCATGAAATGGAGCGGGGCTGTAAGAAAACAGGCGTTAAGCGGATACGGATTCATGACATCCGCCACTCGCACGCCAGTTTACTTATCAACCAAGGCTGTGATGCACTTATCCTCGCTGACAGACTGGGACACGAAAAGGTATCCACAACACTGAATACTTACTCCCATCTGTTTCCGCACAAACAGCAGGAACTTGTCAGCAATCTGGAACAGCTTGCGGCAACCGTTGGTGTTGCACCGACACCGGAGCCGCCAACGAGTAACCCTTTACTTGAAACTATGGGAATTTCCTATGATGATGGCACGTTTGACAGTTTAGCTACTTCGGATACAGTATACGCCAATACAGGACTTCCATACGGACCGGCGCCACTGCCAAAGGAAACAGCACCGGGAAAAGTTATCCCTATGCCCCAAAGAAAAGTTATTTAATTTTCCAAATATTGTTTGGAAAATGCAAGCTACAATAAAATGATGCGGAACAGAGTAGTTGTGTTTAGTAGCAAAATAGTAGCAGCGCAAAAAGAAAAGCCCGGGAACGCCCTGTTTATAAGGCTTCCCAGACTTGTAGCGACTATTCGAACTCATATCCAACAGATGTAAACCACCTATTTTCATATCCTTATGAAGCGGATTTTAAGGATTTCTTTCTTCTCTGTCCGGCTCATTTTGTGTCTTTTTAATTTTTTTAGAACCATTTTAGAACCACTCTGGTTCTATTCCGCTGTTTGATATTCTTTCCCTAATAATTTCCATATGTCTACACAGTTATACCGACCCATTTTTTTACGATTTCAACCGCATATCCAACATATTTGGAAATTTTTTCCACAGTCAATCCATCATTGTACATATTGAGCGCAGATTCTTTCGCCCTTCTTTCATCCCCTCTTAATTCAGCATCTCTCTGGTTTGCCTGATAAGTCATATACGCCCGCCTCCATTCTTCATCCTGTTTTGCATAGGCAACTGCCGCATCAATCTTTTTTATCAAGTCATACTGCGTCGATTCCACTGGATAGCTCTTTGTATTATTCATATACTTGAGCAGTTCCTTCATGCCATCGCTGATCCTGTTATTAGCTCCCTTTTGTTTGCCAAAACTGTCCTTTTCATCAGTATGGTCTTTTATCCCAGCTGTATTAAGAAATATTTTATAAGATTCATCTCCCAGTTCCAAACCGTCCACTTCATCACATTTATTGCAGAATGTGTATTGATACAAATCTTTGCCAAATGGATCAAATTTACAGATGAAAATAATGTATGTCGGTTTTAACTGGTCGTATTGCTGCCCCCGGTTCAACTGGTTTATATCCACCTGTCCGGCATAATAACGTGCTCTCTTTGGCAGATGCCCTGTCCTTGTGGCTTGCATTTCGACATTATAGACAACATTTCCGTCATCCAGATAGACATCCATGCGGATGCCCTTCTTGCCAAATGCAACCGCCAGTGTTTTTTGCGTAACAGGATAAGTCGTCTGAGCAACCCCATTTTCCACCACAACCGTTATGTCCGCTTCCGATTCTTCATCTGCAGCAAGATAGACAACCCTCTGGATTTTATGTCCAGGAAACAAATATTCCAGAAGCTCTATGCAGAGATCTGGGCGTTGCATAACATATGCAAACATAAAATCATCTGTAATATCAACGTTAGCATAATTCACTTCCGCCTGTGCAAGTATTTCCCGTACATTTCCATCTATTTCCCCCATACCAACCGCCTCCATATCCATACCCCAAAATCTAACAATCCATCCCAAATCGGATGCTTCCTGCTTATTTGATTATAGCGTACCATGAATCCTCCAGAATTTCAAGTACAGCATTCGGTTCACATCTCTGATATTAACCTGCCGATTCATTTTTTATTACTCTGTCAAAAGGAATATGCATATCCCCTGTAAATCCCCATTCTTCTGAATCAATGAACCCCTCATTATATTCAGGGTAATCTATCGGTAAATTCCCTGTTGTAATGAACGTTCCAAAGAAATTCACCAATATCGTCGATTTATAGCGGCATGGCTCTCCATCACAGTCACAATCCGCCAGTTCCCAAAAGCGGAACCCGTCCGGCACGGTAGCCCTGTCAATCCTCGAATCGTTGAAATACCCACGCACACCCCGGATTCCCATAGGCATCCACCGTTCTTCCCTTGCATCATATCTCATTCCATTATGCCTCCAATCTTAATTCGTCAGGCTCGCTGCCTTCATATTCCGGCAAATCGGACAAAGCACAATCATCCACGCATACCATATCTCCATCCATCGAAACATGGATATAAAACTGGCTGCCACCGCACACATGGAAAACAGCATCAAGAGATACATTATTTTTTATATATTCAATGAGTTGCCCTGTAGTTATATTTTCACAGTGTTTCCACCGCTCCAGATCATAAACAATCATCTTATTCCCTTCCTTCTCTTATGTCCTTATAGTTCCCCACGTCCCCCATAATCAAGAATATCCTCCATCCTAAAGCCTGTTTCTTCCAAAAGGATATCCAGTGCCACAGCAACCGCATCATCATATCCACGGCTGTAATCATCCACGGCACCACACCCTCCGGCCATATGGATTTTATAAGCAGCCCTTTTACCGCATCATTCAGTGTTGTTTCTTCTGTGGACAGCACATCAGACGCTGGTTCATCCAAAGCAAAGTTAAAAAACGGATTCTTCCTCCGTTCCTCACACTCTGCCAGCCATTTCCGGACATCGCTTGTACAGTGCTTTCTCCCTGCCGTAAACGTGCCGTCTGAAAACAAAATGCCCCTATGATTGTCTTCAATCTGCTTAATCCACAACGTCGGCCCGCCATGCTCCGGACGCACGGTAATCTCATAGATTTTGTCTGCTGTACCACATTTCGGAAAAGAAAGTGAAAGCCGATTATTCACGCTGCTGTAATCCACCTTCATCTGACTGATATCCAGCCTGCCAGCCCGTCCAGGTCATTGAACCACCCCATCTTCTCTTTTTTACAGTAATCGTTCCAATACTCTATTATCCTTGCCGTAACCATCCCAAACCCTCCTTGTGCAGAATTATTGTCCTCATTTTCTGATTTCCCCCTTCCATAATAAAAACTGCTAAATCTGACGACCGTTAAAAACAGACTTTTCTAACACCATTTAACGGTTTTAAATCAGAGTTTTTTTAGCACCTTTTCAGGTAATGTCAAATTTAGTACCTTCAAGCCACTATTACCCTCACACTAATATGGTTTATATTTTCAAAATCCTACGCTTACGGAACCCACAGAAAAAATTGATGCGGACAATTATATACCATATAGGTAGGATGCAGGTTATATACCTGACATTCTGCCTTTTGGTCTAGGAATATATGTCACAGTAATCTTATGGAAAGGAGCTGGTCACTATGGACTAATAGGAACTGTGGAACTTAATTAAGATACCCACTTTATATCAGCAGGATGAAAGAAAGTTGGATAAGATCATCTTGGCAGTATTAAGCCTGATTGCAGTTGTTGTCAGCGATGTTTTAACAGATGGTGAAGATTGAACCGTATATAACTTCTCGGAATCTCAATGAATGAGATTCCAGCCGAAGATTGACAACTGCAATCCCGGAAACGCCCATTTTATCAGCATTTCCGGGATTTTATCTGCTACTCGAACTCGGCGTGTTCTTTATTGCTCTTAACTATATTTGTTTAAGTTTTATACAAATACACGCTCGTTTTTACTTCAATTACATCATTTATTCTGGCTTGCTGATTTTCTGTTGCCATGGTGTAGCCACGCCATCTAATTTCATGTTCAAATGGCTTAAATCGGCTTATTTCCGCCTTTTCTCGATACTTTTTCAATCGCTGCTCAGTCCACATTAGTCCACCAAGCAGCATTAGTTTGATGTAAATTTGATGTACTCAAGGTATGTGTCAGGAACGAATCCACTCACGGACTTTTTCCTAAAAAAACACGTTATTGTTTTGTAAAGTTTCAAATGTTTCCTGTTTCTTTTTTTCCGTCGTTTCTGCGTAAATATCCATCGTTGTCTTAATGCTGGTATGCCCCATGATACTTTGAATTAATTTCAGATTCGTTTCATGCTCACAGAGTCTTGTACAGAACGTGTGCCTGATATAATGACAGGTAAAATACGGAAGTAACACAGCAGCCCTTTCCTCCTGTTCTGCACGGACAGTTTCATAAGCATTATAAGCCTTTGAAATTCTCTTGATTGCTTTGTTAATATCCTGATAACAGGAAATCTTTCCATTTTTATCAACAAAGACGAACCCGCTAAAACCGTCAATCGTGCATGAAGTAATATTATTCTGCTGCTGCTTCAGGCACTCGTTCTTAAGCATTTTTTCCACAGCATCTACCATTGGTATGGTACGCTTGCCAGCCTCCGTTTTGGGTGAGGAAAGGAACACTTCACGGCTTCCATTATGCTGCACATACCCCAGTGAATGGATTATAGTAATGGTCTTATTCTCAAAGTCCAAATCCTCCCAACGCAGTCCGAGTGCTTCTCCGATCCGGCATCCGGTTCCAAAAAGGAACGTAAATAAGGGCATCCATCTTTTCCATGTATAACTCTTTTCTGTAAAACTCAGGAATGCCCGCTGCTGTTCAATAGTCAATGGGTGTCTTACTACGGCATCATTTCCATGTTTTTTCCTAACCTCTGCCATTACCCCGTCTGTCGGGTTATTGCGTATCAAATCATCCCTGACCGCCATTTGAAATGCAGGGTGCAGGACGGAATGAATAGAATCAACAGTTCCTATCTTGATATTTCTCTCACGCAGCAGCGTATAATAAAAGAACCGTATATCGGAATATTTAATATCGTTAATCAGTCTTTTCCCGATATTATCCATTGCGTATGCCTCATATGTACGCTCGTATCTCAATCTGGTGCTTATTTTCAAGTCATATTTCGTTGCTAAATATCTCTCCACAAGCTGATTGAGTGTCATTTTTCCTCTGGCATATCCCTTTATTCCCTCCAGCCGTTCACGCTCCAGCTCATCTTCCTTCGCCCTCAGTTCGGGCAGATCGTTTGCATATAAAACGTGCCTTTTCCCATTCGGGTCTGTGTACTGATAGATATAACGTTTGTCTTTTCTCTGTCCCTCCCCTTTCCTAAGTATTCTGCCTTTTGAATCTTTTCGTGATTTTGACATAATGCACCACCTTCCTTTACCGCAGGAAGAAGCCACAATGCCATTTACCCGTTCTGTTCCTCATTCTCCTGCTCACGCAGCTTTTTGAAACCCTGAACGAATATCTGTGTTATGGTAAGATTATGGTTGGCAGCATACTCTCTTACATCTGTATGCTCATCTTTCGTGAGGCGGATAAAAATACGCTCACTTCTCGGATTTTCCAATCTTGGTCTGCCCATTTTTGCCATCCGCTGTCAGCCTCCCTTCACAATCCTATCATTACAATACTACTTGTGCGCCATAAAGTCAATACTTTTTGGCGCACAAAAAAAAATTGACTTCATCCTGCTTACTTATCTACACCCGAAAAGATTCCAAATACTCCTCAAAGATTGGAACGCTTACAAGGGTAATTCTGTTGATTTTATACACGGCACGAGCTTCCTGCGCAAGTTTCATAAAACTGTGCTTACTCATCGAATACCGTTCCGCCCCCTCGTCATATCTTATAAACTCTTTCTTCTTTATTTTTGCCTCCATTCTCCACCTCTTTCCTAAAGATTGTTCCTTTTCTCTTGCTATGGTTTTGGCATATCTGCCAATAAAAACACAGCCAATAATTAGGATATGCTTTTATTGGAAGATATTAAAAAAACACATACGGGTGACAGCTCATTACACTGTCCACATCGGTATCGCACCGTCATTCTATATTGACCGAATAATCGGAAGTATCATTATCAAAGATATGCCTCATTGCCTCATGTAACTGCTACACTTTTTGCCAGACATTCATCGCTCACTGCCTTAACTTCAATACCAGATTTCAGTATTCCCTCGTATGCACTTCCAGACAAAAATGGAAGCAGGCAGTTCTTGGCGTGTCCGCATAGCGGCTCCGCACATCCCACACGTCCCGTATGTATTTGAATATTCAATTATCAAGGTACACTCGCCAACCTGCGTTGACGGGCAGAAAACCCTCTGCCTGTTTTGGATAAAATCATTTCTGGACTTGCCAGCCCAAAAAGCACATAAGCACTCTCCGTCTGCTATGAACGGTTCTGTAAAGATTATGTGCTTTAGCGGAATGACAAGGTTAAATCTCCAGCTTATCGGGTCCGTATTTATGTATAACCTGAAATATCACTTCCTTATGGATTCCTTCCATCTGCTCATATATTTCAAGCAAATTTTTCAGTTCTGTCTTGGTAAGCGAGTTGTTGTATGGTTTGTAATCTTCCCTGATAAACAACCCGCCGTTTTCTCCGGGTTTTGTATAAATCGGGTAATCGGGAGATAAAGCCTGAATATCGTATTGTATCGTGCGAGTGGAAACGCCAAGCTCCTGCGCAAGTTCATTTGTTGTTATATGCCGCCTGATAATAAGAATGTTGATAATCTCCATCCTGCGATTCATCGTATTCATGCTTCACCTCCTTTCCTGTAACCCGTCCGGATTAAATTTCTGTTTCTGCCATAAGGACTTTTTCCCTAAAAAACATTGTAAACGCAGACCACGCAAGAACCTTGCTTATTGCAAAAAACTTTTTTATGATTTTTTTTGCCCGGCTCCTGCCTGCATATCCGCATCTCCCGGCTGATGTTTTATCCCTTTTTCTCCGATTGACTTTCCCCCATTTTCCTGCTAAAATTTTTAGTGGATAAAATCATAAATTCTTAAAGATACACTCAAACTGCTATAAGCCGAAGCAGGGCAACTCTGCCCTATTCTGGTTGTGGCAGTTTTTTATTTGCCAAAGCAATCCTCTTACAGCCCAAATACCGAAAGGCTTTAAAAAAGACGGGCGGTAACGCCCTTATGTGTTGTAAGACACTCGCCTAAGCTCGTACAACACGCAAACTCCCTGCGGGCAGTTTGCACAAGAATAGCAAGCACTGCCCGCGTATATACGCAGGCGGTCAAACGCCCGTCCTTCCACTCGTGGAAAGACAACCGTTTTCGCTTGCAGAGGGCATATCCCCCTGACCCCCTTAAACGCAAAAATGCAGCACCGTCCGGCAAAGCCCGCCCGTGCATTTTTGCTTCAAAAGACGTGCCGGAAACGGCATTGTAAAAAACAAAAACAACAACTATATCCAGAAAGGACAAGGAAATGGACAAACACAGAAATAAAAACCGTTCCCGAAAATACGGGATTGTAATCCACCTCAGCGAAGATGAAAAATATATCCTCGATGAGAAAGCAAAATGCTCCAACATGAAAAGCCGTGCCGCTTTTATCCGGCATCTAATCATATATGGTTATGTCTATGACATTGACTATACAGAACTGCGGGAATACAACTCTGCGCTTGCCAAAATCGGGAACAACTTAAACCAAATTGCAAAGCGTATGAATGCCACAGGCAACGTATACGAAGCCGATGTAAAAGAAGTAAAGGAGCTGATGCAAAAGGTATGGCATACACAAAAATCCATGCTATCACGGCAACCGTCCATAAAGCAGTAGACTATATATGCAACCCCGACAAAACCGATGAAGGCATACTGATTTCTTCTTATGGGTGCAGCCCCGAAACCGCCGCATATGATTTTAAATTTGCACTGTCAAAAACCAAGCAGTCCGATCCAAATAAAGCCTACCACCTGATACAGTCTTTTCTTCCCGATGAGGTTTCTTATAAGGAAGCCCACCAGATTGGCGTTGAGCTTGCAGACAAACTTTTAGAGGGAAAATACTCTTACGTTGTCAGCACCCATATAGATAAAGGACACGTCCACAACCACATCATTTTCTGCGCCGCTGATAACATCAACCATGAGAAATATCATGACTGCAAAAAGACCTATTACAACATCCGTAACCTAAGTGATGACCTCTGCCGGGAGCATGAACTTTCTGTCATCACTCCGGGAGAAAAGCGGGGCAAAACTTACAAGGAATGGCAGGCTGGCAAAAACGGTTCTGCATGGAAAGAACAGTTAAAAGCCGACATTGATGAAGCCATAAAAAACACCGCAACTTACGAGGACTGCATTGAGCTGATCCGGGCGAAAGGCTACGAAGTCAAAGGCGAGGACTTCGGGGAAAAGGCACACAAATTTATCTCATTCCGTCCTCTGGACAGGGAGCGTGTTGTCCGTGGAAGTGCAAAGTCTTTAGGTACGGAGTATACCAAAGAACGGATCAAGGAACGCATTGAAGAAAAGGCACTTGTAAAAGATAAAAAACGTGTGCCATTCCCGACCAGAAAGAAACCCATTGTCAAAGATTATTCAAGAAAAAATCTTATTGACACAACCGAAGATAAGTTTGCGCAAAGCCCCGGCTTAAAACATTGGGCTGACATCCAGAACCTTAAAATCGCCGCCGCAAGCTACAGTCAGACAGGCTCTATTGCAGAGCTTGAAAAGCAGATTGCAGCCAAGTCCACACTGGCAAAAACAGCCCGTGAAAGCCTTGTGGAAACCGAGCGCCAGCTAAAGGATTTAGGGCAGGTTTTGAAATATGCAGAGCAGTACAAAGCCAACCATATCTATCATGTCCGCTACAAAAAATCCAAGGATAAAGATGCCTACCTGCGCCGCCATGAAACAGAGCTTATCCTCCATGACGGTGCGGAAAATATGCTGAAACGCTTCGGCATTGACACGAAAAATCTTGATATCGAAAAGCTCCGCAGCGACTATAATTCTCTCTATTCCAAAAAGCAGACTTTACAGAAAACCTATAAATCTGCCGAGAGAGAAGCCGCTGACCTAAACCGGAAACTGGATAACCTTAACCAATATCTTGACCTCAATCCAGAACAGCAAGTTACCGACAAAAGGATTGACAAAAATACGCAATCCCTCTAAATTCGACATAAAAAAAGGTGTATCGTTTAGAAGCTCTCACTTCATCACGATACACCTTTTATTGTGGGGCAATACGCCGATACGTTTCTTTGTACACTTTCGTACTTTCTTATGTCCTTTTATCATAATACTCTCCATTTGCATAACAAAACTATTGACATATTCCCATATCAATCAACAGTTTTTCCACTACTGTTTCTTCCCATATATTTAAAGGCATACTGCAATCACTCTTTTAATGATACGCAGTACGCCTTTTAAAATATAGGCTTTTCTTTTACTGTCTTTAATCACGTCAGGTTGTCACAGAAATTTCTTAAATGCTGTCATCTTTATACCTTTACATCAAATCCGTTCAGGACTTCCATGCCAACGATACCGTTTACGTCATCCCCAAAGAATATTGCCTGCTTGCCTTATTCCTTTTTATCGCTTCCCGCATTCCCATCGTTGTTAAAGAAGCGATCCACTTCCTTCTTGATTAATTCTGGTGAAAGTGATTTAGACAAGTATCCCTGTGGCTTATGTTGTATCACTTTTTTGACACTTTCCCTATCTACCCTGCTGGTCAAAAAAATAATTGGAATATTCGCAAATTCCTTCTCAGAACGAATCATTTCCAAAATTTGATCTCCACTGCACACGGGCATCTCATAATCCAATAAAACCAAATCCGGTCTACTTAATGTAATACTTCTGATAGCAGATAATCCTGATGTTGCCGTCATCACCTCATAGTCCTTTTCTAACAGCTGCTGCAGCAACTTCAACATAAATTCCGAATCATCAACCAAAAGCACCTTTTTCTTTTCGCTTGCCGCAGCTCTTTCTGCCTTGTTCTGACTCAGGTACTTCTCAACCTTATTCATAGCATTTTCTATAATGATAGAAGCCCCGCTCTTGCCCTCAAATGTATCCGATGTCATCATACAGTATGCAAAATATCCCTTTCCAGTATCAAACAACAGGCTGCACTGCGGTTTATTTTTCTCAAATATCCTGTGAAACTGTTCATAATTCAGCAGTTGTTCTTCCTTTACCTCAACATCCGCCAAAGACGGAAAATGCTCCTTGATGTATTCTATCAGCTGTCGTGCCGTATATCTTGCCGCATTCATCATCATAGCATCTATAGCCTTGGCTTTTGCGTCTATTACGCCGCCAATGGTACTGACAATTAATTGTTCTTCAAAAATAAGAAAGAACTCCCATCTCTTTTTTTCTGCAGTTTCATAAATCAGGCGGTAATAAATTCCGTTCCCGAATTTCTCACCACCATAACAATTGCTAATCTGTTGAGCATTTAGCAGAAACATATTATGTAATTGGCTGACGATTACCTGTCCCAACACTGCTTGTTCTTCCTCTGGCAGAAGTCTTTCCCATCGTTCCGGAACCGTTCCACTTACGATAGCCTGATCTTCTACCAAAGCATGCCCGACCAGCCACCCTGCACATACACCTAGAAAATGCTCAATCGCATTCTCCGAATAGTCCATCTGCTCCAATTCCCTTTCAAGTGCCGGCAGCGTTGTTTCGCGAAAATTTCTGTGCAGGCGTGCATGCGTTGCAAGCCCTATATAGCCAATAGATGCCATATACTCTTCCTCATCTTGGAAATGCTTAAGGGCATGATCCTTAAAATATTTCACTGCTTCCTGACAAACCCACTGGCTTTTCTCCTCCTGTTGTCTAAAATCAAACAATCTGCCAAGAATCCTGAACAGCTTTTTATGCTCTTTGTCAATAACCTCCACTCCGATTTCATATCGCTTGTTCCAAACCAGCTTATCTCCCATATTCTATCCTCCACTTTATTTTAGTAAATAATTTATTCTATTTCACATATTTTTAAGCAAATAAATAGAAACCTTTTTTAATTATATCATAAAACAACATCTTTACCCCCCCATTTTTCGCATATTCATCCCTTTTTTTCGCAAAAGGATTATAGTATCACACCTTTACGATAAACGCATGAATAAACATTTTTTAACAATGAAGCAAAACCAGAGTAAGTATGCAGAAATATTTTTGAAATTGCGTTAGCGTGTCACACCACCATAAAAAAGCAATTTACATTTTCTCAAAAATAGTGTATAATTATTTCTTTAGACAGCATTCGTGCCAACACCAATATCTGAAAAAGGATATCAGTAGTAGATCAGAAAAACCTGCTAACACTAAGAATGCTTTAAATCTGGAGGCAGCAAACCCATATGAAACTTGTAATCTGTGACGACAACCTAAAAGACCTGAACGAATTAGAAGGTCTGCTTATTAAATATGGAAATCACCGATCTGATATTTGTCTTGAATTAGAAAAATTTTCTGACGTCTCCACACTATTGCAAAAATTACAGCATAATGAAACGGCAGATATTTATATCTTAGATATTATCATGTCACAAATAACAGGAATCGACCTTGGATATGAAATCAGAAAAAACAATGCCCTAAGTATAATTATCTATATTAGTACATCCGACGCTTTTGCTATGGATGCCTATAATATCCACGCCCTAAGATATTTGCTAAAGCCAATTAAAGAAAATAATCTTTTTGAGGCACTGGATTACACTCTATCCCACATAGATGCTAGAAATGACTCCGTCTATGTGGTAAAAACAAATGCAGGGCTAGAATCTATTTTGTATTCTCAAATCGAATATATAGAAAATTTTTCCCGCAAACTGAAAATCCATCTGACAAACGGGGAAATAGTAACAAGCATTTATATTCGGGAATCTTTTGAAAAGGAGATAGAAGAACTTATAAATTCCAAAAAATTTGTCTATGTTCATAAGTCATTCCTAATAAACATGAACTATGTAAGAACAGTGCTTCAACATACAGTAGTAATGGACAGCGGCATAAGCATTCCCATCAGCAAAAAAAATATTCGGAAGTAAAAAAAGAATATCTTTTGTACATCTCAAATAATATACATAAGGAGACATAATGAATTATTTAACAGCTTTTTCTTATATCATAAGCCATATTTTTCTGATATTATTTTTTTATCTGTTTATGATACACCGCTACTCGCAAGTCGCTACCATCCTGATTTACTTCCTACTATTTTCAGTTTTATGCATACTGGATTTCTCCAAGTTAATCCTATTCCCTGACAGCGCCCTATGCTACGTTGTTTCAACCATACTTCAAATCATTGCAACCCAGACATCAGCTTTTTTTACTGCCAGAAGGCAAAACTACCAGACTTTGTTTATAGGACTTAGCGCATCCAGTTATGTAATAGCGGGAGCTGTCTCATCGGCAATCATAAAAATATATACTGGCAACTCTATTTGGGCTATAATAGGAAGCATTGCCGTACACTTTGTAATCCTAGTGTTTTTATCTTTCACAATTAGAAAACCTTGTTTAAGATTTCAGGAAAAAGGCTATGAAAAGGGTTGGTGGAAGATGTGTTTGATTCCTATATTTTTTTACTGTAGCGTTTCCTTTATTGCATTTTTCCCCCACACACTTTATGACAATCCAGATAATATCATAGGTACTGTATTTATTATCATAACTATGTTTGCATCCTATATCATCGTACTCAGTTATATAGAAAGCGAAGCAAAAAGAATTGCAGGCTACTGGGAAAATAAACTTCAAGAATCCTATATTCGGGGACTAGAAAATCGGCATTATCTTGTGGCGCAGGCAGAGCAGAACCTTAAAATATTACATCATGATATACGACATTATTCCAATATTATTGATTCCTTGCTAGAACAAAAAAGATATGAAGAAATTAAAGGAATAAATGAACAAATCAGCCATATGGTGGACGAAAATAAAGTAAAGGAATACTGTAGTAACCTCATTGTCAATACTATTCTCTCAAACATGATGAACAAAGCCCTCTCGCTTGATATCAAAGTAGACCTTAACGCCAAGATACCAAAAGAAATACCAGTAAATGATTATGAGCTTGCTATTGTTATCGCAAATTTATTTGAAAATGCCATCCAGTGCGTAAAACCTTTTGAAAAGGAAAAAAGATATATAGAAATAGAAATCAATTGCATGAACAATCAATTATTCATCCAGACAAAAAATGAATACGAAGGGGAAATCATTCTGGATTCCACCACAAAACTTCCAAAAAGCAAAAAGAATGGGAACCACGGGTGGGGAATGCAGAGCATATTGTCCTTCTCCAAAAAAATTAGCGGCACCGTAGGTTGTTATTTGGATAACGGCATTTTTCATATTATGCTATATGCCAAATTTTAAAACCTTTGGTTATATTAAAATTGTCCTAAAACAAGTACCAAAAAACAGGCTTCTCGCCCACATTTTAAGTGGGAGAGAAGCCTGTTTCAGACTGTAGACAAAATGGTTCAGAGAATATCATTTCTACTGAACCATTTGTCATCAATACTATTTTTTTCGTTTCTTTATAAATTTGGGGAAAATAAAAAGAGTGATTTTTCTTGCTCCATTTTCTTCTCCATTTCCACTCTGCCATTTTCTTTAAATTCATGCAGCCAAACAAGAGGTTCAGCTCCATTTTCACCTTTGCCAACCCTCTGTATTGCGTATATCTCATTCCATGTTTTTCCTTCGCGTCTGCAAATACCCGTTCAATCGTTTCTTTCCGTTTCTGGTATCTTTCTTTTATTCCTGTTGTATGACGGATATCCTCTGTTTCTTCCATGTAGTTCTCCCACACATGTCGAGTCACTACTTTTACATTGTCTCTGCTTCCTGTGCATTGTCCTCTATGTGGACATTCCTTACATATACAGCCTTCGCTTTTATATTCCCGATAGCCTACTCTGTTTGTTGTACTGTATTTGAGTACCTGGTTATTCGGGCATAAATAGCAGTCAAAGTATTCATCGTATACATATTCACTCTTCCTAAAGTATCCCTTCTTCGTCATTGGTCTTTTATATGGCATTACTGGAATCTTCCCATCTTTTATCAGCCGTCGGGTGATTGCTGGTGTCTTATAGGTCGCATCCAGTACATAATATACTCCATTTTCCCAATCACGGTTCAACCGTTTATACAGCTCCCAAAAAGATACATTATCATTTACATTTCCTGCGGTTACTTCAAAATCCAGTATGTAATTATTCTTGTCACAACAGGTATTAGAAGCATAGGCAAAGACCTGTTTATGTTCTCCCTTATGGAACCAACCGCTGTCAGGATCTGTTGTGCTGACTTTACGGCTGATTTCTTCTGGCTCTTTTCTTGATTCTTTTAACGGCTTTTTCCCATGTGCAGCCCTGTCTTTTTCTATCTCTTCCTGCAGCTCCTCCTCATATACCCTGGCTTCCTTTTTTATTATCTCGTTGCGGTATTTGTGGGCATTGGCACTAGCTTTTATATGGGTTCCATCTATAAACAGGCTTTCTGTATCTATAAAACCGTTGGCAACAGCTTCAGACAGGATTCTGGCAAAGATCTTTTCGAACAGGTCCGTATCCTGAAAACGTCTGGTATAATTTTTCCCAAATGTAGAAAAATGAGGTATCTCCTCATGCATTCCATAACCAAGATACCAGCGATAGGCAAAATTGACTTTAATCTCCCTTATTGTTTTTCTCATAGATGGGATACCAAAGATATATTGAATCATAGTGATTTTGATTAGAACGACTGGATCAATACTTTCACGACCAGAATTACTATACAGTCCTTTTACTTCGTCATAAATAAAACTAAGGTCAATCGCATTCTCAAGTTTTCGAACAAGATGATTTGTTGGTACTAAGTCTTCCAGACTGAATATTTCCATTTGAGTACGTGCTGAACTATCTTTTTTACCCATCATAACAAAAATCCGCCTTTTTATCTTTTTATTATCTCTTATTATATCATCACAAATATATATGTAAAACAGAAAATAGACAATCACTCAGAAAAGAATGATTGTCTATTTTCTGTTGGGCGCTGACGCGTTCAATTTTTTTATGCTGTTATCAAGGATAAAACATTTTGTATATTGTTATTTGCCTGGCT
>OFFK01000792.1_pt1 | contig 25648 bp, 24 predicted proteins | sample 1521361 | NCBI WGS metagenome assembly OFFK01 (sample SAMEA3504096, study PRJEB24116) | mouse gut metagenome | biome: mouse gut; feature: mouse-associated habitat; material: faeces | place: Denmark | collected 2011 | reverse complement strand
CTGCGCAAGTCCAACACCACGGACGAGTCCATCCTGAAGCTCATCCGCAACGAGAACAAGGAGCTGGCAGAGGAGAATTCCAACAAGAACACCCGCCTGGCCTCCACCCAGCGGGACTATATCGCCGGGGAGGTGTCCCGGGACGTGACCAGGCGCATGCTCCTGCCGGAGCACATTTCCCTGGCCCACGACAATGGCGTGCTCCATTTCCATGACGCGGACTATTTCATCCAGCCCATCTTCAACTGCTGCCTGATTGATATCAAGGACATGCTGGACAATGGGACATCCATCAACGGAAAGATGATAGAGTCCCCCAAGAGCTTCCAGGTGGCCTGCACCGTCACCACCCAGATCATCGCGGCGGTGGCCAGCAACCAGTACGGCGGACAGTCCGTGAACATCAAGCACCTGGGGAAATATCTGCGCAAGAGCAAGGACAAGTTTGCCGCCCAGCTGGACGAGGAGTTCGGCGACAGGCTGGACGCCGCGGACAAGGAGCGGATTGTGGAGCTGCGCCTCCAGGACGAGCTGCGCTCCGGCGTCCAGACCATCCAGTATCAGATCAACACCCTGATGACGACCAACGGACAGTCGCCTTTTGTGACTTTGTTCCTGCATATAGACGATGGGGACGAGTATGTGGAGGAGACCGTCCGGATTATCGTGGAGATTCTGAACCAGCGTCTGCAGGGGACGAAGAACGAAAAGGGAGTCTTCGTGACACCCGCGTTCCCCAAGCTGGTGTATGTGCTGGACGAGAACAATTGCTTAAAAGGCGGAAGGTACGACTATGTTACCCGCCTGGCGGCCAGATGCTCGGCCAAACGCATGTATCCGGACTATATTTCGGCCAAGAAGATGAGGGAGAATTACGAGGGCAATGTGTTCTCCTGCATGGGCTGCCGTTCCTTCCTGTCCCCCTGGAAGGATGAGGACGGGAATTACAAATGGGAGGGTAGGTTCAACCAGGGTGTGGTCAGCCTGAACCTCCCCCAGATCGGCATCGTCTCCGAGGGCAATGAGGAGATTTTCTGGAAGCGGCTGGACGAGCGGCTGGGCCTGTGCTATGAGGCGCTGATGTGCCGCCACAAGGCCCTGCTGGGCACGGTGTCCGACGTAAGCCCCATCCACTGGCAGTACGGGGCCATCGCCCGCCTGAAAAAGGGCGAAAAGATTGACAAGCTCCTTTACGGCGGCTATTCCACCATGTCCCTGGGCTATATCGGCCTCTATGAGCTGACCTGGCTCATGAAGGGCTGCAGCCATACCGCCCCCAAGGGCAAGGAGTTCGCCCTGCGGGTCATGGATCATCTGAAGGACGCGGCTGCCAGATGGCGGGAGGAGACAGGCATAGGCTTCAGCCTTTACGGCACTCCTGCGGAGACTTTGTGCTACCGGTTCGCCCGCATCGACAAGGAGAAGTACGGGGACATCCCCAATGTGACGGACAAGGGGTATTACACCAATTCCTACCATGTGGATGTCCGGGAACCCATCGACGCGTTCACGAAATTCCGCTTCGAGAGCGAGTTCCAGAATAAGTCCCTGGGCGGGGCCATCTCCTATGTGGAGGTGCCCAACCTTATCAATAACGTGGAGGCCGTGGAGGAAGTGATTCGCTTCATCTACGACAACATCCAGTACGGCGAGTTCAATACGAAATCGGACTACTGTCATGTCTGCGGTTTTGACGGGGAGATTCAGGTCAATGAGGACAATGAGTGGGAATGCCCTCAGTGCCACAATAAGGACCATTCCAAGATGAACGTCACCAGGCGCACCTGCGGGTACCTGGGGGAGAATTTCTGGAACGCGGGCAAGACAAAGGAAATCAAATCGAGGGTGCTGCATCTATGAACTATGCGACGATCAAAAAGACAGACGTGGCCAACGGCCCCGGCATCCGGGTGTCCCTGTTCGTCAGCGGCTGTACCCACCGCTGCAAGGGATGCTTCAACAGCGAGGCCTGGGATTTTGGCTTCGGACAGCGCTATACCCGGGAGACGGAAGAGGAGGTTCTGGAGGCGCTGGCTCCTGATTATATCCGGGGACTGAGCCTCCTGGGTGGGGAGCCCATGGAGCCGGAGAACCGAGGGACGGTGCTGTCGCTCCTACAGACGGTGCGCCAGCGGTATCCGGGGAAGGATATCTGGTGTTATACGGGGTATCGCTATGAGGAGGATTTGCTGGCTTGGGCCCGGAAGGAGCGAGATGCGTGTGCCTGCGGCGCGCAGAAGCGCCCGGAGGAGGAACGCGGTGGGGCCGACAGCCAGGGCGGCGGACCTGGAGCCGGGGAGGTGACGCAGCTTCTGTCTCTGATAGACGTACTGGTGGACGGCGAGTTCGTGGAGGAGCGGAAGAACCTCCGCCTGGCCTTCCGGGGCTCGGAGAACCAGCGGCTGATTGACCTGAAGGAATCGGGGCGGCAGGGCAGGACGGTGTGCCTGTGACTGCTCTCCGTGGAAAGGCTCGGACAGGGCGCCTAGCTGCTGCCCTCCCTCAGAGGGCCTTGGTCAGGAAAATTCCTTAGGATAAAAGACCGTGGGAAATCAGGCGGATGGTAAGCTGTATCATGTCCTCCATGGGCTCTTTTCGTCCGCCCTTGACCCATTGCCTGTAAATGCTCGTCAGGCAAGTGTTGATATAGATGTGCAGATAGAGCCGATTGTCGGCAGGATATCGGTCGTAGTCTTCGGCAAAGTAGGAAATGTCCCCGCTTTCAAGCTGTGTTTCGGCAATGGGGAAGTGCCCCTTGCTGTTCAAAATCTTCTCATCCAGCTTATCGGAGGACTCCGAGAATTCATAGCAGTTGCGTACTATTTTCTCCAGGTCGCGGGGAAATTTCGCGTCTTTCACCGGTTCCAGGAAGCGTTTCAGGGTGTCGGTCTGCACCCTGTGCAGCAGGTCGTCCATGGAAGCATAATGCAGGTAGAATGTCTTGCGGTTGATTTGGGCCCGCAGGGACAGCTCCTGTATGGTAATCTGCTGATAGTCCATCTCCTCCAGCATTTCCCGGAAATTCTTCTGTATCAGGGCTTCCGTCTTCTGGTAACGCAGATCGTCCTGGGGTTTTCTCATGGGCGCCTCCTTTTAATCCACATTTTTCAGAGAATGTTGATTAAGTAACAGATTCTGACAATTGACCATTGTCATGCCGATTTCTCCTGAATTATAATACAAAAATGAGGAATAAGCAATAAAACAGGAACAAAAAGACAGAGACAAAGGAAAGAGAGGAAAGACATGGGAAAAATCGAGAAGATTGAAAAACTGGCGGGCAAGGGCAAAGTGGAAAAGGTGTTGAAGTTTGTCGGCGACAAGGATAAGGAGGTCAGGCTGGCGGTGATTGCCGGTGTGGCAGGTAAGATAGAAAATGAGGATGTCCGGAACACCGTAGTGGGGCTGACGGAAGACGCGGATCCGGATATCCGCAAAGCGGCCATAACGGCTCTGGGAAACGGCAGGGGAAGCTATGTGGAGACCAGGCTGAGATATGCCTTGACCCATGAAAAGGACGAGAAGGTGCTCCAGGCTGTGAGGGACGCGCTGGCAAAACAGAAATAATCGGGGGAGCGTCAGGTTTCCGGTCTGAAAGGAGCTGAGGCAAAGGGAGGACCCATGGTGCGGTTCGGCCCTTTGCCCCGGCTCCTTCTGCGTGGGATAGGATTTGTAAGCAAGCGATATTTTGAAGGCATGATTCGCCATGGCAGGATTCAGATTTTGTTGATTATAGCGTGTAATTATGGTAACATAATTATGGAAGAGAAGGAGGTGGATGCTATGGATGCACTTAGAAAAGAAGAAATCTATACGATAGAGGATATTTTTGCATTGCCTGATGGAGAACGTGCGGAGCTGATTGACGGCAAAATCTATTATATGGCGCCACCGACATGGAAGCATCAGCGTATTTCGGGATATCTGCATAATCAGATATATAATTATATTCGAAGCAATAATGGACAATGCGAGGTGCTGGCTGCCCCATTCGCCGTATTTTTAAAGGATGACGATATCAATTATTTGGAACCGGATATTTCGGTTATCTGTGATTTAGCCAAGCTAGACGACAGCGGATGCCATGGGGCGCCTGACTGGATTATCGAGATAGTGTCGCCGAGCAGCAAACCGAGGGACTATCTGACAAAGCTATTCCAATATCGTACCGCGGAAGTCAGGGAGTATTGGATTGTCGATCCGGACAAGAGGATGACGACAGTGTATTCGTTCGAAAAGGATACTGTAGAACAATATGCTTTTGGAGAGGATATACCTGTTGGGATATATGATGGCTTTTCGATATGTATCCGGTAAAATGTCCGCAGTTCCTGTTTTATACTGCATAACGCTGAATGCTGCCTAATGTAATCATGCGAATGAACCAGTCAGCGTTATGCAGTCTGGTTTCACGGCAAGTGAAATCGTTAAGCAGTATAAGATGCAGGAACTGCGAGATTTTTCATATATGCTATTCATGGCAGCTGGTCTATCAGACGGTTGAGCTGTATGAAGAATTCATCGGCTCCCACCAGCTTCAATTTGTCATAATAGTAGACCATGTCGTATGGGGAGATGAGGAGCGTCCGCCATTCCGTAGTGATGAGGCCGTCTTCGCCCGCTTTGTTTTCGGGATGGTATTCCACGAAGCTGTTCTCGGGGATGTCCAGCCGGATGGGGCTGGCTCCCTCAGGGCAGAGTGTCTCCCAGTCTGTGGTGACGATATAATCCCGGTCCGAGGTGACCTCGATCTGAGGATGATGGGGGTAAAGCGTGGTGTATCTGCCGTCCCTTGTCAGGTCGCCTCCGGCGTATTCTTCCCATATCTGTTTCTCCGGGGCTAAATCGCAGACGGGGATGACATAGCTGCGGCCCACCTTCAGGGAGAAGTAGGAGTCTATCAGATAGATGTCGTCCTCTATCAGCACGGAAGTGCCAGTCAGCGATTCGTCCCCATACCATACTTTGTCCACAGTAAGCTCATATACCACAGAGGAGGATTGGTTGTGGTAGACCTCCCTGGGGCCGAATTTGTCATTGTATGTGTCGTAGGTGTAGCGTTTGAGGTACATGTCCGTAATCCGCCCTTCCAGGATGGCGCTGCTCTCCGACAGCAGTTCTTCGCTGAAGGGCAGAACATCCGCGGTGGACTGGCTGGAGGCGGCATATTCCAACAGGATGTCAGGCATGACCTGTCCCTGGGGAAGGGGAAGGGAGCTGTAGCTGATGGGGAGCATTCCGCTGTCCTCTTTGGATGCGGTTTCCTGGCCTGAGGCCGGGAGGGAGGCATTCGGGGCATCGCTGCCGTCAATCACGTGTTCCCTGGGGGCTGCCGGGCTTCCTCCGCCGTCCGTCGTGCTGCCCGAGCCTGCCAGACCGTCGGAACCATGGGCATTAGAAGTGCCGCTGTCTGATACGGAGTAATAGACATCGGAATCGGACAAGGGCACCCCGGCACCGTCCGGATGCATGCCGCCGTTGCCATATTTCGTGAGCAAAAGAGCCATGAGGCAGAGAACACCTCCCCCTGCCGCCGCCCGCATGGCGATATTGCGTCTGCGTTCCTTCGCTTTCCGATAAGCGTCCCTGCGCTCCAGCACAGCGTCCGCCACTTCCCTATAATTCTTCATATACAAAGCCCTCCTTTTCAAGCTCTGATTTCAGCGACTGCTTCGCCCGATAGACGAGATTCTCAATCTGCCGTCTGCTCTTATGCATGACTGCCGCGGCCTCCCCGTTGTCGAAGCCCTCCAGATAGACCAGGTACAGGACCTGCCGGTATTCGATTTTAAGCCTGTCCAGGGCCTGGTACAGGAGGATTCTGCGCTCTGTGCGCAGGTACAGCTTCTCCAGGCTCTCCTCCTCCCCGGCCAGCCGCTCCAGCTCCTCCGCAGGGATGGGAGAGAGCCTGGCGCTGTGCCGCAGATAGTCCATGGCCACGTTGCGGCCGATGGCGTAGAGCCATGTCCTGAAGGCGCTGCGCCCCCAGAACCTCGGCTTCCTGGTGGCCAGCTTCACGAAGGTCTCCTCCATCAGCTCCTCAGCCGTGGAGATATTCCGCGTGAAGCCGTTCAGGTACAGAATCAGCCCGTCCTTGTAATCTCTGATAATCTCGACGATACCTTCATCATCACCATCAAGGAAACGGCGGTAGCTACTGGCACCGTTGTCCATTGATTTCTCCCCCTTTCTGTCTGTTAGACGGGTGTGCGCGGGAATTCTCTCAGGAATTTCGGGAGAAAGTTTTGGACTTCTCCTTTCTTTATCATAACGCAGATTCGCGAGTATGGAAATGGACAGTTTTTCCGATGGGCTGGGAAGCATTTTGATTGTGATTCAGACATATAATAAGATTTTTATATAAAAAGATTCATATAAAAAGAAAAAATATGTATTTTTGTATTGAAATATCTCTTATAATGAGATATGATGGAATCAAGCAAATTATGATGTAACAGGGCAAGCCGAAAGGGAGGTGCATGTCATGACGAAATATGTAGAAAATATCAATTCCTATCTGTCCCATCGGAAGATAAAGCAGACCTACATCAGTCTAAAGACAGGAATCGATGCCAAGAAGCTGTCCCGGATCCTGACGGGGGCACAGGACATAGGCGCTACGGACATGGAAAAGATTGCGGGAGCGCTGGGAAAGAAAGCGGAATTCTTCCTGAGCGATAGTTTTCGCATGGAGCCGATGCCGGACCTGGAGCCGGAGAAAGTCTTCTTCTATGCGCAGAAGCCTACGCCGGAGCAGGAGCGGATTGCGGAAAAGATGCTCAAGCTGCTGGAGAACATTGACGAGGTCATGAGCGCAAGGATTCGTTTTCTGAATATCGCGAAAGGGGCAATGGATGAACATTGAGCGTCTGAGGAAGATAATGGCGTACAGCGAGGCGAACAGGGATAAGGCCCTGGCCAGGGTAAAGGATTTCTGCGCTTACGCTGGCATGAACAGCGATGAGGATGTCCGGGATGTGCTCCAGATTGTAAGGCCGGTTTTGAAAAAGAAGGGATTTCTGGTCTTCGAGATTCCCATAGACAACGATGATATAGGAGCGCTGTGCTATCAGGCGGGCGGGATGGGCTATATCATGATAAACTCGTCGCTGCCAAAGGCCAACGTGAATTTTGCTATATGCCATGAAATCTATCATGTGTTCTACCAGGAGCAGGAGAGCGATTTCCGGTCAAAGGCGGAGCTTGTGGACGGCTATTCTTATGAGCATGAGGAGGAATACGCGGCAAATCTCTTTGCGGGGATGCTCCTCATGCCGGAGGCCAATTTCAGGGGCATGTATGATTTCTTCAGGAAGGAGTCGGAGGGAAATGAGTGGGATACCATCCTCCGGTTGATGAACTATTATCAGATGCCTTACATGGCGGTCCTGATACGCTGCTATGAGCTGGGGCTGCCGGAATCCCACTATGTCCCGGAGGCCTTTCTGCAGGTGGACAGGGAGGCCGTAAGGAGGCGCTTCCTGGAGCTGTGGCTGGATGAGGCCATCCTGCAGGCTGACTGCAGGGACGATTTCCCGCGTCTGGAGAGGATGGTGGAGGAGTTTGGCAGGGAATATATTCTGGGTTCCTATATTAATGAAAGGACATTGTCCATAGTGCTCCGGAATATGAAAACCCTTTACCGGGAGATAAAGGGGGCGTAGCGGATGGGGACAGTCTATACGGAAGAACCGCACAACTGGAATGAAATCCAGCCCTATGTACAGACAGACAGGGGAGAGTTCGCGAAGGAGGTCCTGGCAGGTCGAAAGTGCTTTTTCTATGACACCTGTTCTTTCAGGAGGCATGCGGGCATTGGGGAGGCATATGCGGAAAGCTTGCTGAACTATATGAAAAGGCAGGAGACGATGGTGGTCATAACCAGGTGCGTCCTGATGGAGCTGGCATCCCAAAGGGGTATCCTGAACCAGGAATACATGGATTACTGCAGGTGGATGGAGGCATTCGGGATACCGGTATTTCTGATTTATGAGGAAGATATCTTCTCTGTGATGGAAATCTGCTATGGCACGAACGCCAGAATGAACAGCCTGCTTAGCTGGGCGGTGAGGATGCTGAAAAGCCCCGCCAGCACCATCACGAGAGTGCTGGAGGAGGACAGGAGTCTGCGGGATGAGGTGATAGGCGGGAAAAATGCAGACAGGGGAGGACTCTACAGGGATTTTTTCGCAAAGATAAGAGGGAATAAGGAGCCACAGGACAATCTGGGGGAGGAGCTGCTGGCCGTCTGTCTGTACATCCTGTCCCAGCTTCCCGGGGAGGAGGACGGGAAATTCAGCATCATCACCGATGACAAAGGCGCGGCCCGAAGGATAGACGAGCTGTTTCGGAGGACGAACCGGGGCTTTGGAGGGAGCAGGATCATCCTGTTCAGCACGCCTAAGCTGGTGCAGATTCTGTATGAAGAGGGATTTATCAGGGATGAATGCGCTATCCGGGCCTGGCTGAGGGCCGGGACGGTGGGGAATATATCGGTTCTGGGGACACGGGTCTATGATTTGAGGAGCAATGAGATATCCCTTGGCTGCCAGGAGCTTGCGGGACTCATTGTGGAGAGGGGGATTCACATCACATTCTGATGGAATGAAGGGCTTGCCCGTAAACGGCATCCCGGATTTCGGAAGAGCAATTGCGCAAATCCCCGTTCCATGCTATACTGAAACGCAGGGAAAGGCCCTACGGGAAAGAGAGGGAATGATAATGGCTGTAAACGAATCGGCAGAGAACTACCTGGAGACCATCCTGATATTGAGCAAAAAGCACCCTGTAGTCCGCTCCGTGGATATCGCAGAGGAGCTGAACTTCAAGAAGCCCAGCGTCAGCGTGGCCATGAAGAACCTGCGGGAAAAGGGGCATATCACCGTGGACAAGTCCGGATTTATCACGCTGACGTCTTCCGGCAGGGAGATAGCGGAGATAATCTACGAGCGCCATCAGTTGCTCTCGGCCTGGCTGATGCAATTGGGCGTGCCGGAGGAGACGGCGGTGGAGGACGCATGCAGGATTGAGCATGTCATCAGCAGGGAGAGCTTTCAGGCGATTAAGGCCCATGTGGGGAATGCGGTTTCTTAGCTAAAAAGGATGAAAAATGGAGGACAGATCATTGCACATTAGAAAAAAATCATGCTTAGGACTCGGATTGACAGGAATGCTTCTTTTGACCAGCTGTTCCATCGGAATCGGGAAGAAGGCCGTACTGACTTATGACGGATCTTTGGAACTGGAACTGGGGAAGACCAAGATAGCAGAGGTCGTGGAAGCGGGATTCACAGATAAATATTCTCATGATGGGAAAGCCCAGATTGACGGCAGCTCATGGGAGAATTTCTATGCCATGAAGGGCGACGTCACTTATGGAACCATGTATGCCGCCAATAAGGGCTCACAAAAAGTCGCTTTTGAAGATGGGAAGGTATTCCGTGTCGTGATTGATTATCAAGATCCGGACTATGCCACAGGGGAGATCCTGATAAACGGCGTGAATTATGAGGGATATACCAGAGACCAGATCAAGGAAGCCATGAACGGCGCGGAGATGACCTTGGACAGCGAGACTTATCTGGACTTTGAGGACGGCAAATTCGAGTATACGTTTCATTTTGAGGACGGCTCGGAGACTGTGTGCAGCATCAGCATAGATGACGGGACGGACTGGGAGTTGGTTATCAGATAAGGAGTTTTCTGAAAAATCATTGCCGTATCATTTTATACTGCTTAACGATTTCGCTTGCCGTGAAACCAGACTGCATAACGCTGACCGGTTCAATCGCATGATTACTTAAGCAGCATTCAGTGTTAAGCAGTATAGATAATAGACGAAAAGATGCCGAATCCCATGACGGGCGTGGACGAGCCTGAAATGGCCACGGTGAAAGAGAGGGAGATCAATCATGAAAACGTATCTGAGAGATTTTTTCGAGGAATTCTCGTATCCGGAGGAGGCACGGGCCGCCTTTGAGCAGGCCTATGACATAATTGCGGCAGACGCCGCATTGGAGAGCGGATTCCAGGCGCTCCTGCAATCCTACGCCAGCGACAAAAACATGGACTACGACCAGGCCTTCAAAAAGATGGCGGAGATATCCGCCGGAGCAGGCATCCATGAATACACGGGGAATTTCCTGATGCTGGCCTGTTTCTCAAAGACCCTGCGGGAGTATTACAGGCAGGAGGGGATAGACGTGCAGATCTGGCACACCTCCATGTGCGACCTGAAATGGAAGCTGGACGAGTGCAGATGCGTATACGGCATCTGGGGCACCTTTGTGCCGGGATGGTACGGGGGATTCTTCAACATGACCCGCTTCGGCTTCCAGAAGCTGCAGTTCGAAATCGTACCCTTCCGCTACCATTACGAGAAGGACGGCATCGTGCTGAACCCGGAGAGCCCTGTCCTGAACACCCACATCCCCCGGACGGGAGAACGGCTTGACCCGGAGAGCGTGCGCAGATCCTATGAGCTGGGAGCCGCGTTCTTCAAAGAGAGATTCCAGATAGACCCCGTGGTCTTCGTATGCCACTCCTGGCTGCTGTTCCCCCGCAACAGGGAGGTGCTCTCGCCGGATTCCAACCTGTATTCCTTCATCTCCGGCTTCGACATCCTGGAGGTGGAGGAGGCTGACGATTATTCGGAGGTCTGGAGGCTGTTCGACGTAAACTACGAGGGTGACGTGGAGAAGCTGCCCCAGGACACCTCCTTCCGCCGGGCCTATGCGGACTGGATCCGGAAAGGGGAAAAGACAGGCTGCGCATACGGCGTGCATATGCTGTAGGCGGATTTTTGGGTACATATTCCGGATTTTGGATATTCCGGATTCTGGCCCGGGCGGCCATATACGGCGATATTTTTGACAGGACGGATATGGCTCCCCCCCCCTGTCTGCCGGATTTACGGCGGATGGAGGCGGGATTTTTTTGTTTTCGATTTTCGGGAAAAATTTGAAAACAGTCATTGGCAACAGATTAAAGTTAGCATATGCTAACTAGGCGGAAAGTGAAAATCATTCTCAAATAGAGCTGCGGGAGCAGGGAAGGCCCGGGCTGCATGGGAAAGGAAGGTGGAAGCATGCCATTGTCATTGATTCCCGCAGGGGAGCGCAATGTGATCAAAAAGGTGGGCGGCAGGGAGGAGACCAGGAGATTCCTGGAAAACTTGGGCTTTGCAGAAGACATGGCAATCAGGATTGCGCTGGCAGGGAACCCGAATTGCGGCAAGGCCACATTAGTCAATGCCCTCACTGGTTCCGACCAGTTCGTGGGGAACTGGCCGGGGGGACGGTGGAGAAGAAGGAGGGGCGGCTGAAAAAGTCCTACGCTTCGGGAAGAGCCGAAGAAATCATCATATGAGTGGCTGACAGTGCTGGTAAATACAGGAATTCTGGGAGTTATAGGATATGTCGGCATGATGGCAGGCGGTATCAGGAGTTTTTTGGGTGAGAGAAAAAAGAATGCTTATGTATGTGCCTGTGGGTTTTGTCTGCTGGCGTATACGGTAAATAACTTTTTCAGTTTCCAACAGGCGATGAGTACGCCTACGATTTTTGCGCTGTTTGGGATGGGCAGGGCATTCCAGCGTAACTTAGCTGGAGGCGCTGAAAGGCCCGACAAAAGGAAAATAAAGTGAATGCAAGGACAAATAAAAGATGCGGAAGCCGGGAAAAGGACTTCCGCATTTTTTGGTAATCCGGCTGCGCGGAAGTCCCTTTTATAGCGTTCAGTGTCAGACAGATTCTGTATTTCAAAAAGAAACAAAAATAAGGGGTGGTAGAAAAGCGAAAACTGGAGTAAAATAGAAAAGAATGTTTCAAAATATTGGATAACGGAGGGCACCATGAGACTGTTGAATCTGTTAGAGGGGATAAGCTGGGAATGCCTCCAGGGGAAGCGTTCCATGGAAGAAAAGCATTCCATGGAAGAAGAGCATTCCATGGACAAAGAAGTGTCGGCGGTGGTCTATGATTCCAGGAAGATCGTGGAAGGCTGCCTTTTCATCTGCATAGAGGGCGTCAACTTCGACGGCCACGCCTTTGCGGCCGAGGCCGCGGAGAAAGGGGCTGCGGCCCTGCTGGTCTCCAAGCCCGTGGAGGGCCTGGAAGATAAAGACATCTCCGTAATCAAAGTGGAAGATACCAGATACGCCATGGCCTTCGTCTCCGCGGCCTGGTTCGGCCACCCCGCAAAAAAGTTGAAGACGATAGGCATCACGGGCACCAAGGGCAAAACCACCACCACCTACCTGGTGAAGTCCATCCTGGAGAACGCAGGGCTGAAGGTGGGGCTCATAGGCACCATAGAGACCGTCATTGGGGACGTACACATCCATGCCGAGAACACCACCCCGGAATCCTACATTTTACAGGAGGACTTTGCCAAAATGGCGGAGACCGGGCTGGACGCGGTGGTGATGGAGGTGTCCTCCCAGGCCCTGAAGCTCCACCGGACCCAGGGCTTTGTATTCGATTACGGCATCTTCACCAACCTGGAGCCGGATCACATCGCGCCGGGAGAGCATGAGAGCTTTGAGGAGTACATGGAATGCAAGGGGCGGCTGTTCAGGCAATGCCGGATCGGCATCGTCAATGGCGACGACGGCCATGCAGGCGACATTGTGGAGGGCCGCACCTGTGAACTGGAGACCTATGGCACCGGAAAGGACGCCATGCTGCGGGCGGAGAACCTGGAGCTGGTGCACGTCCCGGGAGAGCTGGGGGTGAACTTCCATGTGGCGGGCCTGATGGATTTCGACGCCCATGTGCCCGCGCCCGGACGGTTCAGCGTATACAATGCCCTGTGCGCCATCGCCATCTGCCGCCATTTCCAGGTGGGCATAGAAGATATCCAAAACGCCCTGCGGACGGCCAGGGTGAAGGGCCGCATCGAGCGGGTGAAGATTTCCGACAGATTCACGCTGCTGATAGATTATGCCCACAACGCCATGGCCCTGGAGAGCCTGCTGTCCACGTTGAAGGAGTATGAGCCCAGGCGGCTGGTGTGCCTGTTCGGCTGCGGCGGCAACCGCTCCAGGCAGCGGCGGTACGAGATGGGGGAGGTCAGCGGGCGGCTGGCGGACTTCACGGTAATCACCTCCGACAATCCGCGCTTCGAGGAGCCCCAGGATATCATTGAGGACATCAAGACCGGAATCGGGAAGACAGAGGGGCGTTACGTGGAGATCTGCGACAGGAGAGAGGCCATCGCCTATGCAATCTCCCATGCGGAAGAAGGGGATCTGATCGTCCTGGCGGGAAAAGGGCATGAGGACTATCAGGAGATCAGGGGGGTGAAATACCCCATGGACGAGCGGGTCATCATAGAGGAGCTGCTGGCCGGAGGGCTGGAGCATATCTAATCTTACATGGGTCGATTCCTTCGCAGCCGGGCTGCGGGGAGTTTCATTATCATGAGGGCATGGGATGAAGGCAGCCAAACTGGTTCGGCTTATTTGTGACATATGGATTGTCGTTTTTGTTCTTGGATTTATCCTGGCATTGTCCTGGTATCTGGGCGGTTCTTTTGAGACAGCCCCGACAGAAGAGCAGCAGGAAAAAGCGCGGATAGGAGCCGCGGCGCTGACGGCAGTGGCGGGCGCGCTCTGTACGGTGGGCATTGCGGTCAGGATAAAGCTGGGACAAAGGGGAGCGAAATGGAAGAAAAAAAAGAATACTACGCAGATGTCATCGTAGACATCTCCCACGAGAAGCTGGACAGGCCCTTCCAATACCGCGTCCCCGACAGGCTCCGGGACAGGCTGGAGACAGGGGCCTGCGTGACGGTTCCCTTCGGAAACGGAAATAAGCTCCTAAAGGCCTATGTGGTGGGCATAGGGCAGGTCTGCAAATATGACCCCGCTAAAATGAAGGAGATCCGCGGCATCGTCCAGGGCGGCACAGGCGCGGAGGACAAAATGATCGCCCTGGCCGCATGGATTCGGAAGAACTACGGCTCCACCATGATACAGGCCCTGAAGGTGGTGCTCCCCGCCAGGCGCTCCGTGAAGCGGCTGGAGCACAGGACGCTGCAGCGGGCATTGGGCAGGGAGGAGATCGTCTCCTTGCTCGGGGAAAGCAGGCGAAAAAAGCAGGTGGCCAAGGAACGCCTCCTCCGGGAGCTGGTGGAACAGGAGTCCATCCCCTACGAATGGGTCACGGGAAAGCTGGGGGTGTCCGCCCAGACCGTGAAGAGCCTGGAGCGGGCGGGGGCCGTCCGGGTCATCAGCACCGAAACCTTCCGCAATCCCGTCAGCCTGGCCGCCACCCGGGAGCAGAAAAAGCTTCTGAGCGACGCCCAGCGGCGGATCGTGGAGGAAGTGATGGGCGACTTCGAAAGCGGCCGCCCCGACACCTACCTGCTCCACGGCATCACCGGAAGCGGCAAGACGGAGGTCTATATGCAGCTGGTCTCCGAGATGGTGGAGCGGGGCAGGCAGGCCATCGTGCTGATACCGGAGATCGCCCTGACCTACCAGACATTGCTGCGCTTCTACAACAGATTCGGCGACAGGGTCAGCATCCTGAATTCCAACCTGTCCCCCGGAGAAAAATACGATCAGTGCGAACGGGCCAGGAACGGGGAGATCGACGTGATCATCGGACCCCGTTCCGCGCTGTTCGTGCCCTTCCGGAACATCGGCCTGATCATCATGGACGAGGAGCACGAGGGCAGCTACAAGAGCGAGGCCTCCCCCAAATACCACGCCAGGGAGACGGCCATCCAGGTGGCCAGGCTCCACGGGGCCAGCGTGCTCCTAGGCTCCGCCACGCCCTCCCTGGAGTCCTACTACCGGGCCGAGACCGGGGAATACAAGCTTTTCACCCTGAAAGAGCGCCTGACAGGGGGACAGCTCCCGAAAGTCCACACCATAGACCTGCGCAGGGAGCTGAAGGAGGGCAACCGCTCCATCTTCAGCCGCAAGCTCCAGGAGCTTTTGGCGGACAGGCTCTCGAAACAGGAGCAGAGCATCCTGTTCCTGAACCGGCGGGGCTACGCGGGCTTCGTGTCCTGCAGGTCCTGCGGCCATGTGATGAAATGCCCCCACTGCGATGTGTCCCTGTCGGAGCACAGCGGGGGGCGGGGTGGGCAGGGGACATTGATGTGCCATTACTGCGGCTATCAGGAGCCGAAACCGAAGGTTTGCCCCAAATGCGGCTCTCCCTACATCAGCGGCTTCAAGGCGGGCACCCAGCAGATAGAGGAAAAGCTGAAAGAGATGTTCCCCGGGGTGCGCACCCTGCGCATGGACGGGGACACCACCCGGACGAAGGACAGCTATGAGCGGATTCTGTCCGCTTTCATGGGGGGCGAGGCGGATGTGCTGATCGGCACCCAGATGATCGTGAAGGGCCATGATTTCCCCAGGGTGACGCTGGTGGGGGTGCTGGCGGCAGACCTGTCCTTAAGCGTGGGGGACTATCGGGCCGGGGAGAAGACCTTCCAGCTGCTGACCCAGGCGGTGGGCCGGGCGGGGAGGGGGACGGTTCCCGGCGAGGCGGTGATCCAGACTTATCAGCCGGAACATTACGCGGTGGTCCATGCGGCGGCCCAGAACTATGAGGGTTTCTACGGGGAGGAGATCATCTACCGGGAAATGATGGGCTATCCGCCGGTCTCCCATATGCTGGCAGTGCAGATTTTCGGGAAGGATCAGGAGAGGGGACATATGCTGGCGGACGCTTTAGCGTCCCTTACCAGACGATATTGCGATGGTTCCGCGGATTCGAAGGTGGGACAGTGCCCGCAGGAAGGGCGGAAAGTTCCGCCGGAGGTGCAGGTCATCGGTCCTGCGCCTGCGTCTATCGGCAGAATTAATGATATTTTTAGATTTGTGTTCTATGTGAAATGCCCAAAATATGATAAACTGGTAGAGATAAAGGATTTGCTGGAGGAAGAAGTGCAAAAACGCCAGCTCACATACGAACTGGTACAATTTGATTTCAATCCTGTGAATACAATGTAAATCAAGGAAGATATCCGGAGGAGAGGGAAGAATGGCAATCAGGAATATACGGGAGATAGGGGAAGAGGTCCTGGGCAAAAACTGCAAGATGGTGACGGAGATGACTCCACGCACCAGGGAATTGATCGAGGACATGCTGGACACCATGTATGAGGCCAACGGTGTGGGCCTGGCGGCTCCGCAGGTGGGCGTGCTGAAGCGGATCGTGGTGATCGATGTCACGGGGGAAGACCCATATATCCTCATCAATCCCAGAATCGTGGAGACCAGCGGGGAACAGACCGGGATGGAGGCCTGCCTAAGCGTGCCGGGGAAGACCGGGCAGGTCACCAGGCCCAACTATGTCAAGGCGGTAGCCCTGGACGTGAACATGAAGGAATTCGAACTGGAGGGGACGGAGCTTCTGGCGCGGGCCATCTGCCACGAACTGGATCACCTGGACGGGCATCTGTATGTGGAGAAGGTGGAAGGGGAACTGCAGGATGCTGTCAACGAAGAAACATAGCGTGAGAAGAAGTTCTAAGCCTGTAAAGTACACAGGCTAAGAACTTCTAGGATCGCGGGCGAATGAATTCGCTGCGCAATCCGGTCTCACGCGGAAGAATGCCCGAAGGGCATTCTTCCAGACTTGCACCGGGTGGATAGGTTGAGTGGAAGGGAATAATTCTTCTGGATTTGCACCGGGTGGATAGGTTGAGTGGAAGGAGATAATTCTTCCGGATTTGTAGTGGGTTGGAGGTGTGGACATTGAAGATTGTGTTTATGGGAACTCCGGATTTTGCGGTGGGAGCGCTTCGGGCTTTGGTCGAGGCGGGACATGAGGTGGTTGCGGTGGTGACGCAGCCGGATAAGGCGAAGGGGAGGAGCAAGGAGCTTCTGCCGCCGCCGGTGAAGGTATGCGCGCTGTCATATGGCATCCCGGTCATGCAGCCCAGGCGGATCAAGGCGCCGGAGGCGATGGAGCAGCTTCGCCGGTATCAGGCGGACCTTTATGTAGTGGCGGCTTTCGGGCAGATTCTGTCCCAGGAGATTTTGGACATTCCGTCTTTTGGATGCCTGAATATCCATGCTTCGCTGCTTCCTAAGTACCGGGGGGCCTCTCCCATTCAGCATGTCATTCTGGATGGGGAGGAGAGGACGGGCATCACCATTATGCAGATGGATGCCGGGATTGACACCGGCGATATGCTGTATAAAAAGGAAATCCCCATTTCGCCGGAGGATAACTACGAGACTCTGCATGACAAACTGATGGAGCTGGGTGGCCGGGCCATTACGGAGGCGCTTGTCCTTCTGGAACAGGGGAGGCTGGTCCCGGAGAAGCAGCGCGATGACCTGAGCTGCCATGCGCCGATGATTGACAAGAGCATGGGGGAGATTGACTTTTCCCAGGATGCCGCGGCCATAGACCGCAGGATACGGGCCATGACCCCTTGGCCCAGCGCTTTCACCAGCTATCACGGGAAGAAGCTGAAAATCTGGCGGGCCGCGCCTACGTACACAGAGAACGGCTTCGCCCGCAGGCCGGGAGAGGTCCTCAGCGCGGACAAGGACTGTGTGACCGTGGCCGCCGGTCAGGGGGCACTGCGCATCTATGAACTCCAACTGGAGGGCAAGAAGCGGATGAGCGCCCATGATTTTCTGCTGGGGGTGAGGATGCAGCCGGGAGAAGTCCTGGGGCAACAGAAATAATTTTCCGAAAAAATGGAAATCCTGAAAGGAGCGATGTGTATGTATTACTATTGGGATCCTACGTACTTGTTGGTGATCATCGGCATGCTGCTGTGCCTTGCCGCCAGCGCCATGGTGAACAGCGCCATGCGCAAATACAGCAGGGTGAGGAATTCCCGGGGCATGACCGGGGCGGAGGCTGCCAGGCAGATTCTCAACAACGAGGGCCTGTACAATGTCCAGATAGAATGCCTCCCCTCCGACAGCGGCGACCATTACGATCCCCGCACCAATACCGTGCGCCTGGGAGCAGGGAATTATAACGGTGCCTCCGTGACGGCAGTGGGGGTGGCGGCACATGAATGCGGACATGCCATCCAGCATGCCAAAGGCTACGCGCCGCTGAACATCCGTTCTGCCCTTGTGCCAGTGGTCAATATCGGCAGCAGGCTGGGGATGCCCCTTATCATTCTGGGCGTCATCTTAAGCTGGAATCAGGTGCTGATCCAGATTGGCATCTGGGCGTTTGCCCTGGCGGTGCTGTTCCAGGTGGTGACCCTGCCGGTGGAGTTCAATGCCTCCGCCCGGGCCGTGGCGAAGGTGGAGCAGTACGGGCTTCTGACCGGCGAAGAGACGAAAGGGTGCAGGAAGGTGCTGACGGCGGCGGCCATGACCTACGTGGCGGCCACCGCCTCTGCCGCCCTGCAGCTGCTGCGGTTGGTGCTGCTGTTCGGCAACAATAGAAGGAGAGACTGAAGGTGGGCGTGAACACACGGGAGCTTGTGCTGGACATTCTGCTGGCCCTGGAGCGGGAGGAGGATTATTCCCACAGGCTGATGAAAGCGGTTCTGGACAAATACGATTACCTGGAAGCCAGGGACAAAGCCTTCATCAAGCGCACGGCGGAGGGGACTTTGGAAAGGCGCCTGGAGCTGGACTATTATCTGGAGCAGCATTCCAGCGTCCCTGTGAGGAAGATGCGGCCCCTGATACGCTGCCTGCTGCGCATGAGCGCTTATCAGCTGTGCTATATGGACGCTGTGCCGGACAGCGCCGTGTGCGACGAGGCCTGCAAGCTGGCCGCCAGGAGAGGCTTCGGGAAGCTGAAAGGCTTTGTGAACGGCATTCTGCGCACGATTTCCAGAAACAAAGAAAACCTCCCGCTGCCTGACAGGGAGAAGGAACCGATTTATCATGATTCCGTCAAGTATTCTACGCCGGAATGGCTAGTGGGACTGTGGACAGAAAGATATGGCCGGGAGATGACGGAGACGCTGCTGGAGGGGCTGATGGCGGTACATCGGGTGTCGCTGCGGTTCGCCCTCCATGTGTCTGCCGACCGGCGGGAGCAGCTGTGCGGCATGATGGCCGAAAAGGGAATCTCGGCGGAGCGCAGCCCCTATCTGCCCTATGTGTACCTGTTGGAGCACATGGAGGGAGCAGAAGCGCTGCCGGGGTTCCGGGAAGGGTTATGTACCATACAGGACATCAGCTCCGTGCTGGCGGTGGAAGCGGCCGGCATCCGGGAGACGGATTTCGTCGTGGATGTCTGCGCGGCGCCGGGTGGGAAGAGCGTCCTGGCCGGGGAGAAGGCCTGTCGGGGAAACGTGCTGGCCAGAGATGTGTCGGAGGAGAAGCTGCTGACGATTGCGGAGAACGTGGAACGCATGAGGGCGGGGAACATTGAGGCGCAGGTCTATGACGGCACCTGTACGGATGAATGTCTTCTGGGGAAAGCGGATGTGGTCCTGCTGGACGTGCCCTGCTCCGGGCTGGGCGTCATAGGCAGGAAGAGGGACATCAAATACCGGGTGAAGCCGGAGAATCTGGAATCCCTCACGCAGCTGCAGCGGCAGATTGTCAGGGCCAGCGCGGGCTATGTGAAGCCGGGCGGCACGCTTCTCTATAGTACATGCACCATCCACCCGGGGGAAAACGAGGAGATGGTGCGGTTCCTGACAGAGGAGCTTGGCTTTGAGCCGGTCTCGTTGGAAGGGGTCCTTCCGGAGAGCGTGCTTTCCGTGAAAAAGCGGACGGAGGAGCTTCTGTGCCGGAGCGGGAAGCAGCCCGCGGCCGGCCTCACGGAAGCCCCCTGCATGCAGATTCTGCCGGGGATGATGGAGGCGGACGGATTTTTCCTGGCCAGATTCCGAAGGAGCCGATAACTATTTTCAGGCTGTCAAAGGGGTGCTGACAGCGCCTGGTGCCCTGATTACTTGGAAATTCACGCACCGGTGTGCTGGCACCCCTGTCCGGACGTATGCCGATGTCCGGCAGGGCGTTTCAGGGGAAGGCTTGGGGAGAGGCTTTCCGGATGTGAGCAGTTTCATACAATTGCCCCGAAATGCGCGGAAGGCGGCTTCCGTAGGACAGGGGTACGCCTGACGGCAGAGGACATGGATCCGGGCAGCGGCCCGGGCATAGACAGATCCCTTTGCCGGGGGAATCAAATACAAACATAGAATGGATAAAAACAATGGATAAGACAACCAGAAAAAGAATCGATATCAAATCCCTTACCCTGCCTCAGTTGGAGGAAGAGATGGTCTCCAGGGGGGAAAAGGCTTTCCGCGCCAGGCAGATGTATGAGTGGATGCACAAAAAGCTGGCCAGGAGCTTTGAGGAGATGACCAACCTCTCCAAAGCCCTGCGGGAGGACTGCGGCACATGGTATACCTACACCGCGCTGCAGGCGGTGAAAGTACAGGAATCCAAGCTTGACGGCACCAGGAAGTTCCTGTTCCAGCTCTCCGACAGCAACCTGGTGGAGAGCGTCTGGATGAAGTACAGGCACGGCAACAGCGTCTGCATCTCCTCCCAGGTGGGCTGTAGGATGGGATGCAGCTTCTGCGCCTCCTCCCTGGGCGGGCTGGAGCGGAACCTGACCCCGGCGGAGATGCTGGACCAGGTCTATGCCATCACCCTGCTGACCGGTGAGCGGGTGAGCAATGTGGTGGTCATGGGGACAGGGGAGCCTCTGGACAATTATGACAATCTGCTGACCTTTATCCGGATGCTCACGGACGAGAACGGCCTGCACATCAGCCAGCGGAACGTCACCGTGTCCACCTGCGGCCTGGTGCCCCAGATGAAGAAGCTTGCCCGGGAGGACCTGCAGATTACGCTGGCCCTGTCCCTGCACGCCACCACGGACGAGAAGCGGAGGGAACTGATGCCCATAGCGAACCGTTACACTATCGAGGAGCTGATGGATGCCTGCGGCTATTACTTTGAACAGACGGGCAGGCGCATCACCCTGGAGTACAGCCTGGTGGCGGGGGTCAATGACTCGGAGAGGGACGCGGAGCGGCTCTGCCGCCTTGCCAGGCCCCTTCGCTGCCATATCAATCTGATTCCGGCCAACCCTGTAAAAGAGCGGGATTTTGTGCAGCCGGAAGGTTCGAGAATCAAAGCTTTTCAAAATGTACTTGAAAAAAATAGAATAAATGGTAGTATAAGAAGGGAAATGGGCAGGGATATCGATGGGGCATGCGGCCAGCTGCGCCGCAGACATATGTGAAGGAATCCCTGGATCGCGGACGGTTATAGAAGGGCGAGAAGAACGGATATTGGAGGAGACGAGGCGTGCTAAAGACATTTTCCGTAACGAATATAGGCAGAAAGAGGAAAATGAATCAGGATTATGTATATTCATCGGAGCAGCCCATAGGGCGGCTTCCTAACCTGTTCCTTGTGGCGGACGGCATGGGAGGCCACAATGCGGGGGAATATGCATCGAAGGTCACGGTGGAGACCATTGTGGAGAACATAGGGGACTCGCCGGAGACGGATGCAGTGCGCATTTTTGACGAGGCGATTCAGTCCGCCAACGCGCGGATACGCAAGCTGGCGGCGGCCTCTCCGCTGCTGGAGGGCATGGGGACCACGGTGGTGGCCGCCACCTGCCAGGGAGAGAGCCTCTGCGTGGCGAACGTGGGGGACAGCAGGCTGTACGTGGTGAACTGCCATGAGATACGGCAGATCACCAGGGATCATTCCTGGGTGGAGGAAATGGTGCTGAGAGGCGGGATCGTCAGGGAGGAAGCCAGGAACCATCCCGACAAGAATATTATTACGAGGGCAGTGGGCGCTGAGGACACGGTGCAGGCTGACTTCTTTACGGTACACCTTCAGGAGGGCGACACGATCCTGATGTGTACGGACGGGCTGACCAATATGCTGGAGGACGAGGAAATCTTGATGATATTGGACGGGGCCCGGGATATCGTGGAGAAGGCCCAGGCGCTTGTGGACGCCGCCAACGAGAACGGCGGCAAGGACAATATCAGCGTGATTTTGATAGAACCTCTTGATAGATAGATTGGAGAGCATGTATGGTTAAGATTGGAATGATGATTGGCGACCGTTACGAGATATTGGAGAAAATCGGCACGGGAGGCATGTCGGACGTATATAAGGCAAAATGTCATAAGCTGAACCGCTTCGTGGCCATCAAGGTCCTGAAGCAGGAATTCAGCGAGAATGCCAATTTTGTATCTAAATTTCGGACGGAGGCCCAGGCGGCCGCCGGACTGATGCACCCCAATATCGTGAATGTGTATGACGTAGGCGAGGAGAACGGCATTTACTATATTGTCATGGAGCTGGTGGACGGCATCACTCTCAAGAAGTATATCGAGAAGAAGGCCAGGCTGTCCTTCAAGGAGGCGGTCAGCATTGCCATACAGGTGAGCATGGGCATCGAGGCGGCGCATAACAATCATATCATCCACAGGGACATCAAGCCACAGAACATCATCATTTCCAAAGACGGAAAAGTGAAAGTGACGGACTTCGGCATCGCCAAGGCCGCCACCAGCAATACCATCACCTCCAATGTGATGGGCTCTGTCCACTATACTTCGCCGGAGCAGGCCAGAGGCGGCTACAGCGATGAGAAGAGCGACATCTATTCCCTGGGCATCACCATATTCGAGATGCTCACCGGCAGAGTGCCTTTCAACGGCGAGACCACGGTGGCCATCGCCATCAAGCATATCCAGGAGGAGATGCCCTCCCCCAAGGAGTTCGTGCCGGAGATTCCGGCCAGCGTGGAGGGCATCGTCCTGAAGTGCTGCCAGAAGTCCCCGGACCGCAGGTACCAGAACATGCAGGAGCTGATTGCCGACCTGAAGCAGTCCCTGATGAACCCGGAGGAGTTCGTGGTGCAGAATGAGCCGGACATGGTGGGAGGGACCCGCCCCATCACGGACAGGGAGCGTGCCCAGATCAAGCGCAGGGCAGCCTACCAGGAGTATCAGCACAGAGAGTATGAGGAGAGGGAGGAGCCTATGCGCCTGCGCTCCGAGGCGGAGCCTGTGTATGAGGAAGAGGAAGAGCCGGAGGAGGAGGACGACGATTACGACTACAATCCAAAGATGGAGCGTGTGACCACGGTCCTGGCGCTGTTGGCCGGGGTGGTGATCTGCGTGATCGTGGTGATTCTGGCGGTGAAGGTGTTCGGCGGCAGGGAGGGGAGCGATGGGCCCGGCAACAGTCCCATCATCGCGGACGAGAGCGAATCCAGCACTGAAACCAGCAGCGTGGAAGAGGAGCCGGTATATGTGAAGATGCCCCCCGTGAAGGGCAAGAGCGTGGAAGAGGCCAGGAATGAGCTGAAGAATCTGGGCCTTGATTCCGAGGTGGAGTATGAGGAATCAGACGACGTGGAGCTGGGAAAGGTGATAAGCGCCGATGTGGAGGAGGGCGCTGACGTCCAGGTGGGGAGCAAGGTGAAGCTTTTGGCCAGCGCAGGATCTCAGGGCATCGAAGTGCCTCTGGTGGAGGGGGACACCTTCGAAGAGGCCCAGGGAAAGCTTGTGGCCCAGGGATTTGCCGTGACCAGGGAAGAGAGAACTTCCAACGATGTGGCGGAAGGCTATGTGATCTCTCAGGTGCCCTCCGCCCAGACGAAAGTGCCGAAGGGGACGAACATCACTGTGACGGTGAGCCAGGGAAAGGAAAAGGTTCGGGTGCCGAATGTGGTGGGGCTCCTTGAGGAGGACGGAACTGTGGAGGTCATAGAGGCCGGCCTGCAGATTGGGACTGTGGAGCGTGAGTTCAATGATCTGGAGGAAGGGAAGATTTTCTATCAGAGCTATTCCAAGGGCTCTTATGTGGAGCCGGGCACTATGCTGGACATCAAGGTGAGCCTGGGGCCCAAGGCGGTCACTTACAAGTGCAATGCCAGCATCTTGGGGCCCACGGTGGAGGAGGCGCCGGATTACGTGGCAGGGACGGAGGTCTTGATCGTTTTGACCACGGACGATGAAAAGATTCTTCTGGAGACAAGGACGGCCAGTTTCCCGGTATCGGCGAATTATGATGGTCTGACGGCATCGGGAGGCACGATCACGATGACGTATACGGTGACTATAGGAGGCGGTACCAGCACGGATCCTGAGACAGGGGAGACGATTCAGATACCGGGCACATCGGAGGAGAGGAGCTTTACCAGGAGGATCGAGTTCGTGGAGGAGTAGCGGGAAGGGGCGCAGCGCCCGCGTGGAAAGAGGCTATGAGGGGAAGGATTATCAAGGGAATCGCAGGATTCTATTATGTGCGCTGCGGCGACAGGGTATATGAATGCAGGGCCAAGGGCGTGTTCCGAAAGGACAACCGCAAGCCGCTGGTGGGAGACTGGGTGGAGATGGACGTGCTGGACGAAGCGGAAGCGCTGGGCAACATCAGCCAGCTGCTGTGCAGGGACAGCGAACTTATCCGCCCCGCCGTGGCCAATGTGGATCAGGCGCTGGTGATATTTGCCGTTGTGAAGCCCCAGCCCAATTTCAATCTGCTGGACCGTTTCCTGATCATGATGGCACAGCAGGGGGTCCGCAGCATCATCTGCTTCAACAAGCTGGATATGGATACGGAGGGAATCCACAGGGAATACAGACGGATATATGAAGCCTGCGGCTACCCCACGCTGGCGGTCAGCGCGAAGCAGGGAACCGGCATAGAAGCGCTGCAGGCCCTGCTGGCTGGGCACACTACGGCGGTGGCAGGCCCCAGCGGCGTGGGGAAGTCCTCGCTGATCAATTGCCTGCAGAGCGGCGTGGTCATGGAGACCGGCGAAATCAGCGCGAAGATCGAGCGCGGGAAGCATACCACCAGGCATTCCGAGCTGATTGCCATAGGGGACGGGGCGTATATCCTGGATACGCCCGGGTTCAGCTCCCTGGGGCTGTTCGATCTGGAGAAGGAACAGCTGGCCGGGTTCTACCCGGAATTCGCTGAGCATGAGAGGCGCTGCAGATTCGGCGGCTGTGCCCATATCCAGGAAAGGGACTGCGGCGTGAAGGCTGCCGTGGCGGAGGGCGCCGTCAGCAAGATGCGTTATGAGAACTATTGCCTGCTGTACGGGGAACTGAGCCGGATGCAGCAGCGGGAGGGGAACCGGAAGCAGCGGGGAGGCAGGTACTGAGTCCGGGACTGCTGTACCGGATGCCGGTCCGCGGCCATTTCCGGAGAGCAGAGAGAGGCGCACAGCTATGAAGCTGAGCGCGGAAGAAGAGCGCCGCCGAATCTTTCTAGACTTTTACAGGGATGGGGTTGTGCCGAAAATGGAGGAGCATCAGCCGGTAGAGTTTTAAGCGGTGCCGGATTTTTTAAATACATAGGATCAATGAATTCAAGGAGGATATAGATAGATATGAAATTAGGCATAGTCGGCCTACCCAACGTAGGAAAGAGCACATTATTCAATTCACTGACAAAGGCAGGCGCGGAGTCGGCCAATTACCCGTTCTGCACCATCGACCCCAATGTGGGGATCGTGGCCGTGCCGGATGAGAGACTGAAGCTGCTGGGAGATATGTACCAGTCCAAGAAAGTGACCCCGGCGGTGATTGAGTTCGTGGACATCGCAGGCCTGGTGAAGGGAGCCTCCAAGGGGGAGGGCCTGGGCAACCAGTTCCTGAGCAATATCCGCGAGGTGGATGCCATCGTCCATGTGGTCAGATGCTTTGAAGACACGAATGTAATCCATGTGGACGGCAGCGT
>OFFK01000784.1_pt1 | contig 25860 bp, 31 predicted proteins | sample 1521361 | NCBI WGS metagenome assembly OFFK01 (sample SAMEA3504096, study PRJEB24116) | mouse gut metagenome | biome: mouse gut; feature: mouse-associated habitat; material: faeces | place: Denmark | collected 2011 | reverse complement strand
ATTATACATCAATTCCTTGCGTTTGAGGTGTCAACTAAAATGATACAACATCAAAATTTTACGCATGATAATTTGCATAGGGGGTGTGGTATCCGGCAAAAGGAAGGTGACGGGATGGCAGGAAGGAGCAAGGCGGAATTTAACGAAAAGGGCGAATTGATAAACAAAGAAGCCCTGGTAAAAGCGGAAAAAGCCAAACTTACCAGAAGCTACGCGAAGATGGACGCAAAAAGGAAAAAGAATGCGGAATCGCTTATTTCTTCCGCTGCCTTCATGGCAGTCTCCCTGTTGGAACTGGAGGAAATCATCAACAGAAAGGGCTATACTGAGGAATACAAAAACGGGGCGAACCAGTCAGGCGTCAAAAAGTGCAGCGAAGTGGAAGTTTACAACAACATGGCCAAGAACTACCTGTCGTACATGAAGCAGCTGGACGACATGCTGCTAAAAGACAAAGGGAAGCAGGAAGAGGGCGACGAACTGATGAAATTCCTTACAGGGGGAAGCGGGAATTGACAGAATTTGAAGAATACTTTACAAAAATAGCGGATGGTAAAATTGTATCCTGTGAAAAGATGAAACAGGCGGCGGGGATGCTCTTAGAACGTTTCTATTCCCCGGATGAATACCATTTTGATTATGAAGCCGCAAAAAAACATACGGACTTCATAGAAAAATTCTGCAAGACGCCGACCGGGAAATTAGGCGAACCGTTAAAGCTTGCACTTTTCCAGAAAGCAAGGCTGCAGGCAATTTTCGGTTTTGTGGATGACAACGGGCTGCGGCAGTACAATGAGGCGCTGATTATCGAAGGGAGAAAAAACGGGAAGACAACCGAAACGGCGTCTGTTGAACTTGACCTGCTTTTAAATGACCAGGAAGGCGCGCCGCAGATATACAATATTGCAACCATGTTAGACCAGGCAAAGCTTGGGTTTACCGCCTGCCACAAGATGGTGCAGCAAAGCCCGCTTTTAAGCAAGCACATCAAAAAGCGCGCAAGCGACTTGTATTTTAAGGCGAATTTCGGGTTTATAAAAGCTCTGGCAAGCAATTCCAACAGTTTAGACGGGCTGGATGTGCATGGGGCGGTCATTGACGAACTTTCCGCCATCAAAAATAGGGATATTTACGATTTAATCAAACAGGCAATGGGGGCCAGGCGCCAACCATTGCTTTTTTGTATCACAACAAACGGATTTATCCGGAATGGGATTTTTGACGCGCAGTATGATTATGCGGCGGGAATTTTAAGAGGGGAGATAAGAAACGAACGATTTCTGCCGTTTGTCTATGAGTTGGATTCTGCGGACGAATGGGATAAAGAGGAGTGCTGGATAAAAGCGAACCCAGGGCTTGGAATAATAAAATCCCATGACTTCCTAAGGCAGATGGTGAGCAAGGCTAAAGATGATTTTTCTTTTAAGGCAACCGTTTTGGTAAAAGACTTTAACCTGAAACAGACGTCAGAATCCGCATGGCTGCGCTGGGAGGAAATCAATAACGAAGAACGGATCGGGGATAAGAAATTCCGGTACGGGATTGGCGGCATGGACGCCGCGGACAGCGTAGATTTAAATGCGGCAAAGCTTCTGTGCATGCGGCGGGACGACCCCAAAATATATGTAAAACAAATGTATTGGGTGCCGCAGAGGGTAATAGATGAATACGAAAACGCAGGAAAGAGGCAGGGGCGTGACAATGCGCCATACGCCATCTGGAAGCAACAGGGGCTTTTGCGCACAGTGGACACATATAAAGTGGACAAGAAAGTCATGCTGGACTGGTATATTGAAATGGCGGAAAAGGAGGACATTTATATTATGGCAATCGGTTATGATCCATGGCACATAGATGATTCGCTCCTGCGGGAGTTCCAATCGGCGTTCGGGGAAAAGGCAATGGTGCCAGTACGCCAGGGAGTGGCCACGCTGTCTGCGCCGATGAAAGACCTAAGGGCGGAACTTGCGGCAAAAAACATCGTATACGACGATAACCCGATTGACAAATGGTGTATGGCGAATACTGCGATAAAAACAGACATAAACGGGAACATACAGCCTGTAAAAGACGTGGATGCAAGAAATAGAATTGATGGGACGCTCGCTTTAATCGACGGGTACGTAGTGCTCCGGGATAAATTCGACGAGTACCAGAGCCTGATTTAGGAGGGGGATATGGCATTTTGGAATCAAAAGAATAAGATGGAGGGGCATGCGAAAAAAGAACAGCCGACAGAGAAAAACCGGGTTGCAATGGTCACCACATATGGTGAAAATTTCTATTCCTGGAACGGCAAACTGTATGAATCCGACATTGTGCGCGCCTGCATACGCCCCAAAGCAAAGGCGGCTGGCAAGCTTGTGGGGAAACATATCCGGGACGACCCGAAAAAAGGCTTTAAGGTAAACCCTGAGCCATATATACGCTATATTTTAGAGGAGCCGAACCCTTATATGACGGGGCAGCAGTTCCAGGAGAAGATGGCGACGCAGCTTTGCCTGAACAACAATGCGTTTGCGCTGATTATACGCGACAAGAACGGGTATCCGGAACAAATTTACCCAATCCCGTGCATCGGCGTGGAGGCGGTTTATGACAAGGATGGGGAATTATTCCTGCGGTTTACCTACAAGAACGGGAATACCGGCACGTTTGCATACAGCGACATAATCCACATGCGCCAGGACTACAGTGACCGGGAAATATTCGGGAGCAGCCCGGCGGGCGCGCTGGCGCAGCTGATGGAGTGCATCGGCGTCATTGACCAGGGCGTTGTAAAGGCAGTAAAGAACAGCGGCATCATACGGTGGCTTCTGATGTTTAAATCCTCCATGCGTCCGGAGGACATTAAGAAGCAGACGGACGAGTTTGTAGAAAACTACCTGGACATTGAAAGCGACACATTCGGCGCGGCAGGCGTCGATGCGAAGGCGGATGCAAAACAGATTGAGCCAAAAGACTATGTGCCAAACGCCGCGGTGACGGAACGGATTACGGACCGTATCTATTCCATGTTTAACACAAACAAAAAAATCGTGCAGTCGGCGTGGACGGAAGATGAATGGACGGCGTATTACGAGGCGGAAATCGAGCCGCTTGCGATCCAGTTCGGGGACGTCTATACGGTACGCCTGTTCAGCCGGAGGGAACGCGGGTGCGGGAACAAAATTATATTTGAAGCCAGCAACTTACAGTGTGCAAGCTTAAAAACCAAGCTGGAATTTCTGGCCATGGTGGACCGGGGCGCAATGACGCCGAATGAATGGCGCGCGGTTATGAACCTTGCGCCGGTGGAAGGCGGGGACAAGCCGATCCGCAGGCTTGACACGCAGGTTGTCGCCATGGCAAAAGGAGCCATGCAGGAAGGGGGATAAAGGATGGCCAGGATTGATATCCGCGGGAAACTAATCCCGAATGATTACAAGTGGTTTTATGATTATTTTGAAGAGGACAGCACATGCCCGAAAGATGTGAATAAGATTCTGGATGCGGCTGCGGAAGGGGAAGAGCTGGAAGTTTACATCAATTCCCCGGGAGGCGTTATAAGCGTCGGTTCGGAAATTTATACGCTGCTGCGGTCGGCGAAGGAAAGCCGCGGGTTAAAGATTTACATTACAGGGGAAGCGTGCAGCGCCGCGTCCGTTATCGCAATGGCAGGTTACTGCGAAATGTCGCCGACCGCGCTTATGATGGTGCACTGCGTTTCCACGGGGAGGGTAAGCGGCAACCATGTGGAAATGGAGCATACTGCCGAAGTGTTGCGCACAGCTGACCGCGCATTGTGCACGGCATACATGGAAAAATCAGGCATGACCGAGCGGGAAGCGTTGGAAATGATGGAACGGGAAACCTGGCTGAATGCGCAGCAGGCAGTTGGCCGGGGCCTTGTGGACGCAGTGATGTTTGAGGAAACAGGGGCAGGGGAAGAAACCGCCCTGGCGGCAGGAAATGCATTCCGCCTGCCGACAAAAGCGCAGATGGAGCGCGTGAAAAGACTGATAGGCGAAAGCGGGCCTGCAGGGGCAAAAGAAGCAAAGAAAAAAGCGGAAATGAAGTTAAGGGCGTTAAAGAACCCCATATTACAGTGGACAGCATAAATTGCCGCGGGAGGCGGCGGGAAGGACAGAGACATGAATTACCAGGAATATTTAAAACAGAGAAAACAGCTGATGGATGAGGCGCAGGCTCTTATTGATGCGGGAAAATACGACGAAGCCGGGGAAAAGACAGACGCCGTGTCCGCTTTGGACGAAAAGTGGGATTTGCAGGCGAAAGCGGAAGCGAACATGCGCGCCTTAGAAGGGGAGCAGAGGAAAGTGAACGTGCAGGATTTGGGCGGCGTCCAGGTACAGGGCGGCGCAAAAGCAGACAGCGCCAGCCAGGAGGCGCAAAACAGGGAAGACGCCTATAAGACGGAAGAATATACAAACGCATGGGCGAAGGTCATGAAAGGGAGCCGTTTAACCAGGGAAGAAGACAGGGTGTTCCGGATGGTGAATGAATCCTATACCCATACGACAGAAAACACGCCTGTTGTAATCCCGGAAACCGTGGCGTCGGGCATCTGGAAAGAAATTGGGGAATTGTACCCGTACTGGTCAGACGTAAAGAAAACTTACGTGAAAGGCCAGATGACCATGATCCGCAAGAAATCTTCCACAGGGGCGAAGTGGTACGTGGAATCCGTCAAAACGGAAGACGGCAAGGAACTTTTTGAAAAAACCCAGCTGAACGGGTGCGAACTGTCGAGGGCAATTACGGTTTCGTGGAAGTTAAAAGCAATGGCGATTTCGGAATTTATCCCGTATATCATTTCAGAAATGGCGGAGGAAATGGGAAAGGCGCTGGCATATGGGGCAACGCACGGGAAAGGCGCTTCGGATGCGGACGCGCCCGAACCGCTCGGCGTTGTAACCGCGCTTAAGGCGGAACCGGGCACGCCGCAGGTACTGGATTATGAAAAGGGGAAGCTTTCCTATAAAATCTTGACGTCTGCAAGGTCAAAGATTAAAAGCGGCTACCATGCGGCAATTTACGCAAATTCCGACACTATCTGGAATGAACTGGCAAACGTTGTGGACGCGAATAAACGCCCGATGTTTGTTGCGGACGCGATAAACGGCGGGGTATACCGCATATTGGGATGTACCGTAAAAGAGGACGGCTCCATGGCTGACGGGGAAATCCTGTTTTCCGACGCGGCCAGAGGCTACCATGCAAACATCAACAAGCAGGTTTCCATGTCCACGGAGGAGCACATCAAGGACAGGGTGACGGATTACTGCGGATACGCCATTGTGGACGGCGCGCCCGTGACCATGAAAGCGCATGCGCTGTTAAAGCTGCAGGAAACCGCCGCGGCTAATTTAAGCAAATAAAAGAACCGGGGGACAGGCAGATGGAATATGATGGGAGCATGATAAGCGAACTGATGCAGGCGCTGCGCATAAGGTCCCAGTCTGCTTCCCAGGAAGTGCAGGGCCTTTTGGAGGCGTGCGTAAAAGATTTGGGGATTGCGGGCGTTTCCATAACGGACTTAGGCGACCCGCTGTTTAAGCAGGCGGCAAAGCTTTACTGCAAGGCCAATTTCGGGTATGACGCCGACAGTGAAAAATTCCGGGCGGCATATGCCGCTTTAAAAGACGCCATGGCCCTTTCCGGGGATTACAGGGAAGGGGGAGGCGTGGATGGATGAAGACGCGGCGCTGTTCGTTATCACAAACGGGAAGGACAAAGACGGGTTCGCCTTGCAGAAAACGCAGGAAATCCCTGTTTTCGTCCGGGAGAAGTCAGCGGCCAGGATGGAGTTTTACGAAGCCCTAAAGGCTGGGATAAAGGTAAAGCTTGTGCTGGAAACCAGGGCGGAAGACTGGGAGCAGTCGGCGCATATCGTGTCCGGAAAAAAAGAGTACGCAAGCCAGATAGCATATGACGGCGCGGTGTACGATATTGTCCGGACATATAAAAGGGGGAAATCCATGGTGGAAATCATATGCAGTTAGGCGGTGCGGGATGAATATCAACCAGAAAGCGGAACAGGCCCTTTCCGGCATGGCTGACGGGAACGTCTGGCCCCTGTCGTGCCCCATGGGGGAGCAGCCGGGGGAATACATTGTATACATGCCGGAAGCGGACGTGCCGGAGGATTTCGGCGACAATGAATGCCTGGGGTGGGTACACCATATGCAGGTGCACTGGTTTAAAAAAAGCGGAGCAAAAAAGCCTGTGAATTATTTTGCGGCACGGAAGCAGATCCGGGACGCTTTAAAGGCGGCAGGGTTTTCTATAGAGGAAATCCGGGTGTTTTTTGAGGGGGACACAGGGTATACGCACCTGGTGTTCGTATGCAGCATGGAGGAATGAGGATGGCAAGGCTAAAAGCGCAGGGGTTTGACGAAGCGCTGGACTGTCTGGATACGCTTTCGGCAGGCATTGGCGCGGTTGCGGATGAAGCCTTAAACAATGCGGCCCCGGATATGGCGGATTCTTTGAAGAAAGAGATCCGGGAAGCGGCGGACAGGGGATATGCAAAAGGGGCGCTGGCCAATTCGGTTGTGCCGACAAAGGCGAAAGAAAACCAGTACGGGCATTTTGTTGCGGTCTGTGTTGTTGGCAGGGACAAGAAGGGGACAAGCAACGGGGAAAAGCTGGCTTACCTGGAATATGGCACATCCCGGCAGGCGGCCAGGCCTGTATTGGATAAGGCCGTAAGGCGGGCGGGCCCAAAATGCATGGAAAAGATGCAGGAAACCATAGGAAAATACATAGACAAGCTGTAACGGCAAGGAGGAAAGCAAATGGCAAAAAAAGGGATTGAATATGCGGTATTTGGCCTGCTGGATGAAAAAACAGGCACATACAGCGGCGGGAAATACTTAAGCCCGGTTGTGAATTTTAACGGGGCGCCTGCGAAGGCAAACGTAAAAGATTACGGCGACAACCGCCCCTTAGAAACGGACAATTCCGTCACAGGAGGCACGCTGTCCATTGAATTGAACAATGATGAGGATGAAATATATGTGTTTTTGCTGGGGCATGAAAAGTCAGAGAACGGGGCGATTGCTTATAACGTAAATGACACGCCGCCCTATGTTGGATGCGGCGCAGTTGGGAAGAGCGGCGGCAAATATGTGGGAAAATTTTACACAAAGGTGCAGTTCGGCGAGCCAAACGACGACAACACGACCAGGCAGGAGAATACCACATTCAACCATGTCACATTAGAAGGCACAATCCTAATCCCGGAGGACGGGGTGTGGAAAATCAGGCAGGAATTTGACACCTTAGAGGCAGCGAAGGAATGGCTGAACAAAAAAGTCGGGATTGGGGCACAGGCGGAATAGCAGCCTGTAAAACACAGCAGGAAGGGGGCATACCATGGGGGAATTAAACCCAAAAGGGACGCCGATTATGCTTGGGGGCAAAGAAAGGCGTTTGCTTTTTACGCTGAATGCAATTGATGAAATACAAGAACGGTTCGGGCTCCCATTGGAAGAAGCGATAAGCCAGCTTACAGACATGGAAAAAGCGAACGGCGCGCTCAAAGCTATCATAACCATTCTGGTAAATGACGAGATAGAGCGGCTCAGTTACAAAGGGAAGGAATGCAGCCTTAAGCCGTTAGACGAAAAAGAAGTCGGATGGATGGTCACAAGCCAGGACAGGATGGACGCGCTCATGGCAGTCTTAAAAGCTTATGGGGGAAGCCTCCCGGAACCGGGGGAGGGCGAAAGCCCAAACCAGGAGAGCGGGCAGCAGGACGGGTGAATGTTGCCCGCCTGCTCTATATTGGGTGCAGGGCGCTCCATTTCTCGGAACGGGACGTCATGGGCATGACGCCGCGGAAATTTTTCCTGATTTTTGACGAGCACCTGGAAATGAACGGGTTGAAAAAAGAAAGCGCGGGGATTGACGGGCTGCCGTAAAAGTGCGGGAACCGAAAGAAGCATATGGCATAATGCCGTCAGGCAAAAACAGGGTGATATATCTAAGCGACACAAAACAAAAGCAAGCCCCATGGAGCAGTGCGGATACTCCACGGGGCTTTCCTTCTTTATTTTTATTAGGGCGGGAAATAATTGGAATTGCCCATTGACTTTTGTACGTACATAATGTATAATATACTTACAGTTAAGGAATTGCTTAACGAGTAAGGCAGGCAAGAAGCCGGAAAGGGGAAAAAGATGGAAGAAGAAATGAATGTAGGAGAATTGTTGAAGGAAACAGCCGAAGAGAACCAGACGAGAAAAATCCTTGAAATACTAAATGAATGCAAGGACTTGGATGAGGCAAAAGAAAAAGTAAAGGCCCTGCTTAAAAAGTAAGCAAGGCCAAACCCAGAAAGTTGCCGGGTGGTACTTGCCGCCACCCGATAACAATTTCATGATATCACTTTTTTTAAAGAATGGCAAGAGGAGAACCCGATGGAGAAAAAGAAATTAGGAAGACCGACAGAAAATAAAAAAACAGGGCGTTTTGAATTAAGGACAACAGAAGAAGAAGAGAGGATGCTTGATTATTGCTGTAAAGTAATGGGAAGCAGCCGGGCCTCTGTCATGAGGATGGGTCTAAAGAAATTATATGAGGAATTAAAACTTAGGCAATGATAATAGGGAGGGGATGGCATGTGGGGAATCCTTGCAATCTTAATATTAACCATACCAAGCGGCGCGTTTGTATTTGCGGCGCTGCTGGCGGCAAAGAAATGGTTGGACAATGATGCAAAAAAACATCCGGAGCAATGGAAAGATACCAAACCGGATCATTCCTGCTATTGGATAGACGATTAGAAAAATAAGTACGAAAAGCACCTGGCTTAGGCCGGGTGCTTTTTTCGTGGGAAGGGGGAAGCAATGGCAAGTAAACGGATCGGGATCATACTGGCAATGGACGGCGAAAAAGAGTTTGTCCAGCAGATAAATAACATAAACAAGCAGACAAGGCTGATGCAGACGGAGCTTGCAAACGTCACAAAGCAGTATGAAGGCAACGCAAATTCCATGGAAGCCCTGCAGGCAAGGCAGCAGGCGCTGTCCCGCATACAGGCCGCATACCAGCAAAAACTGGACATGGCAAACACCGGGTTAAACAAAGCGGCGGAAAACTACCAGAAGCAGGGAGAACGCTTAAAAGAACTGGAAAAGCAGTTAAAGGAAGCGAAGGAAGCCCAGGAAGAAATGGAGAAATCCGGGGACACGGCGTCAAAAGCATACGAGCGGCAGAGCCGGGAAGTGGAAAGCTTATCGGATGCAGTGGAACGGCAGCGCCTTGCGCAGCTTCGGGAAAGCGGGAGCGTGACAGACTGGAACCGGAGGCTTGCCGAAGCGGAACGGCAGCTCCGGGACGCCAGCCGCGCGGTAGAACAAAATACGCAGTACCTGCGGGAAGCAGAGGATGCGGCGGACGGGTGCGCCAGGAGCATGGATCGGTTTGGGGAAGCGGTGGGCGAAAGCGGCGGGGAGTTAGAAGGCGCGGCGGGCGCGGCTGTAAACTGGAAAGATAAGTTTGCGTCCGCAGTGGCGACAAAAGGGCTCAGCCTGGCAGCGGACGCAGTCGGGGCAGTCGCTGATAAAGCAAAAGAAGCGGCGGAGTACGTTATTGACGTAGGGAGTTCTTTTGAAGCGGGCATGTCCGAGGTTGCGGCCATATCGGGAGCCACGGAAAAAGACCTGGACAAACTTTCCGAAAAAGCGAAAAAACTAGGAGCGACAACAAAATTCACCGCCACGGAAGCGGCGGGCGCATTCAAATATATGTCCCTGGCCGGGTGGGACACACAAAAGATGCTTTCCGGAATAGACGGCGTATTAGACCTTGCGGCGGCGTCCGGGATGGAGCTTGCGGCGGCATCGGACATGGTGACGGATTACCTGTCCGCTTTTGGCATGGAAGCGGAAAAAAGCGCATACATGGCGGACATGCTTGCATATGCCCAGGCAAACAGCAATACCACGGCGGAACAGCTGGGGGACGCATACGGGAACTGCGCCGCCAACCTGAACGCGGCGGGGCAGGACATTGAAACTGTAACCGCCCTGCTGGAAGGGATGGCAAACCAGGGACTGAAAGGCTCGGAAGCCGGGACGGCGTTAGGGTCTATTATGACCCAGATTACGCAGAAGATGGAGAATGGGCGGATTAAAATAGGCGAAACGCTTGTCGCGGTCGCAGATTCAAACGGTAATTTCCGCGACATGACGGAGATCCTGGCCGACGTCAGCGGAGCCCTTTCCGGAATGGGCACGGAGGAACGAAGCGCAGCCCTTGCGGCGACGTTTAATAAAACGGCGTTAAGCGGTTTAAACCTGGTGCTTAATGAAGGGATAGATAAAGTGGCCGGGTACGAAGAGGAACTGCGGAATGCAGACGGGGCCGCTGCCGCCATGGCGGAAACGATGCAGGACAACTTAGCGGGCGACATGACAAAAGCCGGATCTGCATTAGAAGGGCTTGGCATTGCGGCATACGGTTATATAGAAGGGCCTGTGCGCGGCGTGGTACAGGGAGTTACAAGCGCCATAAGTGGAATCACGGACGCCATTGCACCGCAGAAAAGCGTACTTGAAAAATTCATCGGAGAAGTTGGCGAATCCAACCGGCAGGTCAGCTCCCTTTTGGAAAACGCGAAAGCATCGATGGAGAATGCTTCCGGGGACGTTGCAAACATGGAAGCATACAAAGACAAGCTGCTGGAATTAAACGACGCCATGGATAAGACGGAGTACCAAAAGTATGAAATGCGCACCATTGTTTCCGAACTGGCGGACAGCATCCCGCAGCTTGCGGCGGCGTTTGACGAAGAAACCTGCAATATCAACCTTTCCAGTGACGCGATTTCTGCCCTGATGGAAAACCAGGAAGCGTTCATTATGCAGCAGGCGGCCATTGAAGCCAGGACAGACGCCATGAACGCTTTAATGGAAGCGGAACTGAATGTGGCGAAGGCGGAAGGGGCGTTGCAGGAAGCGCAGGAAAAGCATAAAGAAGCGCAGGAGAAACGCAATGAAGCACTGGGAGACAGCCAAAACAGATTGAAATGCCTGTTAGGAGATTACCATAAAGAGGTTACAAAATACGAAGAAGCTATATTGGAAGCGAACCTGGTTCTCGGAAAAGCTAAGAAAGCAGAAGAGGAAGCGCGGGAGGAATACCAGATTACGTCTACAGCTGTTGATGATGCAACGGAAAAAATAGAGGGTTATGTAAGTTCTATCAAAGATATCCCTTCCGGGGCCGAAGATGCGGCAGGCGCCATGGAAGGGTTTGCGGGCGCGGCAGGGGAAGATTTGGAAAACGTATCCATGGCGGCGGAAGAGGCCGCGCAGGCTTTTGGGGACATGAAAGAGGGGATTGCGGATTCCATTAAAAACAGCGTCAGCATGCTGGATGAATTTTCCGGAGGGGCCGAGGCCACGGCGGAGGAAATCAAAAAGAACCTGGACAGCCAGATTGAGGGCGTCAGCCAGTGGTCGGAAAACATGAAGACGCTGGCTGGCGCGGCTGGGCAGGGGATGTCGCAGGAACTTTATGACGCCCTGGCCGGGATGGGGCCGGAATCGGCCAACCTGGTCAATACGCTTGTGGGGACGCTTACGTCTGATATGGAACGCGGGACGGGGGAGTTTGGCGAAATCTGCCGGAAGTGGCAGGAAGCCATGAAGCTGCAGGACGAATCGGAAGTGGTGGCTTCCTACACATCGTTAAAGGACGGGATTGCGGAGGCGGTGGAAGGCGTCCCGGGGGAAATAAAGGAAGTGTCCAAGGAGGCGCAGGAAGGCGCGAAAAGCGGCATAGAGGAAAACAGGCCAAAGGTTGTGGGGGCCGCGGGGGAAACGGCCAAAGCGGCGCAGGAGGCCATGCTGGGCGAAGCGCCAGGGTTCCAGACGGCAGGGCGCAACATGATGCTTGGCGTCGCGGAGGGGATAGACGCAGGCGCGCCCCTTGTCTATAACAAAATCCGCCAGGTGATGGCCCAGGCAAAAAAAGAGGGGAATGAAGCGATTGATTCCCACAGCCCTTCCCGCGTGTGGCGCAACCAGGTAGGGGCCTACATCCCGCAGGGGCTTGCTCTGGGGATTTCGGACGGTCAAAAAGGCGTGTCGGAAGCGGCCGTAAACCTGGCGAAGGCCGCTTTAAAAGGGGCGAAAGGCGAACTGGGGATAAATTCCCCGTCAAAAGCATTCCGGGACCAGGTGGGGAAGCAGATCCCGGCAGGCGTCACGCTTGGGATAAAGCAGGCGAAAGATGGCGCTGTAAAATCCTCTAAGGATTTTGCGTCCGAGATATACCGGGAAGCGGAAAAACAGCTTGAGAAAATAAAAAAGAACAATGCGGGGAAGGTAAGCGTGACCCTGGACGACATAGGGTGGTACTGGGACCGCCTGCTAAAAGAGTCCAAAAAGAAGGGCAGGGAATTTTATGGAGAAATGAAAAAACTCATAAAAGAACAGAAGCAGGAGATTGCGCAGCAAAGGAAGTCGGAGGGGCTTTCTTCCCAGTCGCAGGCGCTGGACGCATACAAGACCTACTATGGCGTGTCGGAAAAGGCTGAGATGCAGTACTGGGACAAAGCCCGTAAAAAATACAAGGAAGGCACAAACGAAAGGCTTGAGGCGGATAAGAAATATTACAGCGCGAAGGAGGAATATTACAGCAAGCTTGAAGGGCTGGAACTGGATTACGGGGAAATTTGCAAAGAGATAAGCGACAGGCAGAAAGAGCAGGCAAAAGAGATTGAAGAATCCTACCAGGAGGCCTTGTCTAACCGGAAAGAGCAGATAAGGGAGGCGTTCGGCCTGTTTGACGAATTTCAAAGCGAGTCGGACGGGCCCGGCGTTTTGCTGGAAAATATGGAATCACAGGTGAAGGGGTACGCCATATGGGCCGGGCAGCTTAAGGAACTGGAAGAAAAAGGGGCGCTTGGGGAAGGGTTTATCTCTGAACTGCGGCAGATGGGGCCGCAGGCCGCCGCCACGGTGGCGTCCTTAAATACGGCCACCCAGGAGCAGCTTGTGCAGATGCAGAGGATGTGGGAGGAAAAATACCGGATTTCCGCAGAGCAGGCCGCGCGGGAAACGGAAGCGTTAAGGCAGTCCGCAAAGGAGCAGATAAAAGCCGTGTCAGAAGCAGCCCAGGAAGAACTTGCCGCCCGCCAGGCAGAATATGAAGCAGCCCGGAAGAAAATAACGGAAGGGATTTCCGGGGAACTGGCAGGGCTTGCGTCCGACGCTTACCGATCCGGGAACGACGCAGTCGCCGCCCTGGTTGCGGCCATCCGCAAAAAAGTGGGGGACAAAGGCACGCAGGGGCAGTTAAATGAGGCGAAGGAAGGGATTCTGGGACAGATGGAAGGCCTGAAAGGGTCTGGGAAGCAGATTGGGGACGGGATGCTGGACGGCGTCCTTAAGGCGCTTGGCAACCAGAAAAAGATTAAAAAATCTGCAAAAGAATTTGTAGATGCGCTGGAAAAGGCCATCAAAAAAGAAGCCGGGATTGCTTCCCCATCCAAACGGTTCCGGGAAGTTATCGGCATGCAGATCCCAGCGGGCGTGGCGCAGGGGATTGAGGATGGGGCAAAGACAGCCCAGGAAGCCGGGGCAGACATGGTGGAAGCCATGTTAAGGAGGGCAAATGAAAGCTTAAAAAAGAGCCGGGAAGCAGCAGCCGCAGAACTTTCCGGGACAGGCGCAGGCCTTATGTCTCTTGGGCGCGCGATCCAGGCCCCGGCGCAGCAGGCTGCAAATATAACTGTGGACAATACGGCCGCCGCAAAAATGCTGGCCGGGCTTTTGGAAGAGGTGCGGGAAGCCAGGGAGGAAATCAGCCGGATCAAGGTTGTGTTGGATACCGGGGAACTGGTAGGGCGCATTACGGAAAGCGTCGGGGACGGGCTGGCAATGCAGGCGGTGCGGTTTTAACCGGGAAGGAGGAAAACGTGAAGGTAAACGGGACGGACATTGCCGCATACGGCGCGTCATTCTGGCGGATAACGCCGGGGAAGCGCGCGCCGTCAAATGGGAGCGTGCGGCTTGGATGGCAGTGGGGCGGGGCCATGGCGCCCCCGGAATTTGGGTTAAACACCTATAAGCTGGATATCCGGCTCAAAGGCGGCAGCAGGGGGCAGCTATGGGAAAAAGCGGGGCAGGTGCTTGCGCTGTTTGACAGCGTGTGCGACGTGGAAGTTGGCGAGGCGCTTAAGGGCAGGAAATTAAAGCTGTCCCTTTGCGGCGTGGAGCAAAAGGAGTATGGGCCGTCAAAAGACAGCTGGCACATCCTGTCGCTTGAATGCAAAGGGTATGAATATGGGGAGCGCTACACCGTATCCGGGGTATTGGATTTTGAGGGGGACGAAGATTCCGACGTAACGAAGGAGGTTTCCCTGCAGCTGCCCGGGGATGGGGGCGCAGGAGCGCTTGACATAACCGTCAGCCAGGAACTTTATGCGGTGCGCGACCTGGCGCAGGCGGGCATGCCGGGAAATGAATACCGACTGCCCCTGTATGGGACAGTTACCATACCAGGGGTATGCAAAAACCAGGCGGGGAAAGATGTGGGGGATCTTACGGTTACATGCGGCATTTATAAAAAATGGCATGATAGCGGCTGTCTGGATATTTGGATGGAAGAGGGCGCGCATACGGTCCGGATTATAGGGGGGATTGGAAGGGTTGATGTGGAAAACAACTGTCCGCAGCCCGCCTATCCGAACTTTATAACATCCGTAAGCATGCCGGCCATACCAGAGGCAGGGCCTTTGGCCAGGGAACTAAAAGTGCGCGTGCAAAACATAGGGAACGGCCACCACAAGGCGCAGAAGCGTTTCCGCATAACAGCGTGGTTTACGCCGGTTTACATATAAGGAGGGAGGGGCATGCAGCTATACAGGGAAAACAGGGAAGGGGCGCTGGAATTTGCCCGGGCTATTCCCAGGCGCAGGGATTTTAAAGCGGAGGAAAAGATTGCGGGCGGCGTTGCAAAGAAGCAGTTAAGCTTCACGTACCCGTTAGGGGACGGGCGCATCCGCTGCGAGGACGCCATAGAATACGGGGATGAGATTTACCGTGTGAAGGAAGCGCCTGCAAAAGGGATGTTTGGATCCGTAGTGGCGGAGCAGGATACGGGCGCGCTTTGCGGGAACGCAGTCCGGGAGTTTAAAGCGCAGGGGCTTACGCTCACGCAGTGCGTGTCTGCGGCGGTTGAAGGGAGCGGGTGGGGTTATGAAAATGTGTCTGCGGACGATGCGGGGACGCGCAACATTATGGAAAGCGGGACAAACAGCATGGAACTGCTGGAGCGGGTTGCGGAAGTGTTCTGGGTGGAAATTTCGTTTTCGGCAAAGAAAAAGAAAATATACCTGCACAACAGGATAGGGGGAGGGCAAACCCGCTTTTTAAAAGGGTTCAACCTGCAATCGCTGGAAGAAAAAACAGACACGCACGGCTTTTACACCAGGATTTACCCGATTGGAAAGGACGGGCTTACGGTAGGCAGCGTGAACGCAGGGAAGGATTACCTGGACAACACGCAGTATTCCAGGGAAGTCCGGGCGTTTGTATGGGAGGACACAAACTATACGGACGCCTATAAGCTAAAAGAGGCGGCGCAAAAGAAGCTGGACGGGCTTTCTGTGCCGAAAACGACGTATACGGCGCAGGTGCTGGACATGGCGAATATACAGGACGGGTATGGGGACTATGCATTTTCGCTGGGGGACGAGGCGTGGCTTACGGATCCGGATATCGGGGTAGACGCAAGGGAGCGCATTGTGCGCATTACGCGCTATCCGGACGCCCCGCACAAAAATACCGTGGAACTTTCAAACCGCGGGACAGGCTTTGCGGACATGCAGAAAAAGCTTTTGGCGGCGGCGGAGAGCATGGAAAGCGTGTCCAATGGGAAAATCATCATTGGGAAAAAGGTGGAGGGGCTGACCGCGCAGCAGGTGGAAGGGCTGGAACTGTATTACACAAGCCCGATAACAAACCTGGAAATCGACGAAATATGCAGTTAGGAGGAAAGGCATGTCAGAAAACTTTTTAGACAGGAACGGGCTGTCGCACCTTTGGGCAAAGATAAGCGCTTTGTTTGTACGCAAAGACGGGGCAAAGGTGTTAAGCACAAATGATTATACAACGACGGAAAAAAACAAACTGGCCGGGATCGCGGCGGGGGCGCAGAAAAACCAGAATGCGTTTTCCAACGTCAAGGTCGGTACAAGCACAGTGGCCGCGGATTCCGCGACGGACACGCTGGAATTTGTGGCCGGGAGCAACGTCACGCTTACGCCCGACACAACGAATGACAAAGTGACGTTTTCCGCGAAAGACACGACATATAACGTTTTTAGAGGCGCAACCGCAACGCCGGCAGGAGCTGGCGCCGCAGGGCTTGTCCCGGCCCCAGATACCGGGCAGGTGGAATATTTCCTGGCAGGGGATGGGAAATGGAAGAAGCCGCCGCAGAAAACATATGGAAGTTTTTCGCCGCCAACGAACGAGACGGCCGGCTTGAGCGGGCTTGTGCCTGCGCCGCGCGCAATGGGTCAGAATAATGTTTTGTTCGGGCATGGATGGGATAGAATATCTGTTACCACTCGTGAAGATAGTGAGAAATGCAGCTTACGGTTACATTTTGGGAGTGATGCAGATGCAGAGTACCAGGAAACTTATATTAATGCAGCTAACCCTTCCACAGCCGGGCTAATGCTGCCAGCAGAAAAGACGAAGCTGGCTGGGTTCATGGAAGCGTCTAAATATGCCTTAAAGTCGGACATTTCCGGCATGTACAAATACAAAGGCTCCGTAACGGACGCATCGAAGTTGCCGACAACCAACCGGCAAACAGGCGACGTTTACAATATCGAAACTGCAGGGCAGTACGGAGGGGCGGGGATGAATGTAGCATGGAACGGGACGGCCTGGGATCCGCTGGGGGAAATCTTTACCGTTACGGCAATAACAAACGCGCAAATTGACAGCATATGCGTATAAACGGGGGGCGGTATGGGAGGATTCTTGAACGATGCCGCGCTTTCTTACCTGTGGCAGAAAATAAAATCTTATGTGGCGCAGAACGCAGGCGCTGTGGAATCGGCGTCTAAGCTAAAGACCGAGCGCGCGATTGACGGCGTGCTGTTTGACGGGACTGCGGCAAGGCACCATTACGCCACATGCAGCACGTCGGGAGCGACCGCGGCAAAAACCTGCAGTGTGACGAAATTCTCCCTGGTAACGGGGGCGCGGGTGACAGTAAGGTTTGCATACGCCAACACGGCGGCAAACCCGACGCTAAACGTCAGCGGCGCCGGGGCGAAGGCAATCTATTACAAAGGCAGCCCGATACCGGTGCGCGCCATCCGGCAGTACACGGTATTGGAACTGGTTTACAGCGGCACATACTGGTATGTGGTAGGGGATTTGGCCGGGTACCAGACGGAACTTATGGAAAGCCCGTACGCCCTGTATTCCTCCACATCCGGAATATACCCGTCGGCAATGCAGACGTGGAAATACACCACAATTACCGGCCTGTCCGAATGGAAGGAAGTCCGGATGTATATCGAAGTCGGGGACGGGGAGAAAGGGTACCGTACGTTTACCAGGGACTGCCCGACTTCCCATGTGTCGGCATATGCAATGGCATCTTACAGCGGGTGCATGTGGGTGACATGTGATTTTACAAATAACAGGGTCGGCGTATATATACGGACTTTGGGCGGCTGGACATATTCGAATATGAGGGTGCTTAGGGTGGAAGGCATGGTAAGGAATACGTAAGGAAGGGAGTGTTGATTATGGGACTGCTGCCGTTTATCCAGCAGCACTGGACGGAATGGATGTTTGCGGCCATATCGTCTATCCTGGGGTATTTGTACCGGGATGTAAGGAACCGCTTAAAAGAGGAGCAGGAAAAAAGCGCGGCCATTGCGGAAGGGGTGAAAGGTCTTCTGCGTGAGAGCATTGTGCAAAATTACAACAAATACCAGGACAGGGAGTATTGCCCGATATACGCGAAAGAATCCATTAAGCGCGTATACGAGGCTTACCATAAATTAGGCGGCAATGACGTCGCTACGAAACTGTACAATACATTATTAAACATGCCGGAAGAACCGGAAGAGAAGGAGGAGCCATGAAAAGAAAAATTGAAACAGGCACTATTGTAAGGACGGCGGTATTGGCGTTTGCACTTTTAAACCAGGCGCTTATTATCTGCGGGCTAAGCCCGCTCCCGTTTTCAGAAGACGGAGTGGGGGAAGCGGTGTCCATGGCGGTTACGGCAGGGGCCGCGTTATGGGCATGGTGGAAGAACAACAGTTTTACGCAGGCGGCAATCAAAGCGGATGAGCAGATGAAGAAGCCATGGAAGTAAGGGGAGGAGTTCGAATGAAAACATCACAGGCAGGGATTGAATTCATTAAAAAGTTTGAAGGGTGCAGGCTGACGGCTTACCGGTGCCCGGCCGGCGTGCCGACGATTGGCTATGGCCACACAGCGGGCGTAAAAATGGGACAGAAAATCACACAGGGGCAGGCGGAACGCCTCCTGAAAGAGGACTTGGTGAAGTTTGAGCGGATGGTCGCAAAATATGACAGTACATACCATTGGGGGCAGAATCAGTTTGACGCGCTTGTCAGCTTTGCGTTTAACATCGGAAGCATTGACCGGCTTACGGCGGATGGGAGCCGCAGCGTTACCACAATATCGCAGAAAATGTTAGAGTATAACAAATCTGCCGGCAGAGTACTCCCTGGCCTCGCAGAACGCAGGCGCGCAGAGCAGGCATTATTCTTAAAGGCAGACAAGCCCGGGGCAGCAGGGCAGGCTATACAGGCCGCATCCGCAGGGGAAACCCACGTACAGTTAAACTATCAACCGGGCCATGTGTACCAAATCATGGTGGAAGGCCTGCGCATCCGGACGAAAGCAGCCGCCCAGCTTCCGGAAGCAGTGCCTGCGGGGAAGATACTGGGGGAGATAAGGAAAGGCATAAAAGTAAAAAATCACGCGACAGCACGGGTAGGGGACGCTATCTGGATGTACATAGGCCAGGATAAGGGAGGCCGGGAACAATGGGTTTGTGCGGATACCGGAAGCAAGGCGTATATACGGTAAACGTAAAAAGGGCGGCAGGTGTTCTCCTGCCGCCCGTTCCCCTTTGGCGCTTCTACATAAACAGCAAAACTAAACCGACAATTACAATAACTAGCCAGACAACCGACGATACAAGCTTTAAAATATTTTTCATCATCTTGATTTTACAGACAGACTGTGCTATTTTTTAGGTAGGGGAGGTTTCCCTCCCCGTTCCTTACAGGATACTCTCTATTACCATTTTGATGACGGCTATGAGAGTTCCAATTTCAAGGGCAAGTTGAGTGAGCGCTTTGACCACTTTTATCAGCTTGCCTATTTGCTTCCGGCCAGAAAAGGTGATATAGGCTGCATATAAGTAAAAGAAAAAGAGCGGAATTTATTACCGCTCTTTCTCTCTGAAAAAATTATTGGTTAGATAATTTAAGGACAGTCTTATTATAGCATGGCGGTTAATTTTTTGCAAGTAAATAATTGTAAAAAAGTGAATAAAGTGGGAAATAAAAGGATAGCATGACACATTATAATAGGTAAAAATAATGTTTAAAATTTAATTAAGTAAAATTATATGTTTAAACAATATAGTCCACCGTATTGGCTCATAATAAATTTTGCAATCTGCGGGTTTGTTTCCTTAATATTTACAGGATACTCCAAACGTTTTTCATAATTCCACATTAACAAATCCCCCCTTCCCACGGCCATGGTTCGCTTGCCCAGCTCCACTGGTCGCACGGATCGGCATTCGGCATCGTATCCAGTGTCAGAGGTGCAAAATTCTCGGAATAAAGAGCCATGGCTTTCTTCCTCTCTTCGCGGAAGTGGTCAAAATAAGCGTGTGCGTCCGCATCGTCCGGGTGGGTGTCCAGATATAGGACCATTTCCGTTACGGCAAAGCTTACCTCGTTGATCCACTGAAGCAGCTGTTTCTGGTTCATATTCATATTCATATTCTGTCTCAACACGGACGTCCCCCTTTCCATCCCATAAAGGGTTTATTTAATTCCGGAAAAATTGTGCCGTGCTGTAGGCCCTCGTCTAATTCATAGAGGTTTTTAAATTTCTGCATTGGCACATACGCCATGGCAAGGGCAAAATTGTCTGTCTGCCGGGGGTTTTTGGCGCAGGGTTCTGGGGCAGGGTAAGGCGCCCTGCCGCATCTTGGCTGACCGCAAGTATTCATATGGCAATCTCCTTTTTATGATATATCAATAACGTATGCGGAAATTTTCATAAAGTGACAGAGAAAAACATAATTATATTCCATAAATAGCAGAATAAGAACTGGAAAGACAAAAAAGCCATTGATTTTCTTTTGGCAAGTATGTTATATTAAGCCTGATAGCGTATTTGAACAGAAAAAGAACAATTGAGAAAGAGGTAATACGATGAAAAAAAGGTTATGCGCAGCAGTGATGTTTGGAATGGCAACGTGCCTGTTTGCAGGATGTGGAGGAAACGGAGGGGGCCAGTCCGGCGAAGCTGTCACGGATACGGAGACGCAGGCGTTTTTGGATTATAACGTAAGCGATTATGTGACGCTTGGGGAGTATAAAGGGCTTATGGTGCAGTATCCGGTTCCCACGGTGTCAAATGAAGATGTAGAGATGAGTATTGAAGAACTGTTGGAAGAAAATACGGAGTATAAAAAGATTACGATCCGCGGCGTAGAAAGCGGGGATTATCTGACCATTGATTTTACAGGTACGATAGACGGGCAGGAGTTTGACGGGGGAAGCGCGGAAGATTATGAATTTGTGATAGGGGCTGAGGAGTTCCCGCAAGAGTTTGAAAATAACCTGCTTGGCAAAAGTGCAGGGGAAACCGTGACGTTTCAAATGGTATATCCGGAAGATTACGAGGAGGAAATAGCAGGTAAAACGGCTGAATTTACGGTAACGGTAAAAGCCGTGAGCGAAATGGTGGTTCCGGAATACAACGACGAATTTGTTGCAAAAGTAACCGACTACGATACCACAGAGGCTTATGAGGAGGCGATGCGGGAGGAACTGATTTCCGATGCGCAGGAAGAAGCCGCTGCAGGCGCAGGGGATGAAGCGCTGTCATTGGCAGTCGGCAATGCCACGGTAAGCGGTTATCCGCAGGCTCTTTATGACGCCTGTTACAATTCTACCATGGAAGAGTACCAGCAGTATGCGGATATGTTCGGCATGGAACTGGATGAATTTATCAGAGACTTTGCCGGGGAGGATGATCTGGAAGGGATCACGGTAGAAAGCGTCAATGAAATCCTGGTAGCGCAGGCAATTGCAGAAAAGGAAGGGTTTTCCATTACGGAAAAAAATTATGCGGCAGAAGCGGAATCGCTTGCCGGTGCGTACGGTTATGAGTCGGTTGAGGATTTTACCGCAGATTATGGAAAAGTATCTGTGATGACGATGCTCATAAGAGAAAAAGCCGTCCAGTTTTTGTATGAAAATGCAGAAATAGAGGAAGTATCGGAAGAAGAGTACTACGGGGAAGAAGAACTGGAAGAACTGACGGAAGACACGGAAGAACAGGTGGACGAACCCGCTACAGAATAATATTTGCAGAATAAATGTTGCAAAAGAAAGAATATATGGTACAATGTAAAAGAATAATTTGATTACAATATCTGAGCAGGTGGGATCATATATGGAAGAAAGTTCCACAAAAGGGCTTGCGCAGGAGCGCAGAAGGCGCAGGCGGGTTGCCCGGATTAAGATGGCGATTATCTATATTATAGGAATATGGCTTGTGCTTTCTGTTATTATCTGCGCCGTATTACTGTACAAAGTGCATGTGCTTGAGAAAAATCTCAAGTATCTGCTGGATAATTTTACCGTAAGCGGGCAGCTTAAGGAAGAAGCCAACCAGACGGCCGCAGAAGCGGAGGAAAGCGCTTATTTTAATCTGGAAGAAAATACGCAGATAAGCGAAACAGAAGAATATTATGACGTTGCGCAGGCAGTCAACCAAAAGGAAAATTTGGCCGGGGAAGGGGATACCCACAAAGTTTACCTGACGTTTGACGACGGGCCGAGCAGCAATACGCCGCAGATTCTGGATATATTAAAGGAACACGGGATTAAGGCCACGTTTTTTGTTGTTGGGAAAGGCGGGGAATCATCCAAAGAACTGTATCGGCGGATCGTAGAAGAAGGGCATACGCTGGCGATGCATTCCTATTCTCACAAATACAGTTCCTTGTACAGTTCTGTGGAATCTTTTGAAAAGGATTTTTCGGAGATCCAGAATTATTTGTACGAAGTAACAGGTGAGGAATGCCTGTTTTACCGCTTCCCGGGCGGAAGCAGCAACAAGGTCAGCGATGTGGATATGACGGAATTTATCCATTGCTTAAATGAACGCGGAATCACATATTTTGACTGGAATGTTTCCGGCGGCGACGCTACCGCACAGGCTTACACGTCAGAAAAGCTGGTTGAAAATGTTGTGACGGATGTGGTAAAATACAAAACGTCTGTTGTCCTTTTGCACGATGCAGAATCAAAGGGCGCTACCGTGAAAGCGCTCGAACCTTTAATCGAAGCGCTTAAGGGCATGGGAGCGGAACTTTTACCAATAGATGAGAATACAACGGTTGTGCAGCATATAGAAGCGGCAAGTGTAAAAACGCAGTAAATTTTAAAATGGAGGATTTAAAATGGGTTTCTTTAAGGATTATAAAGATGATAAAAGTGATTTAAGGGATGATTTTTCACAGGCGCTTGACGAACTGATACCAGGCGGGGATGACTTTACGGAACCGGACGACGATTTCGGAAATGATGATATGCTTGTAAATACGCTTGATTTGGAAGATGTGGACACCAAGTCTGAGCTTTCCAAATTAAACGGGCTGTTAGAGCAGGTAACAGAATCTTCAAACAGTATCCACCAGAATGCGGCAAAGTCGCAGCGCAATTTGGATCGGAATTTTGCAAGGGATTCCAAAGGGGCGGATATCAGAATGACAATGGAGGATAGAAAGAGAATGAATGAAGAAATGATGACGGCAGGGTCAAAGCAGGTAAGCGGGGTCAATCCGGATGCCATTTCCGACGAAGTCACCGTGATTACGGAAGGGACAAACATCAAAGGCGATATCGCTTCCGACGGCTCAGTCGATATCCGCGGAAGGATTGTAGGGAATGTCACCTGCAACGGCAAGCTGGTGATCACCGGTATTTTAGAGGGCAACAGCAATTCCTCCGAGTTTTTTGCAGACGCTGCAAAGGTGGAAGGCGAGGTAAACAGCACGGGTACGGTTAAGATCGGTATCGGTTCTGTCGTAATCGGCAATATTACGGCCGCTTCCGCAGTTATTGCAGGAGCCATCAAAGGCGATATTGATGTGCAGGGCCCGGTAGTGGTTGATACCTCCGCCGTTATTATGGGTAATATCAAATCCCGTTCCGTACAGATCAACAACGGCGCTGTGATCGAAGGTTTCTGCTCACAGACATATGCGGATGTTGACGTACAGAGCCTCTTTGACGAGAAGAAAGGAAATTAATCTATGAAGCGGGTTTTATTGAAATTAAGCGGGGAAGCATTGGCAGGCAGCAAAAAGACCGGTTTCGACGAGCCGACGGTGACAAAAGTAGCCCTTCAGGTCAAAAAGCTTCTGGATCAGGGCGTTGAAGTCGGCGTTGTGATAGGCGGCGGCAATTTCTGGCGCGGCCGCACCAGTGAGACGATTGACCGGGTCAAGGCGGATCAGATCGGGATGCTTGCGACGGTTATGAACTGTATTTACGTATCCGAAATCTTCCGTTCGGCAGGCATGATGACGCAGGTGCTTACGCCTTTTGAATGCGGTTCCATGACCAAGCTGTTTTCAAAAGACCGCGCGAATAAATATTTTGCACACCATATGGTGGTATTCTTTGCAGGCGGGACAGGCCATCCGTATTTTTCCACGGATACGGCGACCGTGCTGCGTGCCGTTGAGATTGAAGCGGACGGTATTCTGCTGGCAAAGGCGGTGGACGGCGTATACGATTCCGATCCGAAGCAGAATCCGGCTGCAAAACGCTACGGCAGCATTTCCATTGAAGAGGTCATTGCGCAGAAGCTTTCTGTCGTAGACATGACCGCGTCCATTCTGTGCATGGAGAATAAAATGCCGATGTACGTTTTTGCACTGCAGGAAGAGGACAGCATCATACATGCCATTTCCGGCGATTTTAACGGAACCGTTGTGACAGTATCATAAAGTTTGAGGGAGGGTTTTTTTCATGGATGCAAGGTTAGAGCCATTTGATACCAAAATGCAGAAATCACTGAATAATTTAGAAGAAGAATTTGGCGCAATCCGCGCCGGGCGCGCCAATCCGCATGTGCTGGACAAGCTGCGGGTCGATTATTACGGGACGCCGACGCCGATTCAGTCCGTAGCAAACGTCAATTCCCCGGAACCGAGGATGCTCCAGATCCAGCCGTGGGAAGCGTCTATGGTCAAGATCATTGAAAAAGCGATTCTTTCGTCCGATATCGGGATCAATCCGACAAACGACGGCAAGATCATCCGCCTGGTATTCCCGGAGCTGACCGAGGAACGCAGGAAGGAACTGGCAAAGGATATTAAGAAAAAAGGGGAAGCGGCAAAGGTTGCCGTCCGCAACATCCGCCGCGATGCCAACGACACCTTTAAAAAGCTTGGCAAAGGGGACGTATCCGAGGATGAAGTGAAAGATCTGGAAGACAACGCGCAGAAGATGACGGATAAATACATTGCCAAAATAGACAAAGCGGTTGAAGCGAAGACGAAAGAGATTATGACGGTTTAACGGCTTGGACGAATGGATTTGCAAGTAAGGGGGGACATCGCATTATGCATGTCCCCGTTTTTACCATAAATTTTAAAAGGGGAACGTCTTTATGATACCAAACCATGTTGCAATTATACTGGACGGGAACGGCCGCTGGGCCAAATCAAAGGGAATGCCGCGCAATTACGGGCATACAATGGGGGCAAAAAACGTAGAAACCGTCTGCAAGGCGGCGCATGACATGGGCATCCGCTATCTGACGCTGTATGCATTTTCAACCGAGAACTGGAATCGTCCGGCAGGGGAAGTAAGCGCGCTGATGACGCTTTTGGATTCCTACCTGAAAAACTGCCAGAGGACGGCGAAAAAGAATAATATGCGCGTGCGCGTGATCGGGGATATTTCCCGTTTAAGCGAGAAATTCCAGAAAAATATCAGGGAACTGGAAGCCGTTTCGGCAGGCTATACCGGGTTGAATTTACAGATTGCCATCAATTACGGGAGCAGGGATGAAATGCTGCGCGCAATGAAAAAGATGCTTGCCGCTTACGATTCGGGCAGGCTGTCCGCGGAGGAATTGGATGAAGCCAGATTTGCATCGTATCTGGATACGGCGGAGATTCCCGATCCGGATCTTTTAATCCGCACCAGCGGGGAGCAGCGTCTGTCCAACTACCTGCTCTGGCAGCTGGCATACAGTGAATTTTATTTTACGGATACGCCGTGGCCGGATTTTAAGGAACAGGAATTAAAACAGGCCGTGGAAGCATATAGTGCCAGAGACAGAAGATACGGCGGCATCCGGGAAAAAGAGGAAACAAATGTTTAAAACAAGGTTATTAAGCGGGATTGTCCTGGTGGCGGCAGCCCTGGCGCTGATCTTTGCCGGAGGGGACGTGCTTTTGGCGGCGCTGTTTGCGGTTTCCGTAATCGGGATGTTTGAGCTCTATCGTATTCTGGGGATCGAAAAAAGCGCGGCGGGCATAGCCGGGGATCTGGCGGCGGCC